>JABAOH010017888.1_pt1 | contig 19983 bp, 29 predicted proteins | sample 7062181 | NCBI WGS metagenome assembly JABAOH01 (sample SAMN14538630, study PRJNA623070) | marine sediment metagenome | biome: marine biome [ENVO:00000428]; feature: marine pelagic biome [ENVO:01000023]; material: deep marine sediment [ENVO:00002113]; isolation source: pool of 5 deep marine... | reverse complement strand
GTGGTGCCAATGCACAGATGAAGGTGACGATATTCCTGAGGAAAATGAAAATGATAACTGCCTAGTGAAACTAGGTTATTTCTGGTAGAAAAGATATTCACTAATTTCTCTCTTATTTTTTTATTTCAACAAGAGCAAAAATTATTCTAATATTTAATTATCTCTTATAGGTTTGTAAAAGGATCATGTAAAATTTGGAGGAGTTATTGTATTCAAAGAAAATTAATTATTATTCTGATAGGTTTAACAGTAATTTGCATTGTTATTGTTATAGCCTGGGCATATTTCGATAACGATGAAGAATTGTATAAAGTAATTATTCCTTTTTTAAGCCTTGATGATTTTAGCCTTGAAGATGAATATTCCAACCAATCAATGTTTAATGTTTATATCCTTGATCAGTTTCCTGGTGAAATAAGAGGAGCTACATCAGCAGATTTTAATAATGATGAATATATTGACTTTGCAGCTGTCTGTTTACATAATTATTCCAGTATCTATATTTTCTATAATATGGGAAACCTTGAGTTTATGCAAGAACAGGTGTATATTTTTGAAAATGATATTAATGATTTGATTTCAGGTGATTACGACAATGATGGGGATATTGATTTAATTTTTACATCGGGTGAAAACAAAATGGTTAATAACACACCATTTAGGATTAATGGTACAGTTAATATTCTATTTAATGATGGTAATAATAATTTTGGAAATAGATGTTTAATTGCAAAAAGAAGTACAGGGATTATTAGAGATACAGAGGGTAGGATTAACCCAAGGTTTACCTCTTATGATTATGATATGGACGGAGATCTTGATCTTCTTGTTGGTGACAATAGCGGTAAAGTTGAGTTTTATGTGAATAACGGAAAGGGAAATTTTACATCCCAAGGTGTTATCCATGATTTCGGTTCTTTCAGTTGGGGTCTTGCTTCTGCTGATTTTGATGGTGATGGTGATGGTGATTTCGTTGTTGCATCAACTGAAAAAGAGGATAAAACCAAGGGTCATATTTATTTAAAATATAATCAAATTATGGATTCGGGAAACTTTATTTGTTTTAAATCTGGATCTGGAGAGATTATCGCTGATAACTCTTTTTATTTTGCAGTAGGAAGTTTATCAACTTTGGATTATCATAACGATGGGGATACAGATATTCTAGTAGGTACTTCTATACTTCTTTATCTTTTGATTAAAGATGGAGAGAACTATGTTCCCTTTGTTGTTGGGCATACAGATGAAGGAGAAACAGGTTGGGAAATATTGCAGAGGGTGGGTTTTGCAGTTGCAGATTATAATAATGACGGTTGGGATGATTTTATTTTTGGGGCAGGTCGAGGTGAGGTGAGGTTGTTTATCAATAATTATTTAGATTATAATATTTGATTATTATAAAATTGTTTTTAGTTTTTATAGCAATCCATTATATCGATTTTTAATATAAAAAAATTTTTTAGACTATTATGAAATTCAAGTGACTGTTATTTAATTAATGTATTAATTTTCCCACTTTTTATACATACATATTACTACTATTTTACCGTTATATATAAAATAAAACGTTCCATAGAATAATTACCAAAAAATGTTTTTGGTGGGAGGTGAAAAAAGTGAGGAAAACAACAGTAGTTATGTTTATAACACTGATGATGCTTGCGACATTATTGCCTATGACTGCTATGACAACAAAGGCAGATATTTATAGAAGAGTTAATCTAAAAGTCAATCAAGCAGGTATATATTGGCGTCACGGCCCTTGTGATTATGAGTTTAAGTATCAGATTAGAAACACTGGACCTGACGATATGGTGGATGAAGATTTTTATGATCAGGCTTTTTTTAAAGAAAGCGGCGAATGGTGTCCGATTCCTAGTTCGATAATATGGCACTATGATTATGATCTCGGTGCAAGCGAAAATAGCATTTTTTATTACTGGAGAGCAGATACACCTTATGGATGGACCTGGTGGTGTCAATGCACAGATGAAGGTGACCATGTTGAAGAACAAAACGAAGATGATAACTGCTTACTGAAATTGAGTCTCTTTGTCTAGATAAAATATCAACCAATTTCTCTCTTTTTTATACAGCTGATAGTATTAATCTACCAAACTTTTTAAACCAAAACTGTGGGAAGGGAATCTAGGATGAACTAAATTTTTCTACCTTCCTCTGGTTCTAGATTCCCTTCAACTTTTTATCTTATAAAACAATGTAATTTTTTAATGTTTTAATTTACTACATTTATTAAATATATCATCTTCGATAGGAAACTCAAAATTACTCTGATCTGTATACATTATCATAGTATATTATTTCTTTATTTCCTCTTCAATAAAAAATGCAAAAACCTCTGAATAACTAAAATAATCGCCAACTATAAAATAAAATGAAAAGAATAGAAAGAAAAACACTTCCCGTTATACGGTTTAACCCAAGAAAAAGAAAAAAACCTATACCATATAATTTCCGAGTTGAAAAAATCATAAAAGAGAAAACCAAAGGAAAAGTATGCCTGAATAAAAAACAGCTTTTAAAATATTATAGAAAAAGAATAGAAATCGAACATTCAATTTCAACAATCAAATCACTAGGCTTAGAACATCCAGAAATAATAGGATACGAGGCAGTAAAGACACATACTTTTCTGATACTTATCTACCGATTAGCAATAGGTATTTATAAGTATATAGAAAATCCAGATTCTAACCTACGAGAAATCAAAATTGAATTAATAAACAGGCTAAAATTATTTAAATAAACATAATGAGGTGTAAAAAAATTTTAATAGTATCTATTTAAATTTTATATTTAATCTTGCTTTTTCCCTATTAAAATACTTTTGAAAATTATATTCCTCTAACAAATAATTCAATTTTTCTATAACCATCTTATATTTTGATAGCTCTCTTATATCATTTTCGTCTTTCCATATCTTACTGTTAATATAATCTCTATCTGCTAAAGATATACTTTGATGTTTCAAATCATATTTTCTATCGCAAAGAGCTTTAATTTTGTATATTATTAATAAGTCTTTTTGTGGGATTTGTATGTTTACATCATTTTCTATCTCCCAGTTATTGTAATATTTGATAGTCAATTCCCACGGGATCTCAATATTTTTATTCTCATGTAAGATATTTTTATCAGAAAATGAGCAGGCATCCAACATTATTTTTTCTCTGCCTCTTTTTGTTATCATCTCTTTATGAAAGCTCTTTGAAAATAATCCTTCGGATTTGTAACCCATTACATCGTAATATGGAATTAAGACCCTATCAATTCTTATTCTATCTGGAAAAACAATATCTATATCTCGTGAACCAAGTGATTTAGCATAAAAATATACTGCCCAACCTCCTATTACAATAGGATAATATCCATATTTATCATTTATCCATTTCGTTAAATTAATTAACTCTTTAAAAGATGCTTCAGTAACTTCATTGTAATACCATTTATTCAAATTTAATACCCCATAGTTCCTCAAATAAATCCTTAGCTACATATGTCTTACCATCACAGGTCATATCAATAACTGTTCTTAATTTTGATGTAACACCCTTAATTGTATCCTTTTCCAAATCCATATCAGGTTGGTATATCTCCAGATCAATTATTCCTCCAGTGTATGGTTTAAATTTATTTTTTATTAAATCTGGTTTTTTATGATATATACAAATACGATTACTTCTGTAGTAGCCAGAATATTTATTCAAAGCAGTGTCAAGACATAAAATTACACCTTTAGGAAGATTGTTTAAGATATTTTCTTTTTCTGCTCTGAGAGGAATTCGATATATTAGTAAATCTTTCATGTTTCTAAATAAAGAAAATAGTGATATTATTCCAGCAGGGTCGACTATATAATATTTATTTTTTCCTTTCTCTACAAATTTTCTCGATAGTAACCAATTTACTACCTTGTGAACCTGTCCTTTTGAGCATTCTGTGCTCTTGTGAATTTCGACTTGCTTAAATTCTTTTGTTAGAAGAATATATCGTATTATTTTATATGTTGAATTTGAAGTTATATTCATAAAAACATAATATGTTCACTATTTAATGAACTTTTCGCTTTTTAATGAATAAATTTATTTATTAAAAGCAGGGTTAAGGTGATTCGTCGTCGCTATTTCTTAAGTGAACGCCTAGATCTGAATTCATTCTTGGTTTGATAAAATTTAATAGTTTCATTCATAAATAAAATTAAAATGCAAAATAATAAATCTGCCATCTAATTTTCAACAAAATTTTCATGTTTATTTCGAACTTTCATTTATTACTTTTCTTAGCCATTCTAATGCGTTTTTATCCCAGAACCGGCCATATCTTTCCCAGTAATTGTATGCTTCATCCCAGTCGCCAACAGATATGTATCCTGGCATTTTACTTTGTGGTTTTTTATGTGATTTTTTTAACAACTCTTTTACTATCTTTGGTGATTTTTTTACGACTTTATTGACAGCTTTATATGCTTGTCCTTGTTTTCCCAGTTTAAATAATATCAATGGATATCCATAACTTAAACCAGCAAGAAAATCATCTGGATATTTTTTACATAGTTCTTCAGCTTTTTTTAGCTCATTTTGTTCTAAATAGATTATAATTAGGATTTCTCTTATTCCTTGATTATCATTTGGATTGAATGAAAGTAATTCCTCAAACATACTCTTTCCTTTGACAATATCACCATCTTGAAGAATTCTTTTAGCAAGTCCATCTAGACACCTAAGAAATGGCCTGTTCTCTAACCACCCCCACTCCAAGTGATCTCCAGATTCAAACTCTTTAGGAAAAGCATTCTTTCCAATTTCAACTCCTTTATTCCATAATTGTCGTGCATCTTCAGACTTCCCCGTCCCATCAAGAATAATTGCAAGATGATGTAGGGCGTCGATATGTAATGGTGCTTTGTGAATAACATCACGAAATAATTTCTCAGCCTGAGAAATTGACCCTTTCTCAAGTAGTTCGCAACCTCTATCAAAATCATCGTATACTGGATCTAATTCTAATGGTTCGACAAACATCCACTCATGATTACCTACAAATTTTAATTTCCAATGCTTGTCCCCTTTTCTATGTTTATTTTTATTAGAATCGATAAGAAAATTAACCATATTAGCAATTGAAAATTCAGAAAGATTATTTTCTTTAATTTTTTGAGATGTATTTTTCTTATTTTGATTATTTTTATTTTCTATATTCTTGATTTTATTGCCCATAATCTAACCCCATCCTATTATATTATGGAATATGTTTTCTAATTATTAAATTTAAGCAATTCCTAATGCTTTATAATTTAATCAGTTATTCTTAACTATTTTAAGTCCAATACATTAAAAAATAATAAAAATACTACTTAATTTTTTAATATATTCCTCCTTATTTGTTAAAATCATAATTATTGTATTTTTATAAAAATATTTTCTAAACAATTTAATCATATTAAATAAGAAGAAATTATTTTATTATTTTATAATTATTATATTTTTAATCCCCGCATCGGGATTCGGTCGTAGTTTGGTACCATTTTTCAATTTTCTTATCTGTTGAAAAAAATTCTAATGAGGCTAGATTAAACCAAATCATTTATTTTTCTTACCATATATCAATGAATACATTTCGTTAGTATTTATTATTTGAACTTTTGATTGCTGTTTTAATTTTTTGTCATCGGACCAAATAACACTATCAGAAAAAGCAAGAGCACATGCTATAAATGTAACATCATTAGGATCAATTTCTTTAATGATTTCAAATGCTTCACCTCTATAATGTAATAATACCTCATTTGGAATGATTATTACCTTTCTAAGCAAGAGTCTTAATAAATCTTCAAAATCTTTTGATTTCATTTTTGATTTTGTTAAAAGTTCATTTTTATATCTTTCCATTTCCTCAAATATATAAGATGGAAATAAAAATTGATCATCATAGTCTAAGATTATTCTTCTGGTTATTGAATCTTTTATTAATGCTGAGAAAAGAATATTTGAATCAATTACAATTTTCAACTAAGAAACCTCTTACTTGCGGATGATTTAATCTTTTTATTAAATTCTTCCACATCTTTTTCTGTAAGTTTGCTTTTTTGAGCCAATTTTTCAGCTAAGGCTAGCATTTCGATTTTTTCAATTATTGCTTTTCTAGCCACTTCACTCCATTTTACTTCAGAAAAATACTTCATTTTTTTATGAATGCTATCCGGGACTGATAGAGTAATATTTGCCATAACTACCACTATAAATAAATATGTGATATCACATATTTATAATTTTTCGTAAAATAACATTTTTTATATTTTTCACGCCCGCATCGGGATTCGAGCGCCTAAATGACGTCACATTTTGATGTTTTATATCTGTTGAACACTTACTAATTTTGTAAAGCTTCGAATCGATCTATATAAAAATTTGAGACGAGATTTAAATACACTTTTACCGGTAAAAAATAGATTTCTCCTATACGCTTGTAAAATAATATTTTATCTAATATAATGCTTAGGTTTACATGTATAAAACAAATCCCGCCCCAGAGTTTATTCAAAGTAAAACATTTATATGGTAAGATGCAATCTGATAATTGGATTACAGCCAAACACAATCAAATGTGTCTAAAAGGAGGTAAAATATTATGCCAGAAGAAGAAACCGCCAAAGAAAAAAGAAGAACTGATGAAAACGTGATATATGTTGGAAATAAACCGCCAATGAGCTATGTGCTTGCAGTAGTAACACAATTCAATACTAGTGGTTCAGATGAAGTTATAATAAAAGCTAGAGGCAGAGCGATAAGTAGAGCAGTAGATACTGCGGAAATTGTGAGAAACAGGTTTGTCACAGATGCAACTATAAAAGATATTAAAATTGGTACTGAGAGTATCATCAATGAGGAGGAAGGCAGAACCTCTAATGTATCTTCAATGGAAATAACCTTAACAATTAAAAAGAAGGGCAAATAGGTAAAAGACTGAGCTTATAAGAGGATGTTTATATCTAGTTTTTCTGCAATCTCTTTATAGCGATTTCGAATAGTAACCTCTGTTACACCTGCAATATCTGCTACTTCACGTTGTGTCCTTCGCTCACCACAAAGGACTGATGCAATATAGAGCGATGCTGCTGCTATACCAATTGGGCCACGTCCACTAGTAAGTTCTCGGTTTGCAGCTTCTTTCAATATCTCCAAAGTCTTTGCATGTACATCAGCGCTGAGTTTTAATTCACTGCAGAACCTTGAAATATAATCTTCTGGTGAAGTAGGCATTAATTTTAATCCTAATTCACGGGCGATATATCTATAGGTCCTTCCGATCTCTTTTCTAGATATATGTGATGTGTTACTTATTTCATCAAGCGTACGTGGCACATTACATTGCCTGCATGCAGCATATAATGAAGCGGCAGTAACACCTTCGATGCTTCTCCCCCGTACCAATTTCTTCAGTGCTGCTTTTCTATAAATCATCGCTGCTGTTTCTCTCACTGCTCTTGGAAGACTCATGCTTGATGCAAGTCTATCAAGCCCTGAAAGAGCATTTGCTAAGCTTCTCTCTGCAGCATCACTGATTCTTACTCTTCTCTGCCATTTACGTAGACGATACAATTGTGCTCTCCTTCTGGTAGGGATAGATTTTCCATAGGAATCACGATTCTTCCAATCAATCGTGGTGCTAAGACCCTTATCATGCATTGTATAGGTCATAGGTGCTCCAGTGCGGGCTCTTTTCTCGCGTTGTTCACTATCAAACGCTCGCCATTCAGGGCCATGATCTATAAAATCTTCATCGATAACTAGTCCGCAATCCTCACAAACCAACTCTGCTCTGGAATAATCCTTAGTTAGATGTGTACTACCACATCCTGGACATTTAGTAATTTCTTCTATTTTCTGTTTTTCTTTTTTAACCAAACAAATCAAATCCCAGATGTTCTTTAGCCTATCATTTGAGTATTATAAATATTCATATGTAAGGGGTTTTTCAGGATTTTCTAAAGGAAAAGAATATCTATCAGTTTTACAACTGGCTTTTTTCATACAAATCCTAATGTATAAATTTATAATTAGTTTTTATTTCATATTTTTTCTCAGTTTTCAACTAGTAGTTACCCCCAAACATTAATATAATAAAAAAATCATTTAAGTCAAAGAGAATCAAATTTTTGAAATTGGTTTTGATAATTTGGTTTTTCAGGACGTAGAAAAAAATGGTATGGATATGTCCAAAATGCAATTTCGGTAATGTGGATTTCCAAAAAAAATGTATACATTGAGGTAGACGTAAACCAAAAGAAAAAGATATTTTAGTTAAATAATCATTTAGTTTTTTATTTTGCATCTTCCCTCCTAGAACTAAATTCAATATTTTGAGGGGATTGATTTTTTTACCATCCCATCCCAACGATAGAGCATCGTTTTGTTTAAGATGAAATCAGTCCAGCGACACTAGGTTTTGTGACATATGTTGTAATAAAATAGCATGAGGAATCCTTAAATACTAATCTTTAATCTACCTGATTTAAAGTTCTAATTGAACGAAAAGGAAAATTGTTAAAATGTATGAAGAAAAAAGAGAAATGCACAAAGTAACTTGTGCAGATTGTGGAAAGGAAACAGAAGTTCCTTTCAAGCCAGATGGTAGCAGGCCTGTCTATTGTAAGGAATGTTATCAGAAACGGAAAAGATTTTAGATAAAATTTTTAGAATTACCTAGATTTTATCAATCTTATTTTTAATATCTTTCTTTTCTTAATTCCTTAAAATATTATTACACTTCGAGGGTTATAGATTTTTATAGAACTAACTGTTATGAAATTGTGGTTAGGCGCAGGAGAGAAAATGGGCAGGGTTGGAACGAAATATAAACAAGTTATCGAGTTATTTGATGAAAAAACAGGGGAAGTAGTAAGAGTAATCCGTTTCCGTAATCCAATAGAATTTAACGAATTTTTAAAAGATTTCAATGCAATGAGATACCCGGGTTATAATTGGAGATATATAGATAAAGGAAAAAGAAGATAGATAATGTAAACAGATTATTCTTATAGCATCTTACCTTATTTGTAAATGAAATCTATGAAAAACTATCTATCTGATTTTTTCCTGTTAGAAACTATTTAATTTTACAAAAGGTTATGAAATTTAAAATCGAGAGAGGTGAAACAAATGAAATCCCCTATGATATCTATTACTAGAGAACATCAAGAAAATAATATAACACCAAGATTGCATTCAGGGCAGGTAAACCACAGGATAAACCTTAGTTAAAAAATAGAAAGAAGAGGATTTGAATAATGAAACCAGATGATATGCCATATGATAGAGCCAGTATAATATTTTCTCCTGATGGAAGATTGTTTCAGGTTGAATATGCCCGTGAAGCAGTGAAAAGAGGAACAACAACAGTTGGAATGAAATTCAAAGATGGTGTAGTACTAATTATTGATAAACGTATAAGTTCTCATTTGGTAGAGCCAGGGTCAATTGAGAAGATTTTTCAGATAGATGAGCACATTGGATGTGCAACATCAGGTCTTGTAGCAGATGCAAGAGCACTGGTAGATAGAGCTCGTATTGATGCTCAGATAAACGAGATCACATATAGCGAGAAGATTCCAGTAAAGACACTTGTAAAATATATTTGTGATTTCAAACAAGCATATACACAATATGGTGGTGTAAGACCATTTGGTGTTGTTCTTCTTATAGCTGGTGTTGATGAAACCGGACCGCAGCTTTTTGCTACAGATCCTTCTGGTGCTTTCATGGAGTATAAAGCAGGAAGTGAAGGAGTGGGACGTAGTGAAACTATGACATATTTCGAAAAAAATTATAGAGAAAATATGACATTAGAAGAAGCTATAGACATGGGGATAAAAGCTATTCATAAAGGATCTGAAGGTAAACTGACTCCTGATGCTATTGAAATAGCAGTAGTTGATATTACAGAAAAATTCCGTAGATTATCCCTTGATGAATCAAAAGAATATGTTAAAAAAGCACTTGGATAAAAAAAACAATTTTGTAGCGAGAACTGCTTTTGTATTTTCTGGTTAATCACTCTTTTTGTATTTAGAAGGTTTTATTTTTTCAAGGAGATAATCTATCCATGCATCTCTAACACTTGGTATAGTCTCATTTTCAATCAACTTTAATATCTCCATTTGTTCTTTTGTAATCGCCAGTTTTTTAAGGACCGAAAGACTAATTCTAGTATCGTCTTCTTTTTTAACTGGAGATGGCTTTGAACGAAATAGGCTCCTTACCCTAAATTTTGTCTTTTTTGTGTCATGTTTCATTACGATACCTCTTCTTTTGAGTTTTTTGAGTTGCTAAAATTCTTGTAATATAACCTGCAACACGATTCCGCAGTATATTACTATCGAAATCAGCTAATTCTGCTGCCTTCTTTTTATTATGCTGAAAATCATTAGCAACAAATCTATCTGGATACATATTGATAAGTTTTTTGGCTATACGTTTTATGTAAGTTGGTCTTATATTTCCCATTTTTGTCACCATCTACTGTAAAAGAAAAGAAGATACTCTAGTGAAGCAGCCCCAAAGAAGAAAGCTCTTTTGATAACTTCTCCACTGCTTTTGATACATCTTCAGTGCTTCTAGCACCAGTACAAACTATCTTACCAGAAGAAAAGAGCAACATAGCTACCTTAGGTTCTTTTATATGGTAAACCAGTCCTGGGAACTGCTCAGGCTCATAATCCACATTTTCCAAACCCAGACCCGGGGCTACTTCAGTAAGATTAAGCTCGCCTCCTAAGTCAGCCGTAGCTACTATATTCTGAACAATTATCTTAAGATCTATATGAACTTCTATACCTAGCTTTTTGAGTCTATCTGCAATAATATCTACTGTTTTACGCACGTCTTCAACGTTCTTCGCACCAGTGCAGTTAGCCGCTCCGCTTCTAAACAATAATGTAGCTGTTTTCGGGTCACTTATCCTATAAACCAGTCCCGGGAACTGTTCTGGTTCATATTCCGCTTCTTCTAACGATTGTGCTATCATATCTAAGTCTAACTGTTCTGCGAATGTGGTAGATGCTACGATATTTTCCACTTTTATTTCTATAATACAGTATCACTTCCAGATAAGTACTGTTAATAATTTATTGAGTAAGCTGAATAAACAATTACTTTATAATATTACTTACTTCTGTAGTAATATCATCATTTCAACATTCTTACTTTAATTCATGATATTGATCTTTATTTGAGAAAAGGTTATAGTTTAGATAATAGATGACGATGGAGAAATAATATATGTTGTTTTCAAAAACTTGTCCCATTTGTAAAAGGAGGGTAAAAAAGTCAGAATTGAGAGAGGCTGGAACAGCTACAGGAAGAAGAATCACATGTTGTATAAATTGTGCTAAATATTTTACATTGCTATCGGAGAAAAGATAATTAGATGGAAGATAAGATTAAGATTTAATGGGGTTTATAAGGCGATAAGTTATTTGGAAAGTTAAGGGAAAAAAAATGACAATATTTGGATGGATTAAAAAGAAAGATAAGCCAAAAAAAATTCCAAAACACATTGCTAAAAAGAAATCTCGGAAGAAGAGAGATTAAAAATGGTAAAACATACGAAGAAAGAAAAGATGGTTGATAGGGATAAATATGTCTTTCCTTTTGATGATTCTGAACTTATAAGTAGAAAAATTTTGAATTTCCTATTAAAGAAGATTTATTTGACAAATGGGTAGACGAAGGACGAGTTAGAGAAATAACATGTGATGAAACATTGGTATATGCTCTATTGCCTTGACGGGGTTGGTTTTTTAAAGAAAGAGCTGTTATGAAATTTAATTTCGAGAGAGGGGGGAAATAAATTAAATGTCCGCTGTGTAAAAAAGAATTTGAAAGAGCCGAATTAAATGTATGGGGTAAAAGGTTTTGTCCATATTGTTCTTACGATTTAAGTTTGGAGGAATAACATGAAATGTCCTATGGTATATATTTCTAGAGAACCTCAAGATTGTATAGAAGATAAATGCTATTTTTGGGATTTGGACCATGGTAAATGCAAATGGATGTAGACTAAATGAAAAAAACGGGCTTGTAAAGAGTGTGGATATCCGTTGGCACAACATGGAAGATTTAAATACATATATTACTGCAACAATATCCTTTGTAAGTTCTATAAGACATTTGTGACAAGAAAGGGATGATAAAAATGAATGGTGATAAAAAATTTAAGGAAATCTATGATAAATTTGGTGGCAGTTATGGCAAATTAATTGAAGAACATATTAAGGTGCTTAATGAGTTAGAAAAATGTCGTCAGTTGCTTGATGAACTAACAAGCAAGAAATAAAAGAGATAAAAATGAAATGCAAAGAATGTGGTTGGGAGATGGATTACGGAGCGCGTTCTTTTCAAGAACAAATCAGAGAGATTTGAGGAGAACAAGATAGAAAGGGATATTGGATGTGTTTCAATTGCGGTTTTAAAAAGGGGAGNNCTGAAGAATGTGTTTTGATACAGATAACTGGAGAATCCAAACCTTGCATCGAGGATAAATGTTATCAGTGGGATTCAGAGCAGAACAAATGTAAATTGCTAGTAGTGGAATAAAAATATGAAAACATTAGGTTACGAAATTGTAGGTCTGAGGGAGGAAACATGGCTAAATGTAAGAGATACGGTAAGAAATTAACTTTTCGAAACAATTATGGAGATATAAATAGGGAGTGTTATGATAAAAGACTCAGAGAAGAAAAAGGAAAATAAATAATGTGGTTATTTACGAACAAAATGAAAGGAAAAAGTCGAACAGAAAAAACTGTTAAAGAACTGATACTGAAAGATAATGAACTATTACAAATAACAACAGCAGTTGAAGGACCGCTGGGATATGAGAATTCTAAAAATTACAGACTTTCAGTAAGTCCCGACGGAGGATTAATTATTGAAAAAATGACACCTGGTAGTTGGCGACGTTTAAGGTGATTTAATGAAATGCATCAAATGCAAATTTAAAGACAAAAACACAAACCTCTGCACATATCCTTTCAAAGTAATTGCTGCAGGTGATCACGAACTTGATAAAAAAGGAAATATAATAGGATGTACACATGGGAGAAAGAAATAATGGCTACTAAATTGAAACGACTAAAAAGGAAACATGGAAAAAACAAAAGAGAACGAAAAAAGAAACGATGTAACTAATCTTCAGAATCAACATTGTTGGTAGTTTTCAACAGAAAATACAAATATACATGTTGGATTCGGGTTGCCAATTGACCAGTGAGAAACTATGGATATGATTTGCCGTATTGAAGTAGTCAAAGATGGGCAAGATTTTGTGGTAAAAGCTCATTTAGCAAGTGGTTCCATAAAAGAATTTCGCCATCAGAGCGTTGAAGATGAAGTTACGGAGATGGCCATTAATCTTCAAGAAACGACGGATGAATAAAGTTCTACTTATTCTGCTTTAGATATTCTTTTTTTTGTCGCTTTTTTGATTGTATTGCTTTATTTATGGCCCAAGAAGAAATTAATAAAAATTGTTAAATAACAAGATATCTATTCTGTATTTGGAGGTATATTTTATGGTCTTTACACATGAAGGATGGACATTATATTGTCGAGATGTAAAACTTAAAGGTGGAAGAAACCAGACAATCTACTTCTTTAGTAAGAGAACACCAAAGAGTGGTAAACCCTGTGACAAGCCTGATAACATGGTAGTTGGTGTTAACAAGAGAACGGGTCTTCCATATTTGAAAAAGAAGTAAGAAGAATATACATCTCTTCTTCTTTTTCTTTGTATGGTATTTAAATTCTTCTAACGTCCGCTTTGTAAAAGATCAGATAGATTAGTTTCTGATTTATTAAGCTTAAAATCAGGTTCTTTAGTTGGAGCGGTTTTTTTCAGGTTTTATTTTCTTAGCTGACTTTTTTGGTTCAATTTGAAAATGCTTCAGGAGAAACCCAACAAAGAATAACATATGTTGTCATACTTCACCTCTCAAGTTAGAATTTGTCAATTATTGGTTAATAAATTTATGGTTTTTTTTCTTAAAAAACTTTAAGATTAACTAAAAGATTAATAATGGAGAAGATGGAGGAAAAATGGACGAATCAAATAAATCTTTTCAAAAGCACAGAGATAAAAGAATAAAAGAACTTCATGAAAGGATGTTCAAATCTAAATTACATTCTACAAAGAAGCATAAATATTAAACAAATATCTCTTTATAGGTTGAAGAGAAAATGAAATACCACGTCAACAGAGGGAAAACCTGTATTGTATCAGGATGCAATAATAAGGCTAAAGTAAAAGGATTGTGTATTACGTGTTATCAGAAAAGAAAAAAGAAGAAATGATACTTACTTTACCTACAACGAGCAGGACATGAATAAATATAGATAGAAGTTCGAGGGAAATGAAGTATGACAGATAAAAAGAAACATTTTCTAGATTTTAAAACATTCTGGGACACTGTAGGTGAAAAGCGTAGTCATTCTGGAGCACTTGAAGATATTAATATGCTTGAATTTGATGCTATTGATTACAATCCATCATCCGATGAATACATTGTAGATGTTAGAATGAAAAATGAATATCGAGATGGATATATGTTTAACCCATATCTTGTAAAAAACAACCTGATAATAATGGAAAATATTCATCTGATTCACTGGGCTGAATGGCTTAATATCGGGATAATGGTGAAATTATATCCAAAGCTTGGAAAATATTTCTTTCTTGTTTCCCGTGTAGAAATTGTTCTTGATGAACCTACATTTTTAGATCAACCTATGATATTTCGAATGAAAATATTTGCTGATAGGCATAAAGAGAAGAAACATGAATTTACTTTTCTAAATAGAATAGGCAATTGGGCATATGTCATAGTTGATTATGCAATATTAGAAGAACAATTTGCAATAATGAAACACTATCATGAAAAACATGAACATTTTTTAGAAAAAAAGAAAAGGAAGAAAAAATATGATATAAGCCTTCTCTAGAAGAATACTGTCGATTTTTCCGTCGAAAATATGTGAGTTAAGGATTATGTTATAACCAACTAGACTGCGGGCCCTTTGACAGGAGGCAAAATACACTCTTTATTTAAGTAATTTGCCATTGAAAAATATAAAATCGGTTCTATTCTATAGACGACGATATTTCAGTACTTTTATATAGCTAGAAGTATTCATTTTAAATAGTTATTTACACATTCTTTATTTTTAAGTGACTATAATTTGCAGTCACCTAAAATAAAAAACAACTGCATATAGATGAGGGGATTTTCTACCATGGCTTCTAAGAACCAAATAGTAAAGCTGTTTCTTGAAGATGGTTCTATTTTTAATGGATATTCCTTCGGTTCTCGAAAAGCTGTTACCGGTGAGGTTGTTTTTAATACAGGAATGGTGGGTTATCCAGAGAGTTTGACTGATCCCTCCTATCGGGGACAGATCCTAGTTTTAACATATCCTTTAATTGGTAATTATGGCGTCCCAGGAGATGAGAAAGAGAACAACTTGTTAAAATATTTTGAATCAGATAGAATACAAGTTGAGGGTTTGATAATCACTGATCATTCTGAAAGATATTCTCATTGGAATGCTAAAAAATCTTTATCAGGTTGGATGAAAGAGTATAATATTCCAGGAATATATGATGTGGATACAAGAGAACTTACGAAAAAGTTAAGGGAAAAAGGAACAATGCTTGGAAAAATTATTTACAACCAAGAAAATATCGATTTTGAGGATCCTAACAAGAGGAATTTGGTGGCTGAGGTTAGTATTAGAGAACCTATAGTGTATAAAAAAGGTAAGAGAAGAGTTGTGGTCATTGATTGCGGTGTAAAAAATAATATAATACGTGCTTTTCTAAGGAGAAACTTCACAGTTGTTCGTGTTCCATGGGATTATAATTTCTTTAGAGAAAAGGCAAATGGTATTATAATATCAAATGGACCTGGTGATCCAAAAAAATGCGATGAAACAATAGATAATGTTAGAAAAGCTCTATCTAAAAATATACCTGTTCTCGGTATTTGTCTTGGTTCTCAGATTTTAGCATTAGCTGCTGGTGCAGATACATATAAGTTAAAATATGGTCATAGGAGTCATAACCAGCCCTGTTTAGAGGTTGGAACTAAAAGATGTTATATCACCTCTCAGAACCATGGTTATGCTGTTGATGCTGATACATTGCCTGAGGACTGGCGTGAATGGTTTTACAATAATAATGATGATACAAATGAGGGAATTATCCATATATCAAAACCGTTTTTTGGAGCACAGTTTCATCCTGAAGCATCCCCTGGTCCAGATGACACTGAGTTTTTATTTGATATGTTTTTGAGAGCGATGAGATCATGAGAGACAAAAGAAAAAAACCTAGTAAGGTTTTAATTTTAGGATCCGGGGCAATACGAATAGGACAAGCAGGTGAGTTTGACTATTCTGGCAGTCAGTCAATCAAGGCATTAAAGAAGGAGGGAATCAAGACAGTTCTTGTAAACCCAAATATCGCAACAATTCAGACATCTGATTATCTCGCTGACAAAGTGTACTTTTTACCAATTAATGTCTATTTTGTTAAAAGTGTTATTGAAAAGGAGAGACCTGATGGTATATTACTGGGTTTTGGTGGACAAACGGCATTAAATGTTGGTGTTGAACTTGCTGAAAAAGGTGTTTTTAAAAAGTATGATGTAAAAGTCCTTGGAACACCTATTGATGTTATTCTTAACACAGAGGATAGAGATCTATTTGTTAAAAAAATAAGAGAAATCAATCTTAAGGTTCCTCTTAGCAAAGCTGTAATTAACGTAAAAGAAGCTACTGCTGTAGCAGATAAAATTGGTTATCCTGTTATGTGCCGGATAGCGTATGCTCTAGGTGGTCTGGGATCTGGTGTAGCCAATAATAAAAGACAACTAATTGAGATAACGAAAAAGGCTTTTTCGTTTACAAAACAGATCTTGATAGAGAAATACTTCGGTGGCTGGAAAGAAGTCGAATACGAGGTAGTTAGAGATCAATATGATAACTGTATTGTTGTTTGTTCTATGGAAAATGTTGATCCTATGGGAATCCACACCGGTGAAAGTATAGTTGTTGCACCTGTACAAACTTTAACATCCTCAGAGAATTTCAAACTGAGAGCTCTTTCCATAGAGGTAATACGGCACCTTGGTATCGTTGGCGAGTGTAACATACAATTTGCACTTGACCCTCAATCTGAAGATTACCGGATAATAGAGGTTAATGCACGTTTAAGCAGGAGCTCTGCTTTAGCGTCTAAAGCAACAGGCTACCCATTGGCTTTTATTGCAACAAAACTTGCTTTAGGTTATAGTTTAACTGAAGTGGAGAATATTATAACTAAGGAGACATCTGCTTGTTTCGAACCAGCTTTAGACTATGTAGTTGTTAAATATCCACGTTGGGATTTACAAAAATTCAGAAAGGTCAGTTTCAGTATTGGTTCTGAAATGAAATCCGTAGGTGAGGTAATGGCGATTGCAAGGAGCTATGAGGAGGCACTCCAAAAAGCAATTCGTATGTTAGATGTTGGGATGAAGGGTCTTGTTTGTAACTATCTTGAGTTTGATGACCTAGAGAAAGAGCTTAAAGAACCTACTGATAAAAGAATGTTTGTGATCGCTGATGCAATTAAAAAAGGATATTCTATCGATAAAATATATTATCTTTCCAAAGTCGACCCTTGGTTTTTATATAAAATAAAAAACATTGTTGAAATCGAGGAAAAATTACAGCATTTTACCCTTAACAATATACCTGCTTATTTACTTAAAAAGGCAAAACAAAAAGGTTTTTCTGACCTGCAAATAGCACAACTAATTAGTAGCACTGAAATTAAAGTGAGAGAAAAAAGAAAAAAACGGGGTATTATACCCTATGTGAAGCAAATAGATACACTGGCCGCAGAGTATCCAGCTAAAACCAACTATTTATACCTCACATATAATGGTTGCGAAAATGATCTTGATTTCAAAGAAAAAAAACAGGTTATTGTTTTAGGGGGCGGAGCCTACAGGATTGGTTCCTCAGTGGAGTTTGACTGGTGCTGTGTCAATTCGGTCATAACACTTAGAAATTTGAAGTACAATACAATAATGATAAATTGTAATCCTGAAACAGTTAGTACAGATTATGATATTTGTGATAAACTGTATTTTGATGAGCTTACTTTTGAACGTGTATATGATATATGTGAAAAGGAAAAACCCCTTGGTGTTATAATCTCAATGGGTGGACAAATACCTAATAATCTGGCGTTACCATTATATAAAGCAGGTGTTCCACTACTGGGGACATCTCCTCTTGACATTGATAAAGCTGAGGATAGACATAAGTTTTCCCAACTATTGGATAAGCTACAGATTGATCAACCAGAATGGAGAGAATTAACCAGCATAGATGAAGTGGAGGAGTTTTCAAGTAAGGTTGGCTACCCAGTTCTTGTTAGACCGAGTTATGTCCTTAGTGGCGCTGCGATGAGTATCGCCCTTAGCAGTTATGAATTAAAAAAATATCTAAAAAAAGCCTCTGATGTAAGCAAGGAACACCCTGTCGTTATCAGCAAATTTATAACTGGCGCAAAAGAGATAGAGATTGATGCTGTAGCTAAGCAAGGTGATCTCTACTGTTATGCTATCTCCGAACATGTTGAGAATGCAGGGGTTCATTCAGGAGATGCAACCATTGTATTACCACCTCAGAGAACCTATTTGGAGACCATGAGGCGGATTAAAATAATCACAAAGAACATAGCAAGATCATTAAAGATAACAGGTCCATTTAACATACAGTTTATAGCTAAAGACAATGATGTAAAGGTAATTGAGTGTAATCTACGGGCTTCAAGGAGTTTTCCCTTTGCCTCTAAAGTTTTTAAGACAAACTTTGTCGATTTAGCTACAAAGATTATCATGGGTAAGCGTGTCCCTAGGATAGATCGTTCTTCTTTTGATTTGGACTATGTGGGAATAAAAGCTCCGCAGTTTTCTTTCACACGATTAAAAGGCTCCGATCCTATATTAGGCGTGGAGATGGTTTCGACTGGAGAGGTCGCCTGCCTCGGTGATGATTTCAATGAGGCATTTTTGAAAAGTCTTATCTCAGTAGGATTTAAATTACCCAAGAAATCAATTCTGTTATCTACTGGACCTGTCGAAAGTAAGGCGGAGTTCCTGGAAAGCACGATAATATTACATGAGATGGGTTTCCAATTTTATGCAACCAAGGGTACATCTGATTTTATGAAAGCAAACAGTATAGTTTCAAAGATTCTCTATTGGCCTCTTGAAAATAAAGAACCAAATACACTAAGTTATATAGCTGATGGGGAGATTGATCTAGTTATAAATATACCTAAAAATATCGAAAAAGAAGAACTCGATAATGATTATCTTATCCGTCGGAAAGCAGTTGATTTTGGGGTTCCTTTGATTACTAATTTGCAGCTTGCTAAACGTTTTGGCGAGGCAATTTATAGGACCTCCCCTGAAGACTTGAAAGTTAAAAGCTGGGATGAATATAATTAATTATTTACCTATCTGGCCATATATTGCTCCTTAATCTAACATTAGAAACCAATAATAGGATTTCCTTATGACCCTCAAAATATCTTTGGTATCTTAGAAAAAAGGTATATCTAACCACAACCCGATATATTTTTGGTATTTTATGTTGGGGCTTTAAGATTTGGTTACTTATCCCCCCAGCGATATTGAAACATAATAAAGTCCATACCGAACAAATTATCTAAAAAGAAGGTTAAAAACCAACTAAATCAAGTATTTACTAGTAAAAATTCCTGGATTTCTCCTTAAAACATAAATATTGTTTTGACTATGACCTCATCGGGATTCGAGAGCATAAATGACGTCACATCAATGCCCGCATCGGGATTCGGTCGTTGTTTGGGACCATTTTATAATTTTTATAT
>JABAOH010126679.1_pt3 | contig 19988 bp, 16 predicted proteins | sample 7062181 | NCBI WGS metagenome assembly JABAOH01 (sample SAMN14538630, study PRJNA623070) | marine sediment metagenome | biome: marine biome [ENVO:00000428]; feature: marine pelagic biome [ENVO:01000023]; material: deep marine sediment [ENVO:00002113]; isolation source: pool of 5 deep marine... | reverse complement strand
GGAGGCTCCAATCACAGCGCCTATGCTGGCGATTTCATCTTCCATCTGAATACATGACCCGCCAACTTTGGGCATGATTCTTGCCATGATCTCCGCAGTCTCAGTGGCAGGGGTGATTGGATAGCCTGCAAAGAACCTGCACCCTGCAATAACAGCACCATATGCAATGGCCTCATCACCTTGAATGAACTGCTTTTTCTTTCCTAGTGCTTTGATTACCTTAATGTATTCCTTTGCATCCATTTGCTTTCCGTTCATTCTATCCCTTCCTTGCCTTCATTCCACGCTTATAGCCCTCTTCAAAGGCCTTCAAATTGATCTTTTCCGTACCTTTAGGAATGTTTTCTTTTATCGTCTGAATCATTGCCTTCTTTGGTACTGTATCCAGAAGTGCAGTGAGGTAACCCAGCATAACGATGTTAGCTACGATTTTCTTGCCGAGGGAATCTGCAATTTTTGTAAAAGGAATTTTTTTCGCGTTTTTATCTTTGGTCTCAACCAAATCGGCATCCACGATTATCGAGGCCTTTTTCTTGATATCACCAAGATATTTTTCGTAGCTGGGTTGTGACAATGCCACAAACATATCAGCATCTATGACCCTGGGATAGTCTATTTTTTTGTCTGAGATGACAACCTCAGAACGCGCCGCTCCCCCCCTCGATTCAGGACCATAAGATTGGGTCTGCACAGCTTTATAACCTGCACTGATCGCAGCCTCGCCCAAAATCCTTCCTGCCAATACTATGCCCTGTCCTCCAAATCCCGCAATACGGATCTCCTTTCTCATTTCCGTTTAACCTCCTTTAAACCCAGTTTATAACCTTCTTCAAAGGCCTTGAGGTTTAAGGCCTCGGTACCTTTTGGCACGTTATTTTTAATGGATTCCTTTGCTGCTTTTTTTGAGACGATATCTGTTATTGCAGTTACGTAACCTATCATGACCATGTTGCCTATTATCTTCCTGCCGAATTTTTTAAAAGCTATGTCTGTTGCCTGAATGCCAAAACATTTTAATTTATCCACCTTCTCAGGAAATACCAGATCAGAATCTATAATAAGCGTTCCTTTCTTTTTAAGAGATGGGAAATACTTCTCGAAGGCTGAATGGGACATTGAAACGAGGACATCAATATTAGGTGGAGACAGCTCGTTTATTTCATCCTTAGAGATGATCACATCACTTCTACAAGCACCCCCTCTCGCTTCACTGCCGTAGGACTGTGTCTGTATCGAGTTCTTTCCATCGATAACTGCTGCATTGCCAAGGATGAAGCCTGCCAGCACTATGCCCTGTCCACCAAACCCAGAGAACCTTATGTTCATTTTTCTATCATCTCCGTATTCAATTTTCTTAGCATATCTGTGAACTCTTCCCTTTCCCTGTCAACCAGCTTTCCGATCACTATCTTGTCTTTCAGCTCGTCTTCACTGAGTTTTTTCGCCTTCTCGATCCTTATTGCCTTTTCCTTGAACATATTTAAAAAGTCTTGGCCATCCCTCATACCCACCCTTCTTCCATACGCGACTGGACATGGGGATATGATCTCTATGAAAGAGAAGCCTTTCTTTTTGAATGCGTTCTGCATGGATTCCATGAGTGGAAAAACGTGATAAGTTGTCCATCTTGCAACATAGCTTGCCCCAGCAGCAGCAACCAATTCAGCAATCCTCATTGGGTGCTCTACATTTCTATAGGGTGTTGTTGTAGTTGGAGAGCCAAGAGGTGTTGTGGGCGAGACCTGTCCACCTGTCATACCGTAGATATAGTTGTTCACCAAAAAGACCGAAATATCGAGATTCCTTCGTGCAGAATGAATGAGATGATTGCCTCCTATACCNNTCACTCCTGTTGCAAAGGCCAAAGGCCTTCCATGGGTGGTGTGTAAAGTATCACATTTCAAATAGGGCGAAGGTATCCAAGAGGAGCAGCCGATGCCAGTTACAGATACGATGTTTTCAGGATTTAAACCAAGCTCATCTATTGCATGAGCATAGCAGTTCAGCACGGTACCGCAACCACAGCCATCGCAGAACTTTGTGGGAAATATCTCCTCTCTCAGATATTTCATGAGCCTGTGCTTGTGTTTAACCGTTAGACCACCTCTTTTATCTTTTCATGTATCTCGTCAATGGAATGTGCAACTCCCCCAATTTTTGGAACTGATATGACTTCACAATCCACGAACCTTTCGATCTCCCTTGAGATCTGGCCTAGGTTCATTTCAGGCACGAGAATTGTGTTCACCTTTTCTCCTAACTCAGCGATCTGCTTTCTTGCGAAAGGCCATATCGTGATGAACCTGAAAAAGCCCACCTTTTTTCCTTTCTTCCTTGCCTTCAACACGGCCCCAAGACTCGGTCTTGCTGTAGCGCCATAAGAAACCACAGCTACCTTCGCATCCTTCATGAATTTTTTCTCGACTTTTATTATCTTCTCTCTATTCTGATCTATCTTATTGTAAATCCTTGTGATGAGCTTCTCATGAACCTTTTGCGTTTCAACATCCCTCATACCGCTTTCCTTATGAGTCGAGCCAGTGACATGTATAAAACCACCATAGCCAAACTCCATAATTGGCGGAATGAGCTTGCCTCCAAAAACAGAGACATTGCTTTTTGTCTTTGGTCTTTCCACCAGTTTTACATCCTTTAACTTCGGCATCATGATCTTCTCTCTGAGATGCCCTATCTCACCGTCCATTAGAAATATAACAGGTGTTCGATATTGCTCAGAGAGATTGAAACAATCGATTATTAAATCGAAACATTCCTGAACAGATGATGGAGCTATAGCAATGATGTTGTGGTCTCCGTGAGTACCCCAACGCGCCTGCATCACATCACCTTGGGCAGGTTTTGTGGCCTGGCCTGTTGATGGTCCAGATCTCTGAACATCGACTATCACGCACGGCGTCTCAGTCATTACCGCATAGCCTATGTTCTCCTGCATAAGAGAGAATCCTGGGCCTGAAGTGGCGGTCATGGCCTTTCCTCCAGCCCATGCAGCGCCTATCACAGCTCCTAAGCTAGCTATTTCATCCTCAAACTGAATGTAGTAGCCATTGACCTTGGGGAGTTCCTTTGCCATCGCCTCTGCTGTTTCTGATGCGGGAGTAATTGGATAGCCGCCAAAGAAATTACACCTGGCAAATAGGGCTCCGTATGCAGCCGCTTCATCACCAAGCATAAAAAAAGTTTTTCCTTCGAACTTTTTCAGGTATTTTGCGTAATAATCCATAATTTCCGACCTACTCGTTTATGATAAATATTGCGAACTCAGGGCATAGAAGCTCGCATAACCTACAACCCAGGCATTCATCCTCCTTCACGGCCTTTGGAGGGTAGTAGCCTTTTTTATTGATCTTATCTGACGTCTCCAGCACCTTCATGGGGCAGAAATCTGTACAGATTCCGCATCCCTTGCAGAGTTCCTCATCGATTTCTATCATTTGATTGCCCAGCCTTGGTAGGTCTTTGGTATATCCGAAGAAGGTAAAAAGTTTGTGGTTGGGGTGAGCTTAACCAATGAAACGGAGTTGATAGAAAAAGATTGATTACACAAGGGAATCATATAGTTAGTCGTGGAGGAAGTAATATTATTGAAGTATTCCAAGAAACTCGATGTCCAAAATGCAATCACAAATTCACAGGCAAGATAATTCTTGATTGGGACGATCAAGAAAAAGCACCGATTACTTGTCAAAGATGCGGTCATATATTCGTAGCCAAGGTTGATAGAAATTCGATGAAAGATCCTCAAAAAACTGCCAAAAAGAAAAAAGAGGGAAAATTACCACACAGCTATATCGATGACTTGCCTTATCTAATTTATGAAAGAAAGGTTATATGCCCCGCCTGTGGGAACTCTTATCAAGCTCCGATTACTATAGATCATGACAGGCAAACCGAGTGTATTTCTATATGTCCTAAATGCGATAATAAATTTTATATTTCTTATGACAAAGAGATATATAAAATCTTGAGAAAAAGGCTGAGGCATTACAAATGCACTTCAATCGAGCAACTAAGGGTATTTCTCAAAATAAACGTGGGCTGGGAAAAGCTATTTTATCCAGGATATTTTTGGGAAGTATATGAAAGAGACGTATTACCTTTCTATAAAACACGAGAAGAGAAACGTGTTATCATCCAAAAACATGATGAAGAGGCCCGCAAAGGAATAGATTATGACGATTTTCTATTGGTCTATTATTATAAAGGGAACGTGGAGGATCCTATGGTTTTGCAAACAAGGAATGGAATGCCATATACCATGGATGGTGAAAACATACAGGGAGAAGTAGGTAAATGTTATTGCAGAATAATGAGACGCAATGATGAATGGGATAAACATTCTATTAGAATGAAGAAGATGTTTGTAAATTCGATTTTAAGTTTTCAAAATACTAACCCAGGTTCATTATATAAAACAAATATTAGGTTGATTTATCTCCGATATCCGAATATAAGAGCCGAGGGACCCCACCATCCAGGTTTACCCCCCTTGATTGATAATAACTGGACGGCCGCCATTTATCGAGATAATCTAGGTTGGAAAGAAGGTTTTTCTATTCCCATTAAATACATTGTAGGTTGCATCAAAAAACGCAGGAAAGCAGAAATTTATTTCAAAAATAGGAATAATGAAAAATTTCGACTCACGATGTGGCAGAAGGATGGCGATTACGATATTCTAAAAGCATTTCCTCTAGTCCACAATAAGAAGGAACTTCCGCTTGATTAGAGAATGAATATCTCGAACATCTTTAGAAATGACAATAACAATCCTTATAGCTCAACTTTTAAATATCCTATCATATATTGTGCGTCATATCAAGATTTAGAGAATGATTTGTCATGATAGTAGATTTTCATATTCACATCGGAAAAAAAGAGCATTGGCATCCTTGGGTGAACGAGCATTTTAAAAATTTGAATCCTGAGCTTTACGATAATTTTGATGATATCATGAATCCTGAGGGTCTGGAGAAATATCTAAAAAAACAGGGTGTGGATTTTGCCGTAATTCTGGCTGAGAACTCACCAATCACGACTGGCGTTGTCTCAAACGAGTTCGTGCATGATTTTTGTGAAGGGAAAGGTATGTTCATTACTTTTGCATCCATCGATCCGATAACCGAGGATGAGCCATCAACTGAGCTGGGAAGATTGGTGGAGGAAGAGGGCTTTAAAGGCCTCAAGCTTTACCCAACATACCAGCAGTATAATCCAAATGATGAAATCGTCTATCCGCTATACGAGGAGGCGCAAAGTCTAGGCATCCCCGTTATGGTTCATACTGGCTCCTCCATATTCAAGGGCTCGAAGGTGAAGTTTGGAAATCCACTTCTATTGGATGATGTGGCAGTTGATTTTCCTGATTTAAAAATAATAATGGCTCATTCAGGTAGAGGACTCTGGTACAAAGAAGCCTTTTTTCTTGCTAAGCTTCACGAAAATGTTTTCATGGAGGTTTCTGGTCTCCCGCCAAAGAACCTGCTGAGATATTTTCCAGACTTGGAGGAAAATGCAGATAAAGTGCTGTTCGGCTCTGATTGGCCAGGTCTTAGGAGCATTAAGGATAATATTGAGGATGTAAAGGCCCTTCCTCTGGAAAATTCCACAAAAGAGAAGATCTTAGGACTCAATGCAGCAAAGTTGTTAGGATTGAAATGAGGTATCGACATGAAGATCAAGGTGAAACTGCTAAAACCGTTCTCTGATATTGCAGGTAAAGGTGAGGTCGATTTGGAGCTGGAGGAGGGAGATGTAAACCAAGCATTGGGTAAGCTTTGTGATGTCCACCCAGGCCTAAAAAAAGAATTATTTGATGATAAAGGAGAGGTTTCTTACAGCGTCAATATCTTCGTAAATGACAAGCCGATTCAGGCTCTAGAAGACGTGGATACAATTCTTAAAAATGGGGATGAGATATTAATTTTCATGCCGGTTGGCGGTGGGTAGTTTTACAAATCGCAAAACTTAAAAACCAGCATTAATCATATCCCCTCCCGCAACTTTGAATCAACAATTCGTATTTATGAGGCTGTTCCAATGCTTAACAGAAAACTGGGCGTAATAGATCTTTCAAAGGAAAAGATCGATATCCAAGAAGTCTCAGAGTCACTTAGAAGGAAGTTGTTGGGCGGTAGAGGTTTGAACTCTTATTATCTCTGGAAACTTCTTCCTAAGGGTGTAGATCCACTTTCACCTGAGAACATACTTATCTTTGGTGCTGGGTTCTTGACAGGCACTTTAGCCCCTTCATCAGGAAGGTTTAACACATCCGCGTTATCTCCAGAAACAGGTTTTTTGGGTGATACGAACTGCGGGGGTTTCTTCGCACCTGAAATGAGATATGCTGGCTTTGACAGGTTGATCCTCAAGGGCAAGGCAAAAAAACCGAGCTATATTTATGTGGAAGATGGAACGATCGAGATCAGAGACGCCAAAGATTACTGGGGCTTAGACACATTGGATGTGCAGAAGGCTTTTCGAAAAGACTTGGGACAAGTGGAAATGGCAGTTTGCGGTGTTGCTGGAGAAAACCTCGTGAGATTTGCATGCATTCGAACCGGGATAAAAAATGCTGGCGGCAGAACAGGCATGGGCTGTGTTATGGGCTCCAAGAACATCAAAGCCATAGTGGCTCATGGTACCATGGGCATAGAAATTGCACACCCAGAAGAGATGCTGAAAGTTGTGGAGGAATTGAAGGATTACCTTATGAAATCTAAGATCACGCCCATACTTGGCTCGGTAGGCACACCACTGTTATACGAAGTATCGAATGCATTTGGAGGAATAAGAACAAAGAACAGCCAGCTGAACGCATGGAGCGATGATTTCAACGCTTCAGAGGTTGAAAAGTTCGTTGAAAAAATGATTTCATGTTCATCTTGTTTTGTTCATTGCAGACACAGAAATACTTTGGGAGGAGAAGGGCCAGAATACACAGCACTTGGTCTTTTAGGCTCGAACATTGGCATGGAAAAACTTGAGGATTGCATCAAACTCCAAAACCAGGTTAACGAACTTGGCCTCGATGTTTCCTCAACAGGAACATATCTGGCTTGGGCCTATGAACTGTATGAAAAGGGCCTGATCGATGATAAGATCACTGGCGGCATCAAACTTGAATTTGGAAATTATGAATTGACGAAAAAATTGATAGATATGATTTCAAGAAGGGAAGGCTTTGGCGATATCCTTGCAGATGGACAATGGTCTGCTAAGAAGTTGAAGGATCCAAATAGGGATTACCTTATCGCGGTTAAAGGATTACCACAATCTGACCCACATGATGTTAGGTACATGAAGGCCTTTGCCTTGGGCATTGCCACTTCCTCCAGAGGGGCTGACCATCTGAGATCTCGTCCTACTCTGGAAATCTTCTTTAAACTTCCTCCAGATGTGAGGAATAAAATCTACGGTGCAGAAATCGCAAACGATCCCACAACCTTGGATACAAAGGAACATGTGGTGGCCTGGTCAGAAAATATCTTCGCAACCATCGACTGTCTAGGCATGTGCAAGTTCATCTGCCACGGATTCAACAGTCCCCATTTTGTAGACTACAATTGGATGAGAAGGTTGATAAACAGTGCAGTTGACTGGGAATATTCAGATTCTGAGATTAGGGCAGTGGGCCCCAGAGTGGTAGACATCGAAAGGCTTTTCAATATCAAACAAGGCCTAACAAAGGCACACGACACCTTGCCAAAACGATACTTCGACGATCCAAGTCCATTAAAAACTGCAAAAGGACATCACATAGACAGAGAAGAGTTTGCCAAAGCGTTGGACAGATTCTACGATGTGAGAGGATGGACAATTGAAGGACTGGTCAAAGATGCTCGCGTCCAAGAACTGGAGGCGATAGCGTGAAATATCTGTTCACCTACCCAGAGAAATGCACCGGTTGCAGACAATGCTCAATCGCCTGCGCTTTGAACAAGTTTGGTGAGTGCAATCCAAAGAAAGGTGCAATCAACGTTCTAAGAGATGAATTTGACAGATACGAAATCCAGTTCGTTTGCCTTCAATGCGAAGAGCCAGAGTGTGTGGGAGTGTGCATGGTCAGGGCCATCACAAGGGATGAGGACGGCATAGTAAGAATCGACAGGGACAAATGTATCGGTTGCAGGATGTGCGTCATAGCCTGTCCATACGGGGCAATCAATTCCTTTGAAGGTGATATCATCAAATGCGACTATTGCGATGGTGAGCCAGTCTGTATAAAATATTGTTCTACAAATGCTGTGGTTTATGAGGAGGAGAACGAGGAGATTCTGGAGAGAAGGAAGGAGTTGGCGAAGCTGCTTTTAAAGAAAGAATGAGGTTTTGAGTTATAAACTATCGCACGAACAACGATGAAACATCGGGAATATTATTGAGTTTGTTGATAAATGCGTTTAGTAAGGGGATACATTATCATTGGGCTAATAATTACATTAACTTCTCTAGATATCCCTACCACCCATTGGGTTTCTTGATGAAGATATTAGTTAAACTCCCTAAAAAACGGATAACTAGAGGTCAGTATTAAATAATTAGAAAACGATAATCTTCACTCGCGAGAAGAAAAAAAATGACAAAGGGTGGTGATGCTATCTTTGGGGAAGGTATCAATAAGATTATAGCGGCCTTATTAACCCTATGTACCTTGATAGCCTTTGCAGGTATGATGAATTTCGGTATCAAGACAGCTAGTGCAGGCACCGTAATCCCAGGCGGCTCTATAACATCAGACGAGACATGGACATTAGCAGGAAGCCCCTACTGGGTACAGGATGCTATTACTGTTGAGGAGGGGGTGACTCTAACTATAGAACCAGGGGTTTGGGTGAAAGTTAGAAAAGACTTTGGGATGCATCTTCATATAAAAGGGAATCTAACGGCGATTGGGACTCCCAGCCAGAGGATTCATTTTACCTCAAATGAATCTTCTCCTGCTTCGAAAGATTGGGGAAATGTATGGATTTATTCCACAGGAAACGCTGTGATAGATTATTGTAACATTACCTATGGGAATCATGGCGTTGCCGTTTTCTATGCTTCAAATGTGAGTGTAACGAATAGTAATTTTATATTCAATGAGGTTGGGATTGACCTTAGGAATGCAACAAAAAATCTCATCAAAGGTAATTTAATTTCACAAAACAAGATTAGCAATATTATTTTAAGAGATTCTGAGAATAACACATTTACAAACAATAATATCACACTATCAGATCAGTTTGGATTATACAGCGAGAACTCAGTAAATAACAAAATCTATCATAATAATTTTATAGATAATTGGATTCCTCAGGCAGTTGATAATCTTAACGGTAACTTTTGGAACGACACATATCCCTCAGGAGGAAATTACTGGTCTGATTGGAGCCCCATAACACCAGATTTATATAGTGGAGCGATTACACCCCAGACAACAGGGTCTCCAGATGGCATATGTGACAATCCGTTTTATATAGATGTCGACAGTGTAGATTATTATCCATTGAAGTATCCTTTCGGGTCACCTCGTCCTGATATTGAACTCCCAATAATAGAGGATGTTAATGTTACACCTGAACCTCAAGAGGTGGATTATTTTGTGAACATATCAGCAATAGTTGGAGACAATGAGCAGGTTGATGAGGTATGGATAAACATCACGGATCCAAATGGAGTAACAATAGGAAATTTTTCAATGGATTATAACATAACTAATGATAGGTACTATTACAATGCTACTTATGGTATGCTGGGAACCTATCTATTCACAATTTGGGCCAACGATACAAACAATAATTGGAATTTTACTTCAAGCTTTTTTACCATCGAAGATTTAACACTTCCATTAATCACCAATGTCATCTCGAAGCCAGGCACTCAAAAGGTTTTCGATAGTGTCAACGTATCTGCTACTATTATCGATAATTACAATCTCTCCAGTGTTTGGATTAATATCAGCAAACCCGATGGCTCATCAATCAATACCACAATGAACAAAAGTCTCGGGAATTCATTCTATCTTAATAAAAGTTATAATCAGGTCGGAGTTTACGATTTTACTATCTGGGCTAACGACACAAGCAATAATTGGAATTTCACTTTAAGTTCTTTCATGATCGGAGATTTTACAGCCCCATCAATAAGTGACGTTATCTCAAATCCTGAGATTCAAGATATATTCGATAATGTCAATATTTCAGCCACGATATCAGATAACTATGATCTTTACGGTGTTTGGCTCAATATAAGCTACCCCGATGGCTCGTCAATAAATATCACGATGAACGAAACTCTGGGAAGTATATTTTACCTCAATAAAAGCTACGATCAACCTGGAGTTTATAATTTTACTATCTGGGCTAATGATACGAGCAATAATTGGAATTTTGAAAATGGGTCTTTTTCTATTCAAGATACTGGACAACCTCAAGCTTCAGCTGAAATCTCGCTACCATATTGGAAGAATATGTCGACATTTGAAGTTACATGGACTGCTTCAGATAATTTAGGGCTATCTAACATTACGTTACTTTATCGTTACAGTGCTGACAATTCTATATGGGGCTCTTGGATTGAGTACTCATGCAATAACACTGTCTCAGGACCGTCTGCAAGCGGTATATTTCAATTTCTTGCTCCTGTAAACGGATATTATGAGTTTTTCGTTAATGCCTCAGATAGTGAGGGTAACTGGGAACCAGATGCTCCTATTGCAGAGGCTATAACAGCTGTAGACACCTTACCCCCAACATCAAATATCAACCCTCTTTCACTGTATTGGATTAACTTTTTGCCTCTATCGTTGGAAGCTTCGGCCACGGATGGTCTCAGCGGAGTTAAAGATGTGGCTTTATGGTATAGATATAGTGTTAACAATATCTCTTGGGGGTTTTNNCCTAATGGAGAAGGGTATTATGATTTCTATAGTATTGGAAAGGATTATGCAAACAATGTTGAATTAAAAACATTGAGAGACGCCCTATGCGCATATGATTTTACGCCACCAACCGCATATGCAGGTGAAGATCAAGAAGGAGAACCAGGCACAACCATGAATTTTGATGGTAGCGGTTCAACCGACAACTTTGGGATAATAAGCAATTTTACTTGGACAATTACGAAGGATTCAGTAGTTATTTCGATTCTAAACGGGCTTAATCCTACATTCAATTTTGATGTTGTTGGTGAATATATAGTTACTTTAACAGTAAAAGACCCAAGTGGGAATATAGATGATGATATAATGATAGTCTCTATAATTACCGAATTTATTGATGTAGAGCAACCGGAAATAATGCACTCAGCAATTCCAACAAACCAGGAGGTCCATTTTGGGGTGAATATTACGGCTGAGGTTTCCGATAATGTGGAGGTATTTGGGGTATGGGTACAAATTCTCGATTCCAAGAATGATGAACTAAGAAATGTTACAATGGCAAGAGTCGGCCTTTCTGATGATTACTGGTATGGGGGCATATATTCTACTGTTGGGATCTTCAACTATACAATCTGGGCAAATGATACCTCTGACAATTGGGCTCTGGCATACGGAAGTTTCGTTATTCAAGATACTACACCGCCCATAGCAGATGCTGGTGAGAATCTAACTATCAATCTTAGTGAAACCACCTACTTTGATGGCTCTAGATCGACAGATAATGTCGAAATTATTAATTATACATGGAATATATCTATGAATGAAATCCTAATTGTTACGCTCTATGGCATTTACCCAAATTATAAATTTGATAATACTGGAATTTATAATGTAACTTTAACTGTAAGAGATGCTGTGGGGAATATCGATAATGATATAATAATTGTAATAGTAGAATCTCCTGAAAAACCAAGCAAGCCCGACTATTATTGGCTTATTATCATCATAATTCTTATTATTGCAGTTATTATTTTCTATTTATTAGTTAGACGTAGGAAGAAAAAGACTCCAGAAGAAGATATACAACCCATAGTTCCGCCCACCCAACCTTTTGGATCTCAAACTTCGCCTAAAGAGGAAATGCCCTTACCACCGCGAGAGGAGGTATCTTTAGACCCAAATGAAAGAGAGGATGAATTGTCATCGGTAGTATATACCGACGCTTCATATATAAAATCTAGCGGTGTAATATTTAGTTTTCTATCTTCTTATGGATAAGGTAGCATATATCATTATAAACTTTATGTAAATGCTATATAATACATTCTAAGCATTTGACTTGACAAATTCCCTCAAACTATAAAATTCCGCGAACATAATCATTATATCCAGTTTAAGACAATTAAGCCATCATGGCAAAACCTCGAAAAATATGGGAGAAGGTTTATCAAATCGGTGGCTCAGATATTTCCCATGGACAGGATTGCTGCGTTTACATCGTAGATGTTGGTAATGCTGAGAGTGTGTTGATAGACTGTGGAGCAGGTAAAAGCTTTGACATACTTGTTAAAAATATTGAAAAGGTAGGACTCGATCCTAAGGGCTTGAGGTCGTTTATTTTAACGCATTGCCACATCGACCACATCGGCGCGGCAAGGCTTTTCAAGGATCAATTCAACTGTCAAATAATAGCTCATGAAAAGGAAGCGGACGCCATTGAAGGTAGGGATTTGGCCAAAACAGCCGCACAGTGGTACGGTGTCGATTACTCACCAGTAAAAATCGACAATAAACTAACTGGAGATTTAGAGAAATTTAGTTTTGGTGATATAGAGTTCAACTACCTCCACACTCCTGGCCATACTCCAGGTTCCATTTCAGTGTACTGCGATATTATGGGAAAGAGAGTCCTCTTCGGTCAGGATATTCACGGGCCCTTTGACGAGAGCTTTGGCTCGAATATTGAGGACTGGAAAAAGTCCATGCAGAAATTGTTAGAACTAGAGGCCGATATATTATGTGAAGGTCATTTTGGAATTTATCGGCCAAAGGAAGAGGTCAAAAGGTACATTAAAGGTTATTTGAGAAGGTATTGATTCTAAGGTTATTGGGTTGGTTGTTTTTTTTCTTGCCTTTCATCAGGCTCAATGCCCATCAATTCCTGATGTATCGCCTTTGCAGCTGTTTTTCCAGCACCCATAGCCGAGATGACTGTTGCTGCACCTGTTACAATATCTCCGCCTGCATAGACTTTTGGCTTTGTAGTCTTTCCTGTATCCTCATCTGCCAGTAATGTACCCCACTTCGTGGTTTCAAGGCCTTCTGTTGTAGAGGCGATCAATGGGTTGGGCTTGTTCCCAATAGCGATCACAACAGTATCCACATTTAAAACAAACTCACTGCCCTCCTTTGGTATCGGCCTCCTTCTTCCGCTCTCATCAGGCTCGCCAAGTTCCATCTCAATACATTCCATTGCACTGACCCAACCTCGTCCGTCGGCTAAATACCTTATAGGATTTGTGAGGAACTTGAAGATTATACCCTCCTCCATTGCATTTTCTACTTCTTCACGTCTTGCAGGCATCTCAATTTCGCTCCTCCTGTAAACGATATAAACCTCCTCAGCACCCATACGTAAGGCGCATCTCGCAGAATCCATGGCAACGTTGCCACCACCAATAACAGCAACCCTTTTTCCCATGCGTAAAGGAGTATCATATTCTGGATAAAGATATGCCTTCATGAGGTTGATTCGGGTGAGAAACTCGTTTGCTGAGTATATGCCATTCAAATCTTCACCTGGTATATTCATGAACATAGGAAAGCCTGCGCCAGTGCCAAGGAATACAGCATCACAACCGTTGCTCAAGAGTTCATCTACACTCCTGATTTTGCCAATAACAGAATCGAGAAAAATATCAACACCAAGTTTTTTAACATAATTGACCTCCCCCTTAACTATCTCCTTTGGCAACCTGAATTCTGGTATGCCGTAAACCAGCACTCCTCCCTCCGTATGAAGAGCTTCAAATAAGGTTACCTTATATCCCATTTTTGCCAGGTCTGCAGCACAGGTTAAGCCTGCTGGCCCAGAACCAATAACAGCAACGGTCTTTCCAATTGGTTGTACTTTTTCAGTATCCTCTCCTATCTCATCTTTATGAGCCAGTTCCCAGTCTGCAACAAATCTCTCTAAACGACCTATAGCTATTGGTGCGTCTTTTTTGCTGAGTGTGCAAACCTGTTCGCATTGGGTTTCCTGGGGGCATACCCTTCCACAAATACCTAGCAGACTATTCTTTTTCTTCAAAACTCTCACTGCCTCTACCATATTACCTTCACGAAGTGCCAGGATAAAATCCGGAATATCCACATCAACAGGACAACCTTCAACGCAGTTTCTTTTCTTGCACTGGATGCATCTATTAGCCTCCTCTATTGCCTGTTCTTGCGAATAACCTAAAGCCACCTCATTGAAGTTCTTCTTTCTATCTTCCGGTTTCTGCTTAGGCATTTCAACCCTATCTAAATTCAACTTTGCAATAACAACCACCACCTATTCACCATTGTGCGCATGAGCTGCACTGGTATTGGAGCGTGCTTTTGGGCTCATCAGAGTAAGTGCATCGCCTACTCATCAACAAGCGCCAGTCTACCTTATGTCCATCAAACTCAGGACCATGAACACAAGCGAACATTGCAGATTTTCCAATTTTTACTCTACAGCATCCGCACATACCTGTCCCATCAACCATTATGGGATTGAGGCTCACAACAGTAGGGATCTCATATTGCTTTGTTACCAAAGAGGTGAACCTCATCATGCATATTGGACCAATAGCTATCACCCTATCTATCTTTTCTCCATCATCCAATAATTTCCTCAAAGGCTCAAGAGCAAAGCCCTCCTGATCACCACCTCCTTCACCTATTACAGAAATGAATTCGTCGCTCGCATCTCTAAGCTCTTTCTCACCGAATGCATCTTCTCTTGATGGTACGCGCATAATCGATAGAACCTTATTTCCCTTTGCTTTTAGTGCTCGGATTGTAGGGATGACTGTGGCAACACTGTAACCACCAGCAATACATAGAACGGTGCCGAAATTATCTATCTCGGCTGGCTTGCCTAGAGGCCCAGCAACATTCAGAATGCTGTCTCCTTCCTTCAACCGAGCGAGTTTTTTGGTTGTCAGGCCTACTTCATTGAACACTATACCTATTGTGCCCTTCTTTGCATTCCAACCTGCAATGGTAAGGGGTATACGCTCCCCCTTCTCGTCAATCCTTATAATTATGAAGTGGCCAGGCATGGCCTTCTTGGCCACTGCTGGCGCCTTAATCTGAAAGCGGTGAACCTTTTGTGTAAGGTCCTCCCTTGAAACTATTTCGAAGCTCATTTACTCCCCTCTTTCTTCTCGATTCGGATGGCACAAACTTTGAGCTCTGGAATCTTAGATTGTGGATCAAGTATAGGATTGGTGAGTGTGTTTGTAGGCGTCTCAGCAAAATGAAAGCTCATGGAGACCACACCTGGAGCAACATTCTCGGTTATGAATACCTTTCCTGTCACTCTTCCGCGGCGAGAAACTATGTCTACGGCTTCATCATGGGTAATGTTTAATTTTTCTGCGTCTACAGGATTGATTTCCACCCTCTCCGTGGGCCTTATTATGTTCAGACCTTCCACTCTCCTTGTCAGGGTCCCAGTATGAAAATGAAATAAGCTTCTAGCCGTAGTAAGAACGAGAGGATACTCTTCATCCGGCAACTCCGCAGGAGGTTTGTATTCCAAAGGTGTAAAGCATCCTAACCCTCGGGAGAATTTCTCACCATGAAGGAATTTCGTGCCTTTATGATCTTTATTGGGACAAGGCCATTGTAAACCATCATTTTCTAGGCGTGAATAACCTATTCCACCATAAATGGGTGATAGATTCGCGATTTCATCCATAATTTCAGATGGATGGCTGAACTCAAAGCCTTTGCCATCCATACGCTTTGCCACCTCACAAATTATCCACCAGTCAGGTTTGCTTTGGCCTATAGATTCAATCGCCTTTCTAACTCGTTGTACCCTTCGCTCCGTGTTCGTGAAGGTGCCATCCTTCTCTGCAAAACTTGCAGCAGGTAAAACAACATGAGCTAATTGGGCTGTTTCCGATAGAAAAACATCGTTAACAACAAGCAATTCAAGTTTCTGAAGCGCTTCTCTAACATGATTGATATCGGGATCGCTGAGCATCGGATTTTCACCCAGGATATAAAGAGCCTTAATCTGTTTTTTCTCTGCAGCGTCCATTATTTCTGTTACGGTCAGTCCAGGTTTTGGATCGAGTTCACATCCCCAGGCTTTTTCGAATTTCATTCTAACAGAATCATCATTCACTCGCTGATAGCCAGGATACACATTTGGCAATGCACCCAGATCACACGCCCCTTGAACGTTGTTCTGTCCACGGAGGGGATTTACCCCAGCATTCTCCTTACCCACATTTCCTGTTAGCATGGCGAGGTTTGCGGCAGCTAAAACATTATCAGTACCATGGGAATGCTGGGTTATACCCATGGCAAATAATAAGGATGCTGGAGAGTTCTTTGCATATATTCTCGCCGCCTCAGCGATTTTATCCCAACTTACACCTGTTAATTCCTCAACAATTTCAGGTGTGAAGACAGAAAGTGAATCTTTAAATCCCTCCATATTTTCGCATCTTACTGTGGCGAAGTCATCGTCAGAAAGTCCCTCCTCCACTATGACACGACACATCCCCATAAGCAGAGCAACATCGCTCCCAGGTTTTTGCTGGAGCCATATTTCTGAGAACTTGACGAGGTCTATTTCCTTTGGATTGGCGACTATAAGTTTTGAACCGTTTCTCACAGCCTTTTTTACCTCAATACCAATCACAGGGTGGGTCTCTGTTGTATTGGTGCCGATAGCAAAGATGCATTTCGCGTTACCTATTTCTGCTATAGAATTGGTCATTGCCCCACTGCCGAAGCTCTTCACAAGTCCCGCGACCGTGGGAGCGTGGCACAACCTAGCACAATGATCTACGTTATTGGTTTTCAGAACGGCTCTTGCAAATTTCTGAACTATATAGTTCTCCTCGTTAGTACATTTGGCCGACGAAAGAACCGCCACTTCCTCAGGCTTGTACCTCTTTAACTTCTCAGCAATAATGTCAAGAGCTTCTTCCCATCCAACTTCTATAAACTTGTTATCTCGCTTAATTAATGGGCGGGTAAGTCTATCAGGATGATGAACGAACTCAGCTATGCCGAATCTCCCCTTTACACAGGCTTGGCCATGATTTGCAGGGCCGAGGGGGTCAGGTCTCACCTTGTTTATATAGTTCCCCTGAATGTCGAGCAAAAGTTGGCAGCCGACACCACAATAAGGACATACGGTAATAACCATGCGGGATGCTTGTCCCTTTCCTTTATCTGATTTGTCTGCCAGTGCCCCTGTTGGGCATATATCTACACAGGCACCGCAAAATCTGCAGTTGGTATCTAAGAGCTTTTTATCCAAGGGTGTGCCTATAGCCAACTCACTTTCTTTGTTATAATAAAAATATATCACCTTGTTCGCTCTTACCTCATGGCATATTCGTATACATCGCCCGCACAAAATACATAGGTTATAGTCCCTAACAAAGAATGGATCTTCAGTTTTTACAGGTTCGCCTTTAGGAGTAAAAGCCACTCTCATATCGTCAAGACCGAGATAAGCAACCAAAGTCTGAAGCTCGCAGCGGTTATTTGCATTGCAGGTAAGGCAGTTTTGAGGATGTTTTTCAAGGATTGGTTGGAGCGCCCATCTTCGAAATTCTCTGAGCTGTTTTGACTCAGTAATCACAACCATTCCAGTTTCGGCAGGGGTTATACATGCTGAGGGTAGCCCTCTAATACCTTCAATTTGAACAGCACACATTCTGCATTGACCTATAGGTTCTAGATACGGATGATGGCAAAGAGTTGGTATATAAATACCAACCTCCTGGGCAACCTCTAAAATTGTCATACCTTTTTGTGCTCGAACTTCGATACCATCGATTTTTAATGTAAACTCGCTCATTATAAACACCAGGGTTCCAAGTTACAGGTTGATACATTGCCGTTTTTTTCTGGTCGGGGTATTATATGGGATATGCCTTATCCTCTCCGCCTTTGCCAAGAGGTATCAGTCTTCTTTATAAAATGCTTTACGCATATCGATTGTCGAAACCAATACATTAGAGGGATGTATAAGGTTTGACAATAACTATTTTCGGCGATAATTATGGTTAATTTTCAAGATTCAGTATAAATCTAAATAATATATAACGAATCTCAACAATAGATTTAAATGGTAAAATAATAATACGGGAGGCTAAAACACCAGGTGAGCAGGTATGATCAAGTCAAAAAAGAGCGATAAAAAATGGGAACTGGCAAGGCGTTGGGAAGGACTGGATTTGGATCTTCTACCCGTCGATTCTTTAGATGTAAAGATACTGTGCATATTACGAGAAGATTCCCGTACCAGTAATGCGGAGATAGCAAGAATATTGGAAACCAGTGAAGCGACAATCAGGCGAAGGATTAGGGGTATGATAGACAAAGGAATAATAGCTGGTTTCTCCACCTTCATCAACTACGCACTCATAGAGAATCCTGTAAAAGCCTACATCCATCTCAAGGTAAGGACTGAGAGGATGGAAACAGTGATAGAGAAAATCAGGGAGCATGACATGTTGCTTGCATTATACCGTGTGACAGGTGAATACGATCTATTATGTGTAACATTGTTCAATTCTATGGATGGGTTGCATGAATTTATAGACTACTTCCTTGGCATCGATGGTATAATAGAGACAAATACTCAGATAGTGATGAAGGCTCACAAAGGTGTTCCTTGGACTGGGATCTGATAAATGTGTAGATGTATGGCCATCACATGATATTTTATCGAATCATGATCCCGAGACAGTGACCAATTAAATTAGCCCGAAACATTTTAATTTTTGGAAGGCATGCCCATTCAATTCAACGGTGATTTCTTGGAACAGGCCATTCTGAATGAAGCCATGGATATGGGTGCCACATATTGCGATATTCGAATCGGAAAATCGAGAGGCACCTACATCGAAGTTAAAGACGGCGAGCTGAAAAAAGCATCATCAGGAGAGGAGAAAGGAGCAGGCGTGAGGGTTCTCTACAATGGCGTATGGGGATTCTTCTCTACAAACGAGGTATCCAAGGAAAGTCTGAGAAATGCCCTGTTAAAAGCTCTCGAGCTGGGCAAGAGCGGCAGTAAAAGCGCAAAAGAAAGGGTGGAACTCTGTGATATAGAGATAGTAAAAGACAAAATCGTTTGGAAGACAAAAAAGGACCCCTTTGATGTGTCAATGGAGGAGAAGTACAAAATATTGGCCGAGATGGATGAGGCGATACATAAAATAGAGGGTGTGCACACCGTAACCACAACATATTCTGATGGTATCAGAGACACTCATTTTCTCAGTTCCGAAGGGGCAGATATAAGGACTGAGATCACCAGAACCATGGCTCAAGTGAACTTGGTGGCGAGGGAAGGGGCAAAGGTGGTTGGTTATAGGGGAAGGATTGGAGGTACATGCGGTTTCGAATTGTTCGATATGTTCGATGCTGTGGAGAAAGGTGTGCAGTTAGGTGAATCTGCAGTAAGGATTTTAAGGGCGGAACGTTCCCCTAGCGGAAGGTTTCCAGTTGTGGTTGATCATGATCTAGCTGGTGTTTTTGTTCATGAAGCATTAGGCCATGCAACAGAAGGAGATATTGTAATCTCTGGTGATTCGATTTTGGAAGGACAGATCGGCAACAAAATAGCCTCAGACAATGTAACGATAGTTGATGACTCCACAATAAAGAATGCCTTTGGCTCATATCCCTACGATGATGAAGGTACTAGAGGATCGAAGAAGACACTCATAAGAGATGGGGTACTAGAAGGATACATACTAAACAGAGAGACTGCACACAAGCTCGGTATGACTAGCAATGGTGGGGCAAGAGCAGAGTCTTACGCTGTTCGCCCTCTCGTCAGAATGAGCAACACGTTCATAGAAAAGGGCGATTATAG
>JABAOH010012910.1_pt1 | contig 19996 bp, 26 predicted proteins | sample 7062181 | NCBI WGS metagenome assembly JABAOH01 (sample SAMN14538630, study PRJNA623070) | marine sediment metagenome | biome: marine biome [ENVO:00000428]; feature: marine pelagic biome [ENVO:01000023]; material: deep marine sediment [ENVO:00002113]; isolation source: pool of 5 deep marine... | reverse complement strand
TGACGCTGGGAAGTGCTACTGTCGATGCTTTGAGGAAGAAGGCAACGAGATAGACTGTAACGATTACATTTTGAAGCATCGAGAGATTTCCAAATCTCGAATAGGATGTAGGATGATTCTTGTCAATCGGAGTCGTGTCCAGGATTCTTCTCAAAAACCAATCGATCTATTACCATGCAAAGAGAACGGAAGACGTCGTTGGCATCCAGCAAATCCGTATCAAGAATCAGATCAAAAGGGGAAAGATCATTCCCGAGGTCAAACCCGTAGAGCTTTCGGTAGATCGACCTCGTCTTCTCGTCCTTTTCCGCCATTACTTCAAGCGCTTTCTTGAAATCAATCCCGTCCCGTTCTGCAAGGCGTCTGGCTCGCACGTCCCGAGAAGCGACCAGCCAGATTTTGAAGCCCTTGTCTAACAGCCAAGGCATCGTCCAACTGTCAAGAACTACGTTTCCCTGTCTCTTTGCCCGGTCGATCAGTTGCCGGTCAACCTTCTTGTCAAAATTGGCGTCCTCCATTCTTTGTTTGAGAAACCTTGTGCCTTCGTCTGTTTCCCACCAGCCTGTTTCAGCTGATTTGTAGCTCGCCTCAATCGCCAGAGCTTTCAGAGCGTCTCCACCGGAGAGGTACTCGAGCCCGTATTTCTCGGCAATTTTCTTGGCGAGGGTGCTCTTTCCACACCCAGCCAGTCCGGATATGCATATGACTGTCTTTTTCGCCATCGTCTTATTTGTCCGCCGTTTTCACGTCGTCACGTGCTTCTTACTGCCTGTTTCAACAGAGCTTGTAGACAGTTGTGGCACATTTGGCCGCCATATAGGCGTTCGACTTTCCTCCGGCAACTAGGGAGCTTGCGAAGTCTGGATGGAACCACACGTGGAATACCTGAGAGGCTTTTACCACATCGGGCACAGAGTGCTCCAGTTGGTTTCTCTTTCTTGAAATGAGTTGAGGCACGCCCTCCTGGCAATCGCACTTCGTGACGTTTCTGGCTTCTTGTCAATCGGGAGGGTTTAGGCACTATTCGGTAGTCCCCCACGCTAAGCCCAGCGCCCGTGAGAAGAGGGTCCCGAAAAAGAAAGAGCAGATGAGATACCAATAGAAGATGGGCAGCGGCCAAGCTCCCCCCAACCATGGAAGGTAAGCAACAATAGTGCCGCCATAGTAGCCGATGAGGAGTTGCCAGATGATGAAGAAGGGAACCATGAACAGCAGAGACACTTTCATTGACTGCCACATCATTTTTGACTGAAGCTGCGTTATTCGCGGTTGCTGCCTCTTTAACTTCGCTAGAAGCTTTGAGTCTCCGCTACGTCTCGCCTCATTGAAGTCAGAAGTCCATTGGGAAATCTCTCGTCTCCAGTCGTTGAGTTTTTTCCGGTCAGTGAGAAGGCGATTTGCCATTGATGTAACAAACGTTATGGCTATCGAAATGAATATAATGGCGACGGTTGCTCCAGGGGCACTAGGCATGAATAGCCAATCCAAAGGCGATGCCACGTTTTCACCTACCTAATCCTTGAGGCTTATCTGTCAATCTGTTTCATTTGGTGTTTTTAACTATTTTCACTGGTGTGGTAGTCAACCCTGTCAATATGGAGTGTTTTGCCTTTATATGTAGGAAGGGTAATATGCCGGTTCGGCCTGTGGTCACTCCCCGAGTACCCGACGGAAGGCGGGATACATTTCGGCAACGCGCTCTTGTACCAGAATCTGATAGTATTGGTATAGAATTCCGACAGAGAGCAAGACACCCATCCCCGTCCCGAAGACCCCTAGGAAGTCCGCTGTCGCAGCAATCAATCCGACTACCAGACCGCCCAACACGGCAACGACTGGAATATAGCGTTTCAGGATCATTGCGATAGGTCGGTGAGATCTTCGGAACCCAGGAATCTGCATTCCTGAGTCGACCAACTGCTTTGCCACAGTTTTTGGACCTAGGCCGCCTACTTCTAGCCAAGTAAGTGAAAAGACTATGCAGAACGCCATCAGAATCCCGGCGTAGATGACTGCCCGCAGAGGATCGCTTGCTACATTTAGGAGGTTTCGAGGGGATGTCACATAATGTACAAGCCCGCCGACGGGTAGGGGTTGATTGCTCTCTGGGTCGACCCTGTACTGGCCGAGGAGGTCGAGCCAGAAATTCGTTCCTGGCGCAGGTTGACCGAGCTGGTTCCAGAGGAGTTGGGAGAAGAAATATACGTTTGCGAAGAGGGCGGAAGCGAAGATTACTGGTAGGTTGGACACATAGAGGAGCTTGATGGGATATCTGCCCCGAAAGCCTCGATAGCGCGCATAGGAGACTGGAAGCTCGACTCGTACACCTTCAATGTAGATCACAATCAAGAAGACAGAGATCGTAGTGATGAAACCCAGAAGAGAAGGCAGGTTTCCGCTCCTCAGAAAGACTCCCCAAAAAGATTGGCCACCAAGCATCGCTTGAAAAGTCGCCACGAAAGCGCCGTAGCTTAATCCATCCGCCATAGGCGGAGTAGGCGCCAAGCTGTCCCACAAGATGCCTTTCGTCACTCCAGCTAAGATGAACAGACTGATCCCGCTCCCGAAACCCCATCCTTTCTGAATCATCTCATCCAAGAGGATGAGGATCACTCCAGCGGCTAGAAGCTGCAGGAAAATCATAATGGCTGCAAAGGGCTCCTGAGTGCCATATACGCCCCCGATTAGATATGCGGAAGCCTGCACGCCAGTCATAATTATGGAGAAGACTTTGCTTGCTGTGGTAAATAGCCCCCGATCCTCAGGGTTAGCGAAGTCAACGCCTATCATACCGGACCCTGCGAGAAGCTGAAGAATGAGGCCTGCAGTCACGATTGGTCCTATTCCTAGTTCCGTAAGGGCCCCGCGGTTTGAGGCGAAGATCACGCGGAGCTGAGTTAGCTCCCATCCTCCACCGGCTGGAATCCCGTAAAGCGGGACCTCGCTCATAATAAGGTATAATGCAAGGGCGATGCCTGTCCAGAAGAGCTTTTCGTTGAACCCTACAGTGCGCTCGGGTGGGCTAATCTCAGGCATGAATCTAGAGAGAGGCTTAAATATTCCCAGAAACCTGCCAGCCATGTTCCGTTCCTCAACCTTCACCCGCAAGCAAGATACTGGTTCACCGCGTAATTAATTCTTACTGGTTGCCCAAGCTAATTCAGAGTTTCTTCAAGCGCACCTCGAGGACACCATGCTTATACGAAGCCTTTCCAGAGTTGAACTCGACCCGTGTTGGAAGCTGCAGTTCTTTATGATATTTGCGTCTAGGCGTGTCAACTGATATCAAGAGATGACTATCTGTTGTGCGGAGATTTATGTCCTCTTTTTCCACACCCGGCAGTTCTGCCACAACGACCACGTCTTTCTCCTCTTCCATGACATCGACTAAAGGTCCGCTTTCTTCCCGAATTTTAGGCCCCGAATGACCATGTTCGACATTTCCAAATTCTCGAATCATCGGCTTTCCGTTGGATCCCACAGACATCGAAAAACCGTAAACATAGGGTCGGTGGGCCCTCTCAGATGGTGTCTCAAAGGTCTTGTGCATCATCTCGTCCATCGCTTTTTCCAGCCTGTCGAATTCGTCGAAGATGTCAAACCATGATCGTCCTTTGCGCTTCCACCAACGTTCGTTCAATGGAACTCCTCCTGATGATGATTGTCGTTAGATTGTAACTATGAAAGCTGTCGACTGGTAGTTATATCATTCGCTTTATTAGATCATTGATGGCGTCGCCTCTATACCCGGTTACGCCGCCAGCAGCGTAGCTTTTCTTGATCTTTCCCTTGAACCCTTTTTTTGGGGGATGCAGACGGAAGACAGGTTTCACCTTCGGAAGTTCGTTGTAGTCGACCTGCGATTTGCATACCGCTTCAGCCAAGTCGTCCAGTGATTTGTAACCGATTTCTTTGGCATATTGGTCCGTAAGCTTCTGGTCGCCCACCAGTCTTCCCCGCTCTCGGATAAGCAAAGCTACATTCTCGCCAGAAATCCCGCCCCAAGTTATGCAATTCCGCACCTTGCGTAGCATTCCAACGTTTGACGGGCGATCATCCATCAGCACGGCGTGACAATTACGGTTCAGACGAAGGATCTGAAGTGTCTCTCGAACTTCTCTGGAAATGTCACTGACGCCGCGAACTCGTACGGCTAGTAGCCACGTTTGCTCTTTGGTCGTTTTAGCTCACCCAGTCCTTTGGTGTAACCAGATTGTACGTCTCTCGGAGGGCGTCGAAGACAGCGAAGGCATAGGACGGAATGGTTCTTGTGGAACCGTAGCTTTTTGTCCAACAATCCTTTACTCCAGCGAGCCCTAGAATTATCTTGCCAACTTCGTTTGCGACAACACCTAGGCCGCGAGGACCCGGCACAAGAACAATCGTTACTCCGCCGCATTTGGCCTGGACCTTGAAGGGAAGCGTATGCCGTCTGCCACAACCACATTCCCAACTCCCACAGCCTCTTCGAATAAGGGTAACATTAAGACGCGCATCCACCGCAGCCTTTTCGATAGCAGAACGTACCTGCTTAGCCTTTCCTGAGCCGAGACCTACATAACCATCACGATTCCCAACGGCTACTATGGCTTTGAATCGGGATTTCTCACCAGCGTCCGTTTGTTTCTGCACCAGATTTATGTTGATGACTTCTTCTCGTAGATCTGGAAGAAGAATGTCCACTATCTCAGGCTCGCGTATTTTCAACCCTTCCATGAAAATTTCTTCCATGGAGGAGATTCGGCCTTCAAGAATCATTTTTCCAAGCCTCGTACGTGGGACCCACTCTTCGATGCCTTCCCCTCTACGCGTCAAGTTTGTTTCCCTTCCTTTTCAAAGGATTCCTTTATCTTCTTCTTTGTCGCAGAAAAGTGTTCTGCGAGTTGCTCTGGCGGTAACCCTCTTGACAGATACTGAGAAAACCTCCGTTGAAACCTTTCTGGATCTGAAGAAGTCAGTTGATTGGCATAGTCAACAATGTGTTTTCCGCTGATTCTGGTCTCATCAGGAAGCATACTCGCATCATGGGGAACTGTGACGCCAGCATCAATAGTTCCCTTAAATGCCGCGAAGACTCGTCCACCACGGGAGGAAGCTTGGAGACCTATGTCCAAAACGGATTTTTTCAAACCATTGTTAACAGCTCTGAGACCACACAGAAAGCCAGTCAAATATGCAGCGGGAAGATTGCCACAATCACCCTGCCAACCATAGGCCTTCGTCAACTCATGAGAGTGGGCCGAGTTCACAACACTATCACCAGCCACTCCAGCCTTGACGATTTGCACGATCATGTGATTTGACGTGCCTCTAACAACCAGTCGCGGCAGCCCTGAAAGAATTAGCGCCCTTCTTGACCTGTAGTCTGTTTTTCCGTCCCTTCTCCGACGGAAAGTAAGCCGGTAACTTGGACCCTCTGCCATCAACGTTTCCTTCCTAGACCACGAGTTTCTATGTAACGCTCCAAGTCCGCTGTTGATTCAAAGACGCCGCTGCCGGCCATGCTGTACAACTTCCGGTAGACATCCCTTGTGATCACGCGATTCTCTTTTAGCTCACGAAGTTTCTTTCTTAACGCTCGAACTTTTTTCATCCAAGCCTCTTTTTTGGAGACCTTCGCCTTCGCTGAACCAGTTTTCCTGCCAGGTCCCCTTCGCAATCCCTTCTTTCTCTTTTGCTGTAAGACTCGGGCTCTGGCACGACTGACGCCTTTCTTCGGTACAGGTTTGATGGCGCCTTCATGGACTAGTCTTCTGATCTCCTCTCTGGTAATCGCCACTTCGACATCTATTGTTCTTTCGGGATCAATCCAAACCCGATTTTCACCCACCTTGAGAATTTCGGCTGCCAAGCGGCGTTGACTTCTCAGGCTCATGTTTGTTCATCCGCCTTTTCTGAGGTCGTTTTAGGGCGTTCTTTTTCCTCTTTTGCCGCTTCTCTAAGTCCTTCTTCAACCATCTCTTCCTCGACCTCTTCGAACTCCGGGATCTTTATTGGATTCAGGATGTGGATCCCTTGTTCGCTAGCCTTAGATGAAATTTCAATCCGTTTTCGGGTTCCTACTGTGTGCGCTATCCTTATGGCTTGTGTTTCTGGGTTTATCCTATCAACGCCGTCTAGATTGTGGACAAGAACCTCTTTGTATCCTGATGGGTGTAGTCCCCTTGTCTCCTTAGGAGTGCGATAGCCAGCTCCGGGGGATTGTGGCCATCCCTTCACCTTTTTCCGTATTTTGCTGTCTAGGCCGCGGGGTCTTCTCCAGCTCTCTTTCACCCGTTTGTATCGCCAGCTTTCTTGACGTTTGAAATCAGGCTTCTGGTGCCTACTGTACGCTCGTTTTTTGGGGAGGTTTTCTTGTTTGGAGGTTTCTGGCTTTGATTCGTCTTTCATTCTTCTACTCCCTCGTGCTTTTCGTAGACGTAGATGCCGTCAAGGAAGACTCGTGGATCTTTTTGCTTTACTCTGGTTGCTTTCTCGATGTTGGCGGCGGTCTGGCCGACTTCTTCGATGTTGATTCCTTGCACGATTACGTCTTCTCCCTTCGCTACGACTTGGGTGTCCCCTGCTATCTCTGCTATTCGTGGGCTTCGCTCTCCCGTGAAGTTTTCTATGGCCACGGTATTCTCTCTAACCTTAACAGATATGGGGAAGTGAGAAAACACAACCTTTAGTTTGTAGGTGAAGCCTTTGGTCGCTCCCGTTATCATGTTTTGGATGTGGGAGCAAATGGTACCTACGATAGCTGCCTCCTTCTTACGAGGCCAGTCAGTGCGAACTACAACGGCTTTTCCATTCAATTCGATGGATACAGGAGCGTGGGAAAAATCGCGGGATAATTCTCCCTTTACACCTCGAACTATCACCACTCGTCCCTCCACCTGAACTTCAACCCCTTCCGGGATTTCGATGGATTTCGCCGCTTCAATAGTCCGCATTTTCTGGTCTCCTAATAGACGAACGCTAAGAGTCGCCCTCCAATTTTCTTCTCGCTAGCTTCCTTGTGAGAGACCACCCCTTGAGGAGTTGAGACCACAATGACTCCGACATCCCTTGACGGTAGAAAACGCTTCTCCCAATTTTCAATCTCATCGAATTTCACTGGGAAACGCGGTTTAATGGCCCCGCAGTCGTTGACACGGCCGAGGAGCTGCACCTTGAATTTGCCTGAACGCCCGTCATCAACAAATTCGAATTCTCCTATGTAACCATTCAACTGCATCACCCTCAACACCCGTCCTAAGAGCTTGGATGCGGGGCTGATCACACATTCTCGTCTGTTCCGCAACTCGTTATTGACAATGGTTTTGAGACCACTCGCAAGCGTGTCCATCATAGTCAAACTCCATTCCCCCCTTTCAATCATACTTTCTGAACCCTAATTCTTTGGCAATCTCCCTGAAGCATTGGCGACAGAGATCTAATCCATATCGACGAATGATCGATCCATGGGATCCGCATCTTCTGCATGTTCGACTTCCTTTGCCATATTTTCGCTCTTTCTTAGGCTTTTGCTTCCCCATAGACACCACCTAGACACTAAACCGTCTCAAGATCAAACTCTTCTTTGACGAATGCCATTGCCTCTTCAGGCGTCAAAACGTGATTCGCCCCAACTTTTGACTTAGATCGATGTCTATACTTGATACGGGCTCCCGGTCTGCTCAGAACGACTGAAACATCCATGCCGTATATGCCGAGCTCTGGTACGTACCTCGTGCCGGGAATCTCTATGTGTTCTTTGAGTCCGAAGGAGAAGTTTCCGCGGCGATCGAAACTGTGTGTGGAGAGCTTGTTGTCTATCGCTTGAAGACTCTTCTCAAGAAAAGTTCTTGCTTTCTCTTTTCGCAGCGTCACTATGCAAGCTATAGGTTCTCCTTTTCTAATACCAAAATCTCGAATGGTCTTTTTGGCTCTTCGCTTGCAGGGTCTTTGACCAGTTAGTTGTTCAAGAACTCTCGCAGCCTTTTCTAGTGGCTCGCCCGACTTCCCCACAGAAATATTGACCGTTACTTTTTCGACACGGGGTCTTCGCATGGGATTCTGAAGCCTTTTTTTCGGGATTTCTTCTTCAGACACTTCAGTCAGCCTCTGGCAAAGATATGAGGGGTTCCGTGTCGCCAACGACGAAGACATAATCGAGAATTGTCTGGAACTTGTTTCCGTTTTTGTCCTCTATGGTGACCAGTAGTTCCTTGCGTTTCTGGCTCGGCCTTTTCTCAATGTCAGTGATTCGGCCATATTGACCTACGTTTTTGCCTCCGATTATCATCGCGGGATTCTTCACACCTAGCTTGATGTGCCCTAGGGGCTCTCGATCGGGAACGCCGAGTTTTAGGACGTCTAACGTTTGATAGGAGACTTCGGGTTTCTTGGAGTCCTTTACTGTGATGTGTACGTTCGTTCCGTCGTGGAGATTGAGCTGTACGTGGCCGCCTTTTGTAGCCGTTTTGTTCTCGATTCTACAAAGCTTGGAAGCTGCCTCATCTTTCTCAATAGGATGGAGAGTTAGTCCCTTTTCGGAAGGCAAGACGCGATAGTTCTTCTCGACATCTGGTATGGAAACTACATCCATTAGTCCTACGGGAAAGAGTTCCTCTCGACGCACCTTACCATCAACCTTCACTCTCTCTTGTGAGACTATCATCTTGGCTTCCTTCCGCGTCTGTGCAAATCCCAAGACGTCTCGCACAAGAAGTGCTAATGGTATACATGACGAGAGTGCGTGAGGCCCCGGTCTGGGTCTAACGGTCCACACCGCTTCTTTCCGGTGAATAGGCCACGCCTTCGGCGCTGGTTTTCGCTTCAGATGTCTCTTTCCGCCTTTTCTCCCCAAGATTATGACGCTCCAGATTTTTTGGCCGTCTTTTGCCTTTTCTTCCTCTTTTTCACTTTCTTCTGGGAAGCTTCTGATTCCTTGTCCTCAGCTTTTTCTTTAAGCGTCTCAGTCCGCTTGCTCTTACGCTCCAATATCTCTCTACGCCATTTGTCCTCAAGATTCAGACCGGTAATCAGGACTTTGGATGGATGAATGGGAACCAGCAGCGTGGACCCATCTACCTTCTCACGGGTCACGCCTTCAACAAACACTCGATAGTTGGTGCGATCAACGCGGGCCACTTTGCCTTCAAACCCTTTTCGATCGCCTCTCATAATCCTAACAGAATCACCCCGCCTGACCGGAAGCGCGTTGGTGTTATGAGCTTTCTTCAAATCCCCTGAGAGCGGCGCAGAGAATCTTTTGTACCGCCGATGATGGGGCGCTTGGAACAGATTCCGGCGCTGCTTTCGCGGCTTGTTTGTTTTCACCGTGTTCTCTCCTTTACACTATGACGCTCGCAGCGCTTGCTACCCTCGGCCACCGTTCAGCCGCCTCCTTGGCCACCGGCCCTCTGATCTCCGAACCTCTCATCTCACCTTCTGGCGTCATTATGACTGCTGCGTTGTCCTCAAACTGGACCCAGTCTCCGCCGGCGCGTCGGAATGGCTTCTTCTGTCGAATGACGACCGCGCGGAACATCTTCTTTCTCATGTCGGGTGTTCCTTTCTTCACCGAAACAATGACCATATCTCCTACGGCAGCTGCAGGAAGGCGTCGAAGTCTTCCCTTGTATCCCATTACTTGAATTATTCTAAGTTCCTTTGCTCCCGTGTTGTCGGTACATCTGACGATAGAGCCAGTTGGCAGACCCTTTGAGATTTTGGGCCTTTGGCCCATAATTCCCCTAGCTACCAAAGCCCGTGTCTTCGCTCTCGCGGCCATTTCACGTTTCCTCCATTCTTTCAACAACTACAGAGGAGACCGTTTTACTGAGGGGGCGGCAGTCCGCTACCTTCACGCGGTCCCCTTCTTTGGCATGCACACAGGGAGGATTGTGCGCAGAAATGTGACTATGGCGCCTTTCATATCGTTTAAACTTTGGTACGTACTTTAGATAGTCACGCCGCACGACGATGGTTTTTTCCATCTTGTCGCTGATTACTGTACCTTCAAGCATATGTCCCCGAATTGAAAGTGTACCATGAAACGGACAGTTGCGATCACTACACGTCTTCTTCGGCTTTTTGAAGGATAGAGCCATCACCACCGCCTCCTAATCTGCCTCTTGATTCGATTCTCGGGTCGACCGACTATGACTTTTCCGTCGACCTCCAAGACTGAGCCATCTGGAAGCGTGATATGAAAGACAGCTGTTTCTTTGATGATTGTCTTCTTCTTGTTCCCGCACATTATCGCAATAGTGTTACGTGTTTCGTCAATAACTTTACCATGGATATTCATGTAGTCGGAATTCGCACTCCTCACAACCTTTGCAGTGAGCCCGATGAGGTCGCGTTGGAGTATGTTCGGCGCGGCCATCATTTCTTCTCACCCTCTGCTTCGCCTTCTTCATTGTCTATCGTGAGAATCTGCGCAATTGTCTTGCGAAGCTCGCGGATTCGGGAAGGGTTGTCAATAGATCCTCCGGCTTTGACCATTGTCTTCAATCTGACAAGCTCCGTTCGCAGCTCAATGACTTTCTTTCGACGATCTTCTGAAGACGTGGCGCGGATGTCATCTTTCCTCATAAGGGGCATGTTATTCTTCAGCCTCAGTGGTCTCGGTTTCAGCAGGTTCCGGTTGTTCCTGCTCCTCTTTTTCGGCTTTCGCCACCTCTTCTTCCGCTGTTTCGGTTGGTTCTGTAGCCTCTTCGATTATTGATATCTGATCTGGAAACTCGGCGTCTGGGGGCATTATTCGAACCTTAACCCCGAGGATGCCGGGTTTCAATTGTGCAGGTAACTCTGCTTTTCTCATGTGTTTCTCGGCTGGGGCACCACTCTTGGGTAGGTATCCTGCGCGGAATTTTTCGTATCGAGCTCTGTCCGATCTCAACTTTCCGCTGATAATGATCTCTGCGCCTAGGGCGCCTGCTTCCATGATCTGGTTCAGCGCCCAATAGCCTGATCGGCGATAATGGACCCCCCTCTTCAAAGCTGACGTAACTCGCGAGGCGACAACATGGGCGTTTAACTCGGGAATCTCAATCTCAGCCACCGAAATCTGCGGGTTGGGCAGCTCGAATTTTTCTTCGAGCACGACAGAAAGTTCTTTAATGGTTTGTCCCCCTCTTCCGATGACTATTCCGGGCCGCATAGCGTAGATTACTATGTGGGCACCTAGTGGTGTCTTGGTGATAGTTACGCCGCCGTATCCAGCTCGTTCGAATTCATTTCGTAGGAATTCGTCGATTTCGGCCTTCTTAACGGATTCTTCGATGAAGTGTTTGACTGCTGACGTGTTATCTCTCCTCCATCTGTTCCAAGATGAGTTCGATGTGGCACAGGGTTTTGAAGCGTGGGGTCGACCTTCCGAAAGCTCTTTGAATGTACCGTTTAATCTTCATTCCCGGATGCGCTGAGGCATAGATAATCTTCAGTCGCTCCATGTCGAGTCCCTTGTATTCTGCGTTGGCTTCTGCATTTTCAAGAACCTGAAGCACTTCTTGTGCAGCCTTCACTGGATATCTTCCAGCGTAGACTTTCTGCAGTCCACGTCGGTGCGGGATTTTCTTCTTGTGTTTCCGGATAGGAACGGGCTGTCTTTTCGCAACTACGTTTTGAAGGTAGGTTTTGGCTTGATAGAGTTTCATTCCTCTTATCGTACTGCAGACTTCTGTTGCATGTTTAGGGGATACTCTAAGCTCTCTCGCACTCGCTTTGACGGTTATATCTGGGTTTGTCGGTGTTATTGAGTATCCCCATTTTGGCATATTGGAGTTCGTCCATTATACGTGCTGATTCAACTGGAGAATGGCTGTTTATATCTTTTGTCGTTTGCTTGCGAACAGCGGTTGCATGATGCAAAGAAAAGAAAAACCATGGATTCTTGTGATATAGGGAATTGTTCACGTCAAGTTTGATCGTGGAAAAGCAGCTTAGGCACCTCGCGAGGTTCCCGTAGATTGATGACAATCGAAAACCTTGTCTCATGCCACTTGTTCCCTGAGTTTGGCTTTTGGATGCCCGCAAGACGGAGAAAGCACTCTGCTATTTGGAGTGGTGCGGTTCAGAGGTGAGAGAGTGAGAGGAAAGCTCTTAGCTAAACAATGACATTCTCTGCCCGCACACGATTAACGTTTGTCATGTTGAACTATAAAAAAGCGATGTAGCAATGTTCCATAGCATAATCTCACGTGCGCGCTGATTGAGGCTTGCCATAATGCTCTTCGGGTGCAGTTTGAAAAATTCGACGTGCGACACGCGCAATTGATTTACATTGTTTTCGAATATGAATAGAGAATACTGAGTGCTTGTGCAACAAGGCTTATACGATTGCCTCAGAACATCTTAATTGATGGTGGAGCGTGGAGAACTCTCCTTTCTCTTTCAGCAACTGTTTTCTGTAACAGTAGTTGTCTGCGCTTCACCATTTCCTTTGTCATCACATTACCATGCTTAGTGTTTGTGGAAGTAGTAAACAATTCTTCTAGGATGGTTGATGCGCACGCGTTAAGTCCTAGGGTGGAAATTCCGATTTCCGACTTCCAAGTACTATACGCATTTGGTCTGCTTGCTGTCTCAAAAACCGACTGGACTATGACCTTAATGTGTATGATTGCCTACATGGTTCGGGTGCGAATTCCAACGAGGTGCTCATAAACCTCTTATGGGAGGATCTTAGTTCCATCGCCGACGGTAAAATGATTAATACTATGACACTCAAGAGACGAGAGGATGCGATCACGAGATGCAAGAGATCAGAATCATAGGCTTGGAGGGGGTTCCATTGGTGAAGGCTGGAGACGACTTGGCCGACCTGATCCTCCAAGCTGCCGAGAAAGAGAACGTATCCATAGACGATGGAGATATTTTGGTGGTCTCCCAGAAAGTCGTCTCCAAAGCGAACGGCAGGGTTACTCGATTGAAGACCGTAAAGCCTTCGGAGAAGGCATTGGTGGTGGCTAGAAAGACCTCGAAAGATCCTAGATTCGTGGAGTTGGTGCTTGAGGAAGCAGCGAACATCGTGAAAGCGTCTGAGGAGATACTGATTGTGGAGAATAAGGGTGGTTTGGTTTGTATCAACTCGGGAATCGACAAGTCGAACGTTCCGGGCGTAGACTCCTATACCTCTTTGCCTCAAGATTCCGACGAATCAGCTCGGAAACTAAGAGCGCAAATAATGAGGCTGACAGGAAGGAAGGTTGCAGTGATTATATGTGACACCTATAGTCGCCCGTTTCGGAGAGGACAAGTCGAGTTTGCAATCGGACTAGCAGGGATCCATCCCTTCAAGGACTATCGCGGCAAACGAGACTTATATCGTCACTTGCTAAGGGTGAAGAATGTTGCTGTCGCAGATGAGATCGCTGCAGCCGCAGAACTCGTCATGGGACAGGGTGACGAAGGGATTCCGATCGCGATCGTCAAGAATGTCAAACGTGTAGAGTTTGATGGTTCCATTTCCGCAGAGATTTTGAACATATCGAGGGAAGAAGATCTATTCAAAGAAACGCTGTAGCCACAGTCTTAGAGTTGTGCTGAGGTAGCACATCAGAGTGGGTGCAGATGGGTCCTTAGATCTGTCAGATCGACTGGAACGCGTGCATGTAGACGCATTCTCTTTCGGGGATCTTCATTTCTTCTGCATCAACTCGGTCGACAAAGGTGACCGGTGCGTCCCTAATGAGGACGACCGGGGTCTGCTGATTGGTCTCACCCATCAGCAAATGAGCCGTTGAGGCCAAGTCGTCCCCTACCGAATGTCTTGTGATCCGCAAAGGTTTCTGAAACAGGTCTTTCTTGTCTCTACAATCCTCGACAGGTCTAAAACCAGACACTGCCAACGCTAGTCCACGAGTACCCATTCTGAGAGGCGCCAGTTGACTGTCCACGATCACAACGCCTACGGTTCTTCCAGTTCGTTGCTTGATCTCTGTGCGAATCTTGTCTGCCACGTTTTGAGGATTCGAAGGCCATGAAGCAGCATAACCTGCGGGAGCATTCTTCCTGTCTACACCGGCGTTTACAGTCAGAATGCCCTTCTTCAACGTGAGGATCGCCTTGTAGACTCCACCGTAGATCTCATCAGCCTCTTTCAGCACCAGCTCACTGAATTCAGGTTCCAGCGAGTGCCTATGGGCTACTTGCTTTGCTTCTTCAGATGGAAAGATCTTTTCTAGTGGGACAATACGCTCTTCTACGGTCGCTATCGCTTTTGAGGATATGGCTAGGATATCCCCCTCTTTCAATTCCCCTTTGTGCGCTTCTAGGGATTCCAAAATGATGGTCACCAGATCGTCCTTTCGCTTCAAGATTGGAGTTCTGATCGCAAGGACATACATGAACGATCCTACCTCTTCCGCTTACAAAGCAGATCTTTCGGTCAGAATCTCTTTCGTCGCACGCCTTACGGCTTGTCCACTGGTGTATCGGGGTTTCCACCCGGTCTTCAGCAACTTCTCCACTGAGAGAAGCATCACCTTCACGTCGCCTCGCCATCCCCTACCTCCATCAACTCCGCCGGTGAAGGCAAATTCAACATCTTGCAGACCAAGCGCGTCCACAACGATTTCGGCGATCTTCCCTACTGTAATTTGGTCGAGAGAGCCAACGTTGTATATTGCCACTTTGTCCGGAGTCTGCAGGAACTGAAGAGTCAGGTGGAGAAACGCGCTAACGCAATCTTCAACGTGGAGATACGATTTCTTCTGAGTCCCGTCGCCGAGAATCTCTAGTCTGTTCGGATCGGCCCCTAGTTTGTTGATGAAATCGGTGATGACTCCATGGGTCGCTCGAGGGCCTACTATATTGGCAATCCGCAGAATCAAAGCCCTGAGTCCAAAAGTGTGAGCATAACTGCATACGAGTGCTTCGCACCCAAGCTTCGATGCACCATAGGTAGAGATAGGGATCAGAGGCCCATAATCCTCCGGAGTGGGCATAACCGCCGCTTCACCGTAGACTGTCGAGGTGGATGTAAACACCAAGTTCTTCATCGACGCGCTTTTTCTCATCGCCTCCAAGACATTGAATGTAGCCATTAGATTCTCCTCGAAGTGGATCGTGGGATCGGTCTCCCCAACTTGGACTTCAGGGTTTGCGGCCAGATGGAAAACCAACTCGGCGTTTCCCCCCGCTTCTTCAACATCTCTGAGATTCTTTAGGTCGCCTTCGGCAAACCGGAATCGCTCATGGTTTAGCCATCTTCCAACGTTTTTCTGCCTTCCAGAACTTAGATCATCCAAAACGGTTACACGAACTCGCTCTTTCATCAAGCCGTCCACAAGGTGGCTGCCAATGAATCCTGCGCCACCGGTGACCAAGACTCTAGAAAAGCTCGCCCTCAGTCTCGCCTTATTCATGATGGAAAGTCTCCATAGTAGTGTCTAGAATCTTTTGAGTACACTCGTCTCGGTCAAGCGCGTCGGAATCCGTTATAACCTCAGGATCCATGGGCTCCTCGTACGAAGCTCCGACTTCCGGCACTGTGGCGCTTCTTCCTGTGAAGGCTTTCTGATAAACTTCCTTGGGCGCGTGGAACAACTTCTTCCGCCCCGTCTCCCTTTTCACACAGACGTCCAAGGGGCAACGAGCGTAGGCTTCAAGAAATCGAGGAATCCTCTTTCGTGCATGATCTCGATACCGCCTATGGTTTCCTGTAGCATCTATGATTACGTTGACGCCGTTCTGGGTCAGGAGTTCAGCGACGAAGACAATCGCATTGTAGACGACATCTCTTTCCTCTTTTGAGTAAGTGGGCTTGGGGGTGATTACACGTCTAAGCATGTCAGAAGAGAGGATTTGAGCGTGAAGCCCGCGTTTCTGCAGCGCCTTGAGCAAAGCTCGGGCAATCGTCGACTTTCCACTTCCGGGAAGCCCCGTGATCCAAACGCACCAACCATCCGCAGACATGGATCATCCGCTCCTCTAGACACTATTGTCAGCCTGTTGATAAAGCTTAGAACCCATGAATGCAGTCAACGCTCAGGACACCATCTCTTTACACCTCAGGCCTGTCGCCAAGTTAATGAAACGGCTGATCTGACAAAGTGTATAAGACGGTAGGATCTCATGTTTACTTGGTTACAGTCGTGGATGATGCACTCTTGAGGAGAGTTTACGGAGAAAGCCTCTGATGGCTTGGGTCGATCAGGTGGCCTTCCTCGCATCGATCTTTCTTTTGGTTGTGGGATTGGTCTTTGTGACCTCTGGGTTTGGCATTTTTGTTGTAGGCCGCCTTGATGGTGTTGTCTTGATTGTGATGGGTTTCAGTATGTTTTGGGGTGGATGGGCGATGAGTGGCGCCCGTGGAGTCTCGTGTGCTGCGGCTGCTGTTTTTAATATGTTTGACGCGGCGTCAACGCTTTCGTTCTGGAGTTTCGAGATTAATCCCTTAGTTCTTGCTATAGGACCGACGGTATTTCTGGTCGCAAAGGTTGTCTGTTCTGTCACTATAATGTTGTATGCGAAAGTCCATCCTGATCCGAGGAAAGGGGGGGTAATGTTAGCGCTCTTCTTCGGTTTGATTGTGGCGTGGAATCTGGGTCAACACCTCTTGGTCTACTTGGGTATGAGGGTTGTTCCGTATGAAGCGTATTTTCTGATTGTAGGAGCCGCGCTGAGTTTTGCGATTGCAAGTTTTTCGGTAGCACTTCTTCTACTGAAGAAAATAATATAGAATTGGAATGTTTGTAAATGCTCATTTTCGTATTAGATAGTACGCACACTTCTCCTTGCTTGCATCGCAAGTACGTAAACGTTAAATATAAACCATAATAGACTACGTGAGCGGAAGGGAAAACATGAACAAGAAAGCTATCACTAGAACAATGGCTGTGTTTATACTAGTCGTGATAATCTTAGCCGGTGCACTCATAGGAACAATCTGGTACTTCATGAGCCAACAACCAATAGAGCCACTCCCAGGAGAGTTCGAGGTCAGTAATCTTACGATAACACCTTCGGAGGCTTTGGAAGGAGACGAAATCACCATCAGTGTCGATGTCACGAATACAGGCGAAACTGAGATCACAGGAACCGTAACGCTCGTTCTAAACGGCGCGGTTGAAACGTCCTGGACCGAGACACTCGCCGCGGATGAAACGAAGACCCTGACTACTACGGTAACGAAGGATGCTGGAGAATATACTGTGACCATTCCTGGAACTACCTTGTCTGGCACACTAACTGTAACGGGGATACCAACTGAACCGCAATTCGTGACAGACAACAAGTTCATCTACGAATCTGGAGCTACATTCCAATGGTATGACCCTCACGTCTCCTATTACCAGTACGACTACTGGCTACTCTGGCACTCAGTCGAGATGTTGCTCTGGTATGAGCGAGACAACGCGACCAAAATCATTCCATGGCTGGCGGAAGACTATGCAAGGAGTGGCGATGGAACGCACTACAACTTCACCCTGCGCCAAGGTATCACATTCCAAGATGGGACACCGTTCAACGCAACGGCCGTCTGGTTCAGCATGAACAGACTCTTGGTCATGGATGGGACAAGCGGAGACGGCGAAAATCATGGAAGTCAAGCAGCTTGGATGGTTCAACAGCTAGTTGATCCCGACGGACTCTACTTCACAGCGATGGGCGCTGACCCATCACACAATTCAACGTGGGTTCAGGATGTTCTTGACTTGAACTTCGTGGACATCATTGATGACTACCACGTTACAATAAATATTGCGACGCCAACCACCCAGTTTCTACCGATTATGGCAGGTCCGTGGGCGGCTGTAATCTCGCCGACCTCCACGATTCAGATGGATTACGAGTTCGGTGACTGGGGCACGTGGGATGGCAACTACAACAGCTACTTCGAGCACATGGCCGGCAACGGTGAGACCGCGCTCAACCTTCCAGAGAATGGTTGGAAGGTGGGCTCTGGTGCATATTACGTGGAAAGCGTCAACCCAACGACATACAAAGTTGTCTTGAAAGCGTACGATGACTACTGGGGAGGCCCAGACAACATCAATCTGCCACCTGCAGGCAAGGATCGCATAGAGACGATAGAATTCGTTTGGCAACCGAGCTTCACTACCAGGCTACTGGACTTACGAGGAGGGGCCGCCACCGCAATACAAGTTCCTGAAGCCAACATATTCCAAGTCGTCGACCGAGACAGTTGGATAGACGACAGCGTTCTGGATTCCATAGTCTCTGGCGCAACCGTTCACGGCGTATTCCCCACCTTCAACACATGGTGGTTCGACTTCAACACCAACGTAACCAACCCCGACGGTACATTCAAGTCATGGCAGCCGTTCGCCGACTGGCGCATACGAATGGCCGTGGCCAGCGCGGTCAACATGACCCACATGAACATCTTCGTCAACAACAGACTGAGCATCTTGTCAAACAACATCATTCCTCCTGGCACAGCACCCGAAGGTTCATACAACCCAGATGTAAAACCTACGTTCTCCTTCAATTTGACCAGGGCTGAAGAGTTGCTCAACTCTTCAAGAGACGATCCCATGAATCCGGCATACTATTCAAACACCTACTACAACGGAACACCGATACCTGACGGGGTAGTCGACAACTCATTCGGACCAGACTTTACTCACGGAAAAGTGGTGGAGTTGTATGTGCAGTCAGGAGCCACCACGTTCATCGAAGTCTTGACAACGTTGACGGACAATCTCAATGCCATAGCCAAAGGATTGGATATGGGAATACGGTTCAACGTGGTGATCGTTCCAGGCGGACAGCAATACACGTTGGCATCTAGTCACCTAATCGATGGTTACATGGGTGGATGGATCGCTGACTACAACCACGTTCTCAACTGGTTGCAGCCAATGTACTTTTCAAGAGGCACATACTTCTCGTGGAACCTATGGAACATAACCGAGCTGGACGACCTGTATGCCCAAGCCGTCGCTGCAGACGAAGCGGCAGACATAGCAACCTTACTCGACATTAACAATCAGATGAATACGCTAGCAAATGAACTACTGCCATACATGGTGTGGTGGCACGACACCGAGTACTTCACTCGTTCATCATGGCTCCAAGGCTGGTACCTCAACACAAACTATGGCGTAGACCTCTGGTCAACTATGTACTACGAACAACCATAAAACTTCAAACCCCCTTTCTTTTTATCAAAACGATTTCGGAACAACTTGTGAATCGTACTGTGCGTAGTCCGCAAAAGCTATAAAGCCCGAAGTGGAAGTCATAATATGACGTGCGGCATATTCGACGCGTGTAAGCTGTGAATCCCTGAATAGCAAAGATTCACTAAGCTTTTATATCTGCACAAAAAAGGCATTGAAGGGGGCAGAAAGTGAGACCACACGAATACGTAATTAGACGTCTAATACTGATGATCTTCGTTCTGTTAGGAGTCAGCATCCTCGTCTTCTATCTTGNNNNCACGGTTTTGACCAGCCCCTTCATATACAGTATTTTTATTGGCTTCGAGATGTGCTTCAGGGTGATTGGGGGCGCACTGGAATCTGGGCGCAAGGCCGACCGGCCAACGTCGTCTTCTTATCGCACTTCCCCTACACCATCCAGCTATCTGCTGCAGCAATAGTACTAACTGTAGCCATCGGGTTGCCGTTGGGAATCATCTCAGCCCTCAAAAACAATCAACTCCCTGATCACATATCACGTATAATTGCACTAACAGGATACTCCACGCCGTCTTACTGGTTCGGCTTCATCCTTCAACTCGTATTCTTCTACTACTTCGCTCTCTGGGGACTTCCAAACCTTCCAAGCAGCGGTGCAAGTGGAATGGAAGGGGCCGTCACTCGAATTACAGGCATGCCCGTATTAGACGGTCTACTAGCAGGCAACTTACAGTACACAGTGGACGCCCTGAGCCACCTTATTCTGCCAGCCTTCAGCCTAGCCTTCATCAGCCTAGGATTCCTCGCCAGAATAGTCAGAGCTAGTATGCTAGAAGTCATGCGACAAGACTACATCACCCTGGCTCGATCCAAAGGCCTCAAAGAGAGGGTTGTAATCTATAGACACGCAC
>JABAOH010145044.1_pt1 | contig 19999 bp, 18 predicted proteins | sample 7062181 | NCBI WGS metagenome assembly JABAOH01 (sample SAMN14538630, study PRJNA623070) | marine sediment metagenome | biome: marine biome [ENVO:00000428]; feature: marine pelagic biome [ENVO:01000023]; material: deep marine sediment [ENVO:00002113]; isolation source: pool of 5 deep marine... | reverse complement strand
CAGCGGCTCGCTGTTCCCGGGTCATGGCGGCGTCCTCGACAGGATCGACAGCGTTGCGGCGGCGGCGCCTTTGTTTGTTTTCGCGCTGGCATGGATCGGGTTTCAATGAATCGGCTTGACATTCAGTGTCCGTTCAGCGGGATTCCTGCAGCGTGGCAAGGAACTGGCTGGAGACAGGTCAGTCCTAGTCATATGTCGGGGCTTGCCGAGCGCTCGCCCTGCGTCGATTTCACATCTTCCAGCTGCATGATTTCTAAAGGAAATCACTGACATGATGACCAGCGCACTGACCAATTTCCTGGCCTTCATCGTCGCGATCAGCGTGCTGGTCGCCGTCCATGAGTACGGCCATTACATCGTCGGCCGCTGGTGCGGCATGAAAGTGCTGCGTTTTTCGATCGGTTTTGGCAAACCGCTGTGGATGCGGATCGGCGGCAAGGACAAGACCGAATACTGTATTTCGGCCATTCCGCTCGGCGGTTACGTGAAGTTTCTTGGTGAGCGTTACGGGACCGGTGAGCCGGTGGATCCCGCCGACGAGGGACGGGCATTCAACCACCGGCCGGTGTGGAACCGGATCCTCGTCCTGCTGGCCGGGCCGTTTTTCAATTTCCTGTTTGCGTTCGCGGCGTACTGGGTGCTCTTCATCAGCGGGGTTCCCACCATGAAACCCGCCGTCGGCGAGGTTGCCGAAGCATCCTATGCTGCCGAAGCCGGGCTCAGGTACGGCGATCGGATTACCAAGGTCGGCGACCGCGAGACCGCCGACTGGGAGACTGCGCTCGTCTCGATACTCGACGAGATGGTCAGCGACGGGACCGTGACGCTGGAGCTCGAGGAGCCGGATGGCTTTGTTCGTACGACGACGCTCAATGTCGGCGAGGACCGTACCCGCCTGACGGAGCCGGGCATGCTGTTCGACGGGCTCGGTTTCCAGCCGTGGCGGCCGCCGGCCATCCTGGCGACCGTCGAGGAGGGCGGCGCAGGTGACCTCGGTGGCTTGNNGACCTCGGTGGCTTGCAGATCGGCGACAAGATCACGGCGATCGATGGTCAAGCCGTCAACTCGTTCGGCGATCTGCAAAGGATCGTCAGCGCCCGGCCAGGCATGTACGTGACGGTCGAACTCGTGCGAAATTCTGAACCGATGGCGCTCGACCTGACCATCGGCACGCGCGACGTCGAAGGACAGACGAACGGATTCCTCAACGTCGGTATCGGTAACATCACGACGGATTACTGGTACGTCAGGAAATTCGGGCCTCTGCAATCGATTGCCCAGTCGGTCGAGCGGACGTGGACCTCTACGGCGTTTACGGTGCGCATGCTGGGGCGCATGGTGACCGGTGAGGTGTCCGTCAAGAATATCAGCGGGCCCATCAATATCGCGCAGTTCGCCGGCAGTTCCGCTGCAGCCGGACTGAACGCTTTCCTCAATTTCCTGGCGCTGGTCAGCATCAGTCTCGGCGTGTTGAACCTGCTGCCGGTGCCGGTCCTGGACGGCGGTCAAATCGTGTACCACGGTATCGAGGGTATCAAGGGCAGTCCCCTGTCGGAACGTGCCCAGCTGATCGGTCAGCAGATCGGCATCGTTGCATTGTTGCTGCTGATGACTTTTGCCTTCTACAACGACATCGCGAGGATCCTGGGCTAGGCGATGGCGGGACAGGCGAACAGCTTGCGATTGGTAATCCGATGCCTCGCCGTGCTGGCGATTGCAGGCGCGCTGCTGCCGGGCATTGCTGCGGCCCAGCAGGGCGAATTCGTTGTTCGCGACATGCGCGTTGAGGGTCTGCAGCGCATTTCCGAAGGCACGGTCTTCAATTACCTGCCGATCAATATCGGCGACACGGTCGACCAGATTCGTATCCAGGAAGCAGTGCGCGCACTGTACTCGCAGGCGCTGTTCGAAAACATCGAAATGCGGCGCGATGGCGAAACGCTCGTGATCGTCGTTCGCGAACGGCCCTCGATCGAGAGTTTTTCGATCGAGGGGAACAAGGACATCAAGACCGAAGACCTCATGGAGTCGCTGCGGGGCGTCGGCCTCGCGCGCGGACGGACCTTCGACCGGTCCGTACTGGACAACGTGCAGATGTTCCTGACCGAGCAGTACTATGATCGCGGCAAATACGGCGTGTCCGTCGAGACCACGGTCACTGACCGACCGAATAATACGGTTGCTATCGCCATCGACGTCAAGGAAGGCGACCGGGCCAAGATCCGCCAGGTCAACATCGTCGGTAATCACAGCTTCGACGAAGACGATATCCGTGCCGGTTTCGAGCTGGACACCGCCAACTGGCTGTCCTGGTTCCGGCAGGACGACCGGTATGCGAAAGAGGCATTAAGCGGCGATCTCGAGAGGTTGCGGTCGTTCTACATGGACCGCGGCTACGCAGATTTCCGCGTCGATTCGACGCAGGTGGCGATTTCGGCGGACCGCAAGGACATCTACGTCACCATCAATATCCACGAGGGCGAGAAGTACACGATCTCCGATATCAAGCTCGTGGGCGAGATGGTCGTGCCCGAATCGGTGTTGAGCAGCATGATCCTCGTGCAACCGGGGTCGATCTTCAACCTGCAGCTGCTTGCTTCATCCGCGGAGTTCATGCTGTTCCGGCTCGGCGAGGAAGGTTATGCCAACGCAGAAGTCGAACATGTGCCTGAACTCGATTACGAGAACAAGGAAGTTGCGGTTACCTTCTTCATCAACCCGAATAGCCGCGTATATGTCCGGCGTATCAACTTCAAGGGCGTGGACCAGATCGATGACGAGGTGCTGCGCCGCGAGATGCGCCAGATCGAAGGCGCCTACCTGTCTAACCGGCTTGTGGATCGCTCCAAGGTTCGACTGCAGCGCCTGCCCTTTATCGAGGCAGTAGAAGTCGAAAATATTCCGGTGGAGGGCACGCCGGACATGGTCGATGTCGATTTCGACGTCACCTATCGCATGCCCGGGCAGTTCAGTGGCGGCCTCGGTTACTCGGAATCCCAAAAGTTGATGTTGAATGGCAGCATCGTGCATTCGAATTTCCTGGGCACGGGGCAGCGAGTTGCGCTGAACGCGAATTCCGGCCGCTTCTCGACGTTTTACTCGCTGTCGCATACCGAGCCGTACACGACGAAGAACGGCATCAGTCGCACGGTCGGCATAAACTTCCGCGACATCACGCAGTTCACGTCGGCTTCTTCCGACTTTTCGACGACCAGCTATGGCGCGTCGCTGGAGTACGGTTTCCCGATCACCGAATTTCAGAGTCTCAGCCTCGGACTTTCATTCAACAGTTCCGAGCTGTTGTCGTCGACCAGGAGTACGCAGCAGGCGCAGGACTGGGTGGCCAATAACGGCAACCCGTTCGTAACGGACTCTTCCGGAGGCGTCGTGTTCTTCGGCACCGAATTTACAGCGACCGAGCTGATCCTCGGCTGGATCTACGACAGCCGGAACCGGGCCCTGTTCGCCGACCGCGGGTCGCGCCAGCAAATATTCCTCGGATACACGATCCCCGGTAGNNCATCAATATCTATGGACCATGGACCTTCCGTATCAATGCCGAGCTCGGCTACGGCGAGGCCCTCGGTGAGACCACGGCAATACCGCCATACAAGCATTTTTACGGCGGTGGTCCCGAGTCGATCCGGGGCTACAAGGAGTCCTGGATGGGGCCCCGTGACAGCTTTGGCAATCCCTACGGCGGTAACGTTTTGGTCGCCAGCCAACTTGAGCTTATAATCCCACTCCCGGAGAAATTCAGCAGTCAGGCGCGGGCCAGTCTCTTTTATGATATTGGCAACGTGTTTAATACCGGCGAGGTCGAGTTTACAGACAAACTGGGCAGCCCCGTGGAATACAAGCCGGACTTCGACGAGCTTCGCACTTCGGTCGGCGTGGCGGTTCAATGGCTCGCCCCGCTCGGTTTGTTCCGCTTCAGTTACGCGTATCCATTGAATCAGTTCAGGGGTAACGACAGATTTTACGGAGACCAGATCGAAAGATTTCAGTTCTCCATTGGACAGGCATTTTGAGGATTGGATTTTTATGAACGTTGTAAAACCGAACCTGGTTACATTATTTGCGACCTTGCTGGCGGCTTTGTCGTATGACGGCATCGCAAATGCCCAGGAGGTTAAGATCGGAGTTGTCAACATCGCTCAGTTGATGGAACAGGCGCCGCAGGCACGTGTCGCGATGGAGGCGCTGGACCAGGAATTCCAACCTCGACAACGCGAGATTATCGCGAGACAGACCGAGCTCCAGGAGTTTTCGGAGAAGGTGCAGCGCGATCTCGCCGTGATGGGGGAGACCGAGCGCCGCAACGCGGAGAAAGAATTGCGCGACCTGCAGCGCGAAGTTACCCGGTTGCAAAATGAATTTCGCGAGGATCTGAACCTGCGTCGCAACGAAGAGCTGGGCACCTTGCAGCGGTCCCTGCTGAAAGAGGTGCAGGATTACGCTCAGGCAGCCGGTTATGACCTCGTTGTCGGTGATGGCGTTTTGTTTGCCAGTTCGGCAGTCAATATCACCGAGAATGTGCTGCGCGCCATGGAGGCCAACTTCCAGGCGGCAGGCAACTAGCCCGTCGGCGAAAAACGCTAAGCCGTCGTGCCTCTTCATTGAACGCGGCCACAGTTAGCGCAAGTATTGAGCGGTGCACACAGCTGTTCCGACCGCGTTCGCAGCGGCTTTCGCTCGTCTGAGTGTTATCCGCTGCATGGCAGGAATTGACAACATACGCGTTCTGCCGGGGGGAGGGCGCGAATCCGGAGTAATCGATTGGCCAGGACCCTGGGAGAGCTGGCTGCTCAGTTCGGCTGTGAACTGATCGGTGATCCTGCAGTTTCCGTCTCGCGCGTTGCGACCCTGTCGAACGCAGAGGACGGCGACCTCAGTTTTTTCGCCAACAAAATCTATCGTGACGAGCTGCGCGCGACCAGGGCGGCAGCCGTCATTGCCCGTGACGCGGACGCCGAAGATTGCCCGGTGCCCGTGCTGTTGTCTGCCGACCCTTACCTGACCTATGCACAAATAGCGGCATTGCTGCATCCGTCGCCGCCGCTGACCGCCGGCGTACACGCTTCGGCGGTCGTCGCCGATACTGCGCAACTTGCGGATGGCGTGCAGGTGTCACCCCAGGCGTTCGTCGACGAGGACGCGGTCGTCGGCGAAAACGTATTCGTCGGTCCCGGCGCGATGATCGGCCCGCGCTGCCGAATCGGTGAAGATTCCAGGATCCTGGCCAATACGACGCTCGTGCAGGATGTGTCGATCGGAAAGCGCTGTATCGTGCACCCGGGTGCGGTCCTCGGGTCCGACGGGTTCGGTAATGCGAAGAGCGACGCAGGCTGGGTCAAGGTGCCGCAGGTGGGTGGGGTCCGCGTCGGCGACGATGTGGAAATCGGCGCAAACTCGACCATCGATCGCGGCGCGATCGGCGACACAGTGATCGGTAATGGCGTGCGCATCGACAACCTCGTGCAGATCGCGCACAACGTGCAGGTGGGCGACCATACGGCAATGGCGGCGTTTACCGGCATTTCCGGCAGCACCGTCATCGGCAAGCGATGCATGTTCGCCGGACAATCCGGCGTCGTCGGCCACATCACGATCTGTGACGACGTCATCGTCGGCGGCGCGACAATGATATCGAAAGACATTGATCGACCGGGTTTCTATACTGGCAGCTTCCCGGGCGAACAGGATCGGGAATGGAAGCGCAAGGTCGCCCGTTTCCGACGGCTTGGCGAACTGGCTGAAAGGGTCGGTGCGCTCGAAAAGTCGGCAAAGGATCAGGATTGACGATGGCCAATTTGATTGAACCGATGGACGCGCTGCAGATCATGGAGGCTTTGCCACATCGTTATCCTTTCCTGATGATCGACAGGATCACCGGCGGCGTGGTCGGCGAGTCGATTACGGCGCAGAAAAACGTCAGCAATGACGAGTTTTATTTCCAGGGACATTTTCCCGGCAGGCCCGTGATGCCGGGCGTGCTGATCATAGAGGCGATGGCGCAGGCCGGGGGTGTGCTTTCCCACGTCACGTTGATCGACGTGGAGCCGAAACCGCTTTTTTTTCTTGCCGGCATTGACAGCGCGCGTTTTCGTCGGCCCGTCGTTCCGGGCGACCAGCTGCAAATCACGGTCAACGTGGAGCGAGTCCGGCGCGGCATCTGGTTCTACCAGTGCGAAGCCACCGTGGACGGCAAGCTTGCGGTCGCGGCCGAGATCACCTGCGCCCCGGGTGGCGAGCGTTGAGCATTCATCCGACGGCGATCATTGCCGATTCGGCGCGTTTGGCCGACGATATCGAAGTCGGTCCGTACTCGATCATCGGCGACGACGTGCAGATCGGCACCGGCTGCAGGATCGACAGCCATGTCGTGATCAATGGCCCGACGACCATCGGCAACCACAACCACATCTACCAGTTCTGCTCTGTCGGCGACGATCCGCAGGACAAGAAGTACGCTGACGAACCCACGCGCCTGGAGATCGGCGACAACAATACGATTCGCGAATTTTGCACGATCAGCCGCGGCACGGTTCAGGATGCAGGCCTTACCACGATCGGCAATAACAACTGGATCATGGCCTACGTGCACGTCGCGCATGACTGTCGGATCGGCGACCACTGCATTTTCGCGAACAATGCGACGCTGGCGGGTCATGTTCACGTTGGCGACTGGGTCATTTTTGCGGGGTTCACGGGCGCCCACCAGTTCTGCAGGATCGGTTCGCACGCGTTTCTCGGCATGTACGCCGGAACGAGCCGGGACGTGCCGGCCTATACGATGATCGGCGGTCAGCCGCCATCGCCGAAAGGCATCAATTCGGAGGGTCTTAAGCGTCGCGGTTTCAGTGGCGAGCAGATCCGCAATATCCGCAACGCCTATCGCGTGGTTTACCGCAGCGGGATGAAGCTCGCCGATGCGATCGTGGATCTCGAAGCGCTGGTCAACGAACAGCCGGAGCTGGAATTGTTCGTCGAGTCTCTGAAATCCTCAGAGCGCGGCATCATCAGGTAGTGATGCGCGTCGCTCTCGTAGCCGGCGAAGCCTCGGGTGATCTGCTGGGCGCGGGACTTATCCGCAACATCCGTCAGGCCGTGCCCGCCGCATCCTTCGAGGGCGTTGCCGGTCCGGCGATGGCAGAGGCCGGCTGCAAGAGGCTGGAGCACGCCGAAACGCTGGCCGTTTTCGGCCTGATCGAGCCGCTGGCACGCATTCCCCGGCTGCTGCGCCTCAGGAAGTCGCTGGTGGACCGCTGGACGACCGATCCGCCCGATGTCTTCGTCGGCATCGACGCACCTGACTTCAACCTGGGACTGGAAAAGCGGCTCAAGACCGCAGGGATACCCACCGTGCAGTACGTTTGCCCGTCCGTGTGGGCCTGGCGCCAGGGCAGGGTGAGCAAGATCGCGGCCGCAGTCGACAAGGTGCTGTGCCTGTTGCCTTTCGAACAGGCGTTTCTGGCCAAGCACGGCATTTCAGCGGACTTCGTCGGCCATCCGCTGGCGAACCAGCTGCCCGCCGAGCCGGACGTCGCCGCAGCGCGGGCCGAACTCGGCCTGCAGGACTCGCCGGTGGTCGCAATCCTGCCCGGCAGCAGGATGAGCGAGGTCACCCGGCTGATGCCTGCCTTCCTCGAAACGGCCGGCATACTGGCCGAGCGGCACCGCGACCTGCAGTTTGTCGCGCCGATGGCGACGCCGAAAATTCGCGCTTACGTCGAGCGCCTTCTGCCGGGCGATACGGGTTTGTCCCTCGAGCTTACCGATGGCGTCGCCGAGACCGTGATCTCGGCGGCGGACGTCGTGCTGCTGGCCTCGGGTACGGCGACGCTGCAAACGGCGCTGCTGGGCAAGCCGATGGTCGTCGCCTACCGGCTCGCCGCATTGACCTATGCAATTGCGAAACTGCTCGATCTGGTCAAGGTGCGGTATGTCTCTCTGCCCAATCTGCTGACGGAAGATCCGCTGGTGCCGGAGTTCATCCAGCAGGACGCGACGCCGGCCAGTCTCGCTGATGCGCTCGACGCCCTGCTCGTCGATGAATCTCGTCGCGCCGCCATCGCGGCCGAGTTTGCGAGCCTTCGATCCACCCTTGCGCGGGACGCCGACCGCAGGGCCGCCGATGCCGTCATCCGCATGGCCGGGCGCGATGCAGGCTAACCTGTTCCAGGCAGCCGACGGTCCGGTCGCCGGCGTCGACGAAGCGGGCCGCGGGCCGCTGGCGGGGCCCGTCGTGGCAGGCGCCGTCATTCTGGATGCGGATCGCCCGATCGATGGTCTTGCCGATTCCAAGCTGCTGCCTGAGGAGGTCCGGGAAGAACTCGCTCGTCAGATCCGGGTGCGCGCCATTGCGTGGTCGGTTGCCTGGGCCGACTGCCATGAAATCGATCGTCTCAACATCCTCGAGGCGACCTGCCTCGCAATGCGCCGCGCGATACTCGGGCTGCGCCTGATGCCGGCCAGGGTCGAGGTGGACGGCAATCGCCTGCCACGCCTGATGTTCGGGAGCCGGCAGATCGACGGGTCGGCGGTGATCGGCGGCGACGGTCGGGTCCCGGCGATAAGCGCGGCGTCCATCGTCGCCAAGGTTCACCGCGACGGGATGATGCGCAACTTCGACCGCCTGTATCCCGACTATGGATTCAGTCGCCACAAGGGTTACGGCACACAGGCGCACCGGGCGGCGCTTGACCGCTTAGGTCCCTGCCCGCTGCACCGGCGGTCGTTTCGGCCGATTTCCCGCGGTTGACGGATTGAAATTAGACCGCCATCGTTCGATCATTCTGCATTCCGCCACCGGCCGTCCAGGACGCCGGAGTCAGACAAAAACCGGATATCCGTGACCAAGCCATTCGTCCATCTGCACCTGCACACCGAGTTTTCCATCGTCGACAGCACCGTGCGGATTCCGGCCTTGATGGCAAGCTCGGTGGAATGCGGCATGCCCGCGGTCGCCATGACCGACCAGGGCAACCTGTTCGGGCTGGTCAAGTTCTATCGCAAGGCGTTTGCGGCCGGCGTCAAGCCGATCATCGGTGTCGAGCTTCGCGTCAGGAACGCGGCGGAAGAGGAGCGCCCGTTCAGCCTGGTCCTGCTGTGCCAGGATCGGGACGCTTACCGAAACCTGACCCGCCTGGTCAGCCGCTCCTACCTCGAGGGTCGGCGCCGCGGCGTGGCCATGATCGAGGCGGATTGGCTCGACGCCGATAACGCAAAAGGACTGATTGCCCTGTCCGGTGGCGTCAATGGCGACATCGGCCGCGCGCTCGCAGCGGAGCATCCGCAGCTTGCCGGCGACCGCCTTCGGCACTGGCTGGAGATATTCGGCGATCGTTTCTACCTCGAAGTCAGCCGTCTCGGCAGGCCGGGCGAGGAAGCTTGTCTGCAATCGACGATCAAGCTCGCGGCCGAACAGTCGGTGCCGGTGGTGGCGACGAACGACGTGCGTTTTATCGACAGCGGCGACTTCGAATCGCATGAAGCGCGGGTGTGCATCCAGGACGGGCGGACGCTCGGCGACGCAGATCGGCCGCGGCTCTACACCGACCAGCAATACCTGCGGGACGGCGACGAGATGGCGCGCCTGTTCGAGGACATCCCGGAGGCCATCGAGAATACCCTCGAGATCGCCCGGCGCTGCAATCTCGACCTCGAACTCGGCGGCTCGTACCTGCCGGCGTTCCCCGTACCCGAGGGGCAGACCACCGATCAGTTCCTGCGGTCGGAATCGGCAGCCGGCCTGGCGCGCTTCCTCGAGGCCAGGGCACGCCGCGAAGATATCGCCGACGAGGACTTCGAAAAAATGGCGGCGCCCTACCGCGGACGCCTCGAAGACGAGCTCAATGTCATCTGCGATATGGGCTTCCCGGGCTATTTCCTGATCGTCGCCGACTTTATCGACTGGGCGAAAAAACAGCGCATCCCGGTGGGGCCGGGCCGCGGTTCGGGGGCAGGTTCGCTGGTGGCTTTCGTGCTCGGCATCACGGACCTCGACCCGCTGCAATACGACTTGCTGTTCGAACGCTTCCTGAACCCGGAGCGCGTGTCGATGCCCGACTTCGACGTCGACTTCTGCATGGAAGGGCGCGATCGGGTCATCGATTACGTGGCTGAACGTTACGGTCGCGATCGCGTGTCGCAAATCATCACCTACGGGACCATGGCGGCCCGCGCAGTGATTCGCGACGTCGGCCGGGTGCTGGGGCACCCCTACGGCTTCGTGGACCGCATTGCCAAGCAGGTGCCTTTCGAGGTAGGCATGACGCTGGACAAGGCCCTGGAGGACGACGATGAGCTGGCGACCATGTATCGCGAGGATGAAGAGGTCACGGCCATTATCGATCTCGCGAAGTCGCTCGAAGGGCTGGCCAGGAACGCCGGCAAACATGCGGGCGGCGTGGTCATCGCGCCGTCGGAGCTGACCGATTTCACGCCGCTGTACTGCGAAGACGGCGGCGCCAACCTGGTCACGCAGCTCGACAAGGACGACGTCGAGGCGGTGGGTCTCGTCAAGTTCGATTTCCTGGGTCTCAAGACGCTGACGATCATCGACTGGGCGGTGCAGACGGTGAACAAGCTCAGCCCGGAGCTGCAGCTCGATATCGCGGCAATCCCGATGGACGATGCGAAGACTTTCGAGTTACTGCAGGCATGCCGGACCCGGGCCGTGTTCCAGCTCGAATCCCGCGGCATGCGCGACCTGATCAAGCGCATGCGGCCGGACCAGTTTGACGACCTCGTCGCACTGGTTGCCCTGTTTCGTCCCGGCCCGCTGCAGTCGGGCATGGTTGACGACTTTCTGTCGCGCAAGCATGACGTCAACAAGGCCGATATCGATTACCTGCACCCGGACCTCAAGTCGGTGCTCGAGCCGACCTACGGCGTAATCCTCTACCAGGAGCAGGTCATGCAGATTGCCCAGGTGCTGGCCGGCTATACGCTCGGCGGCGCCGACCTGTTGCGGCGCGCGATGGGCAAGAAGAAGCCGGAGGAAATGGCGAAGCAGCGCGAGGTGTTCGTGGAGGGCGCCACCTCGCGCGGTGTGGCGCAGCGGACTGCCACCCGGATCTTCGACCTCATGGAGAAGTTCGCGGGGTATGGATTCAATAAGTCGCACTCGGCCGCTTATGCGCTGCTGTCCTACCAGACGGCCTACCTCAAGGCGCATCATCCTGCGGCATTCATGGCGGCGGTAATGAGTGCGGACCTGGACCACACCGATCGACTCGTCATGATCAAGGACGATTGCCGCAAACTCGGGCTGACCTTGCTCGTCCCGAGCGTGAACCGCTCGCAATATTCGTTCAGTGTCGCCGACGGTGCGATCCTGTACGGGCTCGGCGCGATCAAAGGCGTCGGCAAAGGCGCGGTCAATGCGATTATCCGCAACCGTGAGGAGAACGGTCCATTCACCTCGCTAAAGGAATTTTGCCGCCGCATCGACCTCGAAAAAGTGAACCGGCGTGCGCTCGATGCGATGATCAAGTCGGGCGCCATGGATGATTTCGGCCTGTCGCGACGGCAGCTGGTGCAGGCGTTGCCGGAGGCGCTCAAAGGTGCCGACCAGGAGGCGCGGGCGCGGGCGGCCGGACAGAACGATATGTTCGGGATCGTCGAAACGGTGGAGGAGCCGGGCGATGTCAGCCACCCGGTGCTCGCGGAATGGACCGAGCGGGAGTTTCTTGCCAATGAAAAGGAGGCGCTCGGTCTTTACCTGACAGGTCATCCGTTCGATGCGGTCCGTGAGGATGCCCGCTTTCTGGTGGATGGCAGACTCGTGGACATCGCTTCGGAACCGCCGCCGCAGTCGGGCAGCGGTGAGCGCAATTACGCCCAGCCCCGGCGAGAGGTCACGGTGGCCGGCCTGATCATGGACGTCCGCAAACGCGGCAACCGGGTGACCGTCGTGCTGGACGACAATTCGGGACGTCTTGAAGCCAGCCTGTTCAATGAAGCCTTCCAGGCGTTTCGCCACCTCCTCGCCAAGGACGAGATCGTCGTCGTCACCGGCGCGCTGCGTTACGACGATTTCATGGCGGCCTGGCAGGTTAACGTGAAAAACGTCCTGCATATCGACCGGGTCATCGAGTCGCGCGCAAGCAGCATGATACTGAGCCTTGAGCCCAATGGGCAGGGGCAGAACCTGCTGCATCGCCTGCACGACGTCCTCCTGCCGTACCGCGAAGGCAGCTGCGATGTCGCAGTGCAGTATGTGGGCAACGACGCCGCCGCCCGCCTCAATCTCGGCCCGGAATGGACGGTACGCCCGAGCCGCGAATTGCGCGACAAGCTCACCGAGCTGCTGGGACGCGACAGCGTCAGATTGCTGTACGCACCCGGCAGGGAAATGCGGTAGAGTTGCCCCCCTGCGCCGTTGGCCCTGCCAGGGCCGCTGGTGCCATCGTCTTTCAAGCCGCTCGCTGAAATCCATGGATCTCAAGTTTCTCGACTTCGAACAACCGATTGCCGAACTCGAAGCCAAGATCGACGAGCTTCGCTACGTCGGCGACGATTCCGAGATCAACATCAACGAGGAAGTCGCGCGCCTCAAGGCCAAGAGCGAATCGCTGACCAAGAGCATTTTCGCGAAGCTCAGCGCCTGGCAGATCGCCCAGGTCGCGAGGCATCCCATGCGGCCGTATACGGCGGATTACCTGCGCCTGATTGCGCCCGATTTCCAGGAGCTGCACGGCGACCGCATGTACGCCGACGATCCGGCCATCATCGGCGGCGTCGGCAGGCTGGACGGCCGGCCGATGATGTTCATCGGCCACCAGAAGGGCCGGGACACCAAGGAACGGGTGAGGCGCAACTACGGGATGCCGAAGCCGGAAGGCTATCGCAAGGCGCAGCGGCTGATGAGGATGGCCGAAAAATTCTCGATGCCCGTGATCACCTTCATCGATACGCCCGGGGCCTATCCCGGCGTGGGCGCGGAGGAACGCGGGCAGAGCGAAGCTATCGCCTACAGCCTGTTCCTGATGGCCAGGCTCAAGACGCCGATCATCAGCGTGGTGATCGGCGAGGGTGGTTCCGGGGGGGCGCTCGCCATCGGCGTCAGCGACAGGCTGCTGATGCTGCAATACAGCGTGTATTCCGTCATTTCTCCGGAGGGCTGCGCGTCGATTCTCTGGAAGAGCGCCGATAAGGCCGAAGAAGCGGCCGAAGCCATGCGTATTACGGCGGACAGCCTCAGCGAGTTCGGTCTCGTCGACGAGGTTCTGCCGGAGCCGCTCGGTGCAGCACACCGCGATCCGGCAGCGACCGCCGAGGTGATTCGCAGCGCGGTGGCAAGACACCTCGCCGACATCGACCAGCTCGACATCGACCAGCTGCTCGAGCAGCGCCAGCGGCGTATTTCCGGATTCGGCCAGTTCAAGGAAGCCTGAGCCCGGACGACCCGCGGCAACGCCGATGGCCTTTGATTCAATTGTCCTCCAGGAAAGACTGCAGACGTTGCTGGCCGGCACGCGGCCGAAGCGCTGGATCGTCGCATTGTCGGGCGGCATGGATTCCAGCGTGCTGCTGCACGCGCTGATCGGCGCCGGGACCGGCATCCCGATTCTGGCCGTACACGTCGAGCATGGCCTGCATGCGGACTCCAAACAATGGAGCGACCGCGCTCGGTCGTTCGCCGCCGGGCTGGGCGCGGAGTTCATTACCCTGCCGGTGACGGTGGACCGGGATTTGTCGTCCGGACTCGAGGCTGCTGCGAGAGAGGCGCGTTACGCGGCGCTCGGCAGCCTCGTCGGGGCAGGCGACTGGGTTCTCAGCGGACATCACGAGAACGACCAGGCTGAGACGCTGCTGCTCAACCTGATGCGCGGCAGCGGTCCGGCCGGGATCGCCGGTATCGGCGCCCGCAATGCATTCGGCAAGGGCATACTGGCGCGCCCGATGCTTGGAGTGGCCGGCGAGGATATCGAGGACTATGCCCGGCGACACGCGCTCGAATGGATAGATGATCCGGCAAACGAGGACCCCGGCTTCGATCGTAATTTTGTCCGCCATGAAGTCATGCGGCTGCTGGCGTCGCGCTGGCCGGCGGTTGCCAACCGGCTTCGGCGGAGCGCGGAACTCGCGGGCGAGGCGGCTGAATTGCTGCAGGCCCTTGCCGATATCGATATCGCCGCCTGTGGCGGCCCTGGCCGGCTTTCGATCCCCGCCATGAGCCGGCTTTCCGCGGCGCGACAAAGGAATCTCCTGCGGCGGGCGGTGCAGCGCTCCGGGCTGCCGCCGATGCCGGCGACCCGTCTTTACCAGGCGGTCGACGAACTCCTGCTCGCGCGCCGCGATGCGCAGCCGCTGATTTCCTGGCCGGGCGGCGAGATGCGCCGCTACGCCGATACGGTGTACCTGATGCCGCCGCTCGGCGCAGATCCCGCTGATCCGCAGGAACGGCTGTGCCCCGGGGGCGCAGCCCTCGAGTTAGGCGCCGGTCTCGGCAAGCTTCGGCTTGTCGAAAGCGGCGGTGGCGGCCTCGATCCGGGCATCGCGGGCCCGGGTCTGCAGGTCCGCTTCCGGGAGGGCGGAGAAGCGATCCGCATCGCCGCTGACGGATCGCGGCGCAAACTGAAGAAGTTGTTGCAGGAACGTCAGGTATTACCGTGGATGCGCGACCGGCTGCCGCTCATGTTCGCGGATGGCGAACTTGTCGCGGTCGGCGATCTGTGGGTCTCCGCGGACCACATGGCCGCAGAAGGGTTCAAGGTCGAATGGGGCGACAAACCGGCCATCATTTGAGGTTGCCGCATTGTGGAAGCAGCATCGATCTGCTAACTTGCAACACCGTCTTTAATCAAACGACGGGTCGTGTTCGGACGCCTGGCACCGGGCTTTTTCGGGCGTCTTCCGGGTTGGATTAAAAGCACATTCGCGCCGCTGCGGGCGCCGAATCCGTGTTTTTATTCTGACCCTTATTTGTTTCCCGGCCTGCGAAAACGGACTACGGAACAGAATGACATCCTACGTATTCATCACCGGCGGCGTCGTGTCCTCCCTGGGCAAGGGCATTACCTCCGCCTGTCTCGGGGCAATTCTCGAGTCCCGCGGGCTTTCGATCAGCATGATCAAGCTGGATCCCTATATCAACGTCGACCCCGGAACGATGAGCCCCTTCCAGCACGGCGAAGTGTTCGTGACCGAGGACGGCGCGGAAACCGACCTCGATCTCGGACACTACGAGCGCTTCGTGCGGACTACCTGTGGCCGCGACAGCAATTTTACGACCGGGCGCATCTATGAAACCGTGATCGGCAAGGANNGATCGGCAAGGAGCGGCGCGGCGACTACCTCGGCGCCACGGTGCAGGTGATCCCGCATATCACCGACGAGATCAAGGACAGCGTGCGCCGCGGCGCCGGCGACGCCGACATCTGCCTCGTCGAGATCGGCGGCACGGTGGGCGACATCGAATCGCTGCCGTTTCTCGAAGCCATCCGCCAGATGGGGGTCGAACTCGGCCGCGACAAGGTCGTCTACGTGCACCTGACGCTGGTGCCCTACATCGCGACGTCGGCGGAGATCAAGACCAAGCCGACGCAGCACTCGGTCAAGGAATTGCGGTCGATCGGCATTCAGCCCGATATTCTCGTCTGCCGGTCCGAGCAAATGCTGCCGGAGGAACAGCGTCGCAAAATTGCCCTGTTTACGAACGTGCCCGAAAAAGCCGTCATCTCGGCATACGACGTCGACGATCTTTACAAGATCCCGGCGATCATGCATGCGCAGGGTCTCGGCGATATCGTCGCGGACCAACTGCGTCTCGATCTGCCGCCGGCGGATCTGTCTGAATGGCAGGCGATTGTCGACGCGAAACAGAATCCCGAGGCCGAGGTGGATATCGCGATGGTCGGCAAGTACGTCGACCTCAGGGATTCCTACATCTCGCTGTCGGAAGCCCTGCTGCACGGTGGCATCCATACGCGCACCCGGGTCAACATCCATTACTTCGAATCACAGGATATCGAGCGCGACGGTGTTGACCGCTTGCGGGACATGCATGGCATCGTGGTGCCGGGCGGATTCGGGGACCGCGGTATCGAGGGCAAGGTGGCGACGGTCCGCTACGCGCGCGAAAACAACGTCCCGTACCTCGGGATCTGCCTCGGCATGCAGGTGGCGGTCATCGAGGCAGCGCGGAATCTCGCCGGGCTCGAGGGCGCGCACAGCACCGAGTTCGAGCGCGGCACGGCGCATCCCGTCGTCGCGCTGATTACCGAGTGGGAGACGAGCGCCGGGGAGCGCGAGGAGCGCAGCGAAGACTCGGATCTCGGCGGCACGATGCGCCTCGGCGCACAGGAGATCCAACTGACGGAGGGCTCGATGGCGGCCGAGATCTATGGCGAGTCCACGATCTACGAACGTCACCGGCATCGCTATGAAGTCAATAACAACTACCGTGACGCACTGGAACAAGCCGGCATTCGCTTCTCCGGGCTGTCGGTGGACGACCTCGTGGAGATGATCGAGATTCCGACGCACCCCTGGTTCCTCGCGAGCCAGTTCCACCCGGAGTTCACGTCCAACCCGCGTGATGGGCACCCGCTGTTCGCCAGCTTCATCCGTGCGACCGTGCAGGCGCGCAGCGGCGAGCTGCCGAAGGTCGCCGAAGCATGAAACTCTGCGGCTTCGAGGCCGGGCCCGACAAACCGTTCTTCCTGATCGCGGGCACCTGTGTCGTCGAGAGCGAGGCCTCGGCGATCGATACGGCGGGCACGCTCAAGGAGATAACCGCGGACCTCGGCATCCCGTTCATCTACAAGTCCTCGTTCGACAAGGCCAACCGCAGTTCGCGGCAAGGCTTCCGCGGGCCGGGCATGGAAGAGGGGCTGCGCATCCTGGCTGAGGTCCGTTCACAGCTCGGCCTGCCGGTGCTGACGGACGTCCACGAAGACACGCCGATGGACGAGGTTGCCGACGTCGTGGATGTCCTGCAGACGCCCGCGTTCCTGGCCAGGCAGACGAACTTCATCCTGCGCGCAGCCGGCGCCGGCAAACCGGTGAATATCAAGAAGGGACAGTTCCTGTCGCCCTGGGAAATGCAGAACGTGGTCGACAAGGCGAAATCGACCGGCAACGAGGACATCATGGTCTGCGAGCGCGGTTTCTCGTTTGGCTACAACAACCTCGTTTCGGACATGCGCAGCCTGGCGGTGCTTCGCGGCACCGGTTGCCCCGTCGTCTTCGATGCGACCCACTCGGTTCAGCTGCCGGGCGGCAAAGGCAGCGCATCGGGCGGCCAGCGCGAGTTCATCCCTGTCCTCGCGCGCGCCGCGACGGCGGCCGGCATCGCCGGCTTGTTCATGGAAACGCACGCTGACCCGGACACTGCGCTCAGCGACGGACCGAACGCCTGGCCGCTCGAGCGGATGCATCCGCTGCTGGAAACCCTGAAAGCGATCGACGAATGCGTCAAGCGGGAAGATTTTCTCGAGGCGGAATTCGGCCTGGGCGTCTGATTCTCCTGGACTGAATTTCTTTGTCCTCAAGCGGCAGCGCTACAGCAAACCTTCCTGTGGGGGAACGATGATCGAGATCAAGCATGTCCATGGGCGAGAGATTCTCGACTCGCGGGGCAATCCAACCGTAGAGGCCGAGGTGACGCTCGCCGACGGATCGCACGCGCGCGCGGGCGTGCCGTCCGGCGCGTCTACGGGCACGCGTGAAGCCGTCGAGTTACGCGACGGCGACGATTCGAGGTACCTCGGCAAAGGCGTGCTGAAGGCCGTGGCCAACATTAATGGTCCCCTCACGGAGGCATTGACCAGCACCGCATTCGACGATCAGCAGGCGTTGGATCGCTGCATGATCGAGCTCGATGGCAGCGACAACAAGGGCAGGCTGGGCGCCAATGCGTTGCTGGCGATCTCGCTCGCAGCGGCGAAAGCGACCGCGAAATCCGCTGGAAAATCCCTGTTTCGTCACCTGGGAAACGGCACGACGATGCCGGTGCCGATGATGAATATCATCAACGGCGGCGCCCATGCCGACAACAGCGTCGACATCCAGGAGTTCATGATCCTGCCCGTGGGCGCGCCCACATTTGCCGAAGCGCTAAGGTACGGCGCGGAGATTTTCCATGCCCTGAGAAGCGTGCTCAATGGCAAGGGACTCAATACGGCGGTAGGCGATGAGGGTGGTTTTGCGCCGGACTTGCCGTCGAACCGCGCGGCGCTCGACACCATCGTCGAGGCGATCGATCGCGCCGGATATTCGCTGGGCGATGACATACTCCTCGGACTTGACGTGGCCAGTTCGGAGTTTTTCGAGGACGGCCGTTATCGTCTCGTCTCGGAGGGCAGGGATTTCGACGCAGCGGGATTCTGCGAGTTCCTGGCGGAGCTCGTGGCGAATTATCCGATCATTACGATCGAGGACGGCATGGATGAGAGCGACTGGGACGGCTGGCGGCTGCTGACGGCAAGGGTCGGCGAATCCGTGCAGCTCGTCGGTGACGACCTGTTCGTCACGAACACGAGCATCCTGGCCCGCGGAATCAGCGAGAAAATTGCCAATTCCATATTGATAAAACCTAACCAAATCGGTACCTTATCGGAAACTCTTGATGCGATTACTATGGCAGTGGATGCGGGTTATTCGGCTGTTGTGTCGCACCGCTCAGGCGAGACCTCGGACAGCACCATCGCCGACATCGCCGTAGGTACCCGGGCGACACAGATCAAGACGGGCTCGTTATCGCGCTCGGATCGAATCGCCAAGTACAACCAGCTGTTGCGCATCGAAGAGGAATTGGGCGGCGACGCCGGCTATGCGGGCCGCGGCGCCTTCTCGGTGAAGGCCTGACGCCCGAATCCGCAACTGCGGACTTTGCTTGGGGTAAGCATCGTTTGAATACGCGTTGGTTTTTGCTCGTGCTGATGGTCGCCGTGCTGGCGATGCAGGGTCAGCTGTGGTTGAGCGATTCGGGTATTCACAAGACCAGGGATCTCCGCGCAGCGGTTGTCGCACAGCGCGCGCAGAACGAAACCCTCGGGGCGCGTAACCGCGCGCTGGAGGCCGAGGTCCTGAACCTCAAGAACGGCCGTGCAGCTGCGGAGGAGCGCGCCCGGACCGATCTCGGCATGATCGGCCGCACGGAAACCTTCTTCCAGGTGGTGCCGGCCGGCGGCGACAGGCTGGTCGCCGATGCACACCGCTGAACGGCGACTTCCGGACTGGCCTCGCGCCCACGGGGCTCCGCTTTTTCAAGGGCTTATCAAGCAAACCCCAAGCGATTTCAAGGTCGATGAAATCATCGATCATCGACCTGTCGGGTGACGGCGAGCACGACTGGTTGCGCATCCGCAAGACCAACGCGAATACCGTGTGGGTGGCGCGGGGCCTCGCGGCGCATGCCGGCGTGCCTTTGCGCGATGTCGGCTACGCGGGGCTCAAAGACCGTCACGCCGTCACCACCCAGTGGTTCAGCGTTCGAAGACCCGGGAAAGCGGGAACGGACTGGGATTCTCTTGCGATGGACGGCGTCTCGGTCGTCGAGCAACGCCGGCACGGCAAGAAGCTCAGGCGCGGCGCGCATGTCGGCAATGCCTTTCGGCTGGTCGTTCGCGAAGCGACAGTGGAGCCGGGACAGCTCGCTGAACGTCTCGGCGCCATTCGCGAGCAGGGCGTACCGAATTATTTCGGTCCGCAACGGTTCGGTCGTGGCGGCAGCAACCTGGATCTCGCCGAGCGACTGTTTGCGGGGCAGCGCATGGCGCGGGAGCGGCGCAGCATAGCCATATCGTCCGCGCGCTCGTTCCTGTTCAACGAGGTGCTGGCGGCGCGCGTCGCGGCGGGCACCTGGAACCGGATCCTGCCGGGCGAGGCGGTCAACCTCACTGGCAGCGGCAGCTACTTCCTGCCGGAAACGATCGATGACGAGCTATTATCGCGGCTCGATGCGTTCGATATTCATCCGACCGGGCCCCTCTGTGGGGAGGGTGATATCGGGTGCCGTCATGAGGTTCAGGCGCTCGAGCGAAAG
>JABAOH010001772.1_pt4 | contig 20002 bp, 18 predicted proteins | sample 7062181 | NCBI WGS metagenome assembly JABAOH01 (sample SAMN14538630, study PRJNA623070) | marine sediment metagenome | biome: marine biome [ENVO:00000428]; feature: marine pelagic biome [ENVO:01000023]; material: deep marine sediment [ENVO:00002113]; isolation source: pool of 5 deep marine... | reverse complement strand
TCGACAGCAGTGACCTGGAGTTTATGTATGATAACGACGTAACCAATCCCGATGACTTACAGGTAGTGGGTATCCGCTTTGTGGATATCCAGATTCCGCAGGGCGAGAACATCCTGAGCGCAGCTGTGCGGTTTGATGCCGATGATGTAGATGATCCTGAGCACGTTGGGGAGGCGTATGTTATCATCGAAGGCGAGTTGAATCCGAATCCCGGAGCATTTGAAGATGTAGCTAATAATGTCTCGGCGAGGGCCAGAACTTCAGCACAAGTAGCATGGGGTCCGGCGCACTGGACGGAAAAACATGCGAAATATACGACTCCAGACATTGCCGGCATCATCCAGGAGATAGTCAATCAGGACGATTGGGCTGCGGGCAATGCGTTGGTGTTAATCTTTAGCCAGGACCCGCTCATTCCGTCGACGGGAATTGTAGAGGCCGAATCTTTCAAGGATAACGCAACGGAGAATATTGATCGAAGGCCGACGCTGATTGTAGAATTTGGCGAGGCTCTTGTTGTCGATGAGATTAAGCGGGAAGCTGAAGACGCCGACGTCCTGGGAGCGAGCTGGCGGACTTATGATGATCGGACTGCATCGAGCGCAAAGTCAATCGGCTCAGACAATGGTGACGGCAGCGACACTGACTTTGCACCTGGAGATGAATGGATTGCCGTTTACAACTTTGAAGCCGCCGGGGGAGACTACAAAATTCTTACCCGAGCGATTGCTCCAACTGGAAGCGACGACTCAATCTGGGTCCGGATACCGACTGCTACGAGTCAGACTCATGAAGACCCAGACCAGCCCGGCACCGGCTGGGTGAGGTTTAATGAAATAGAGCCAGGAGAGACTTGGCTCTGGGACGAGGTCCACAGTAATGACCACGACAACGAGGTTGTGATTTGGACGCTGCCAGCAGGGGAGAACACGCTGGAAATCGCTAAGCGGGAAGATGGTACGATTCTTGACGGCTTTATCATTACCAATGACCTGCTTCTTGATCAATCAACGTTGCCGGGCACAATTGACCAGCCCCCAATAGCCATCGGCCCCATCCCTGAAGATGGTGCAACTGGGGTAGTAGAAGGGACGTTGGAGTGGATCGCGGCACCCATGGCTGTTTCCCACATGATATATCTGAGCACAGACGAGACAATCGACGAATCGGACCTGATTGGTGAGACCGATCTGACATTAATCGCCGCAGACTTAGCACCAGGGACGACCTACTATTGGCGAGTCGATGAGGTCGAAGCCGAAATGCCCGCAGGCTGGGACAGCTGGGAGATAGAGGTCATTGGAGCTGTCGTAAATGAGGGTGATGTCTGGAGCTTCACGACGATGACTATTGAGGCTCATAACCCGAGCCCATCTGACGGCGCTGATTCGGTAAGCATTGATGCCGAGCTTAGCTGGACGGCCGGCAAGGATGCGATTATGCACGATGTTTACTTCGGCACGGACAAAGCGGCCGTAGAGGCTTCAGACCCGAGTACGTTCATGGGCAAGCTGATGGATGCATCGTTTGCCCCCGGTCCACTGGAGAAGGGCAAGACGTACTATTGGAAGGTAGATGAGTTTGCTGTTGTCGCAACGAATCCGGGGCCTCTTTGGAGCTTCACGACAGAGGTGCCGTCGGCCTCCGATCCGGATCCCCAAGACGGAGAAGAAGATACCGTGCAGACACCGGTCCTTTCCTTTACTCCCGACGCAAAGGCTGTAGAGCATGACCTATACTTAGGTGATGATGCCGATGCCGTAGCCGCTGCCGATGTCAATACACCGGACATCTACCTTGGCAGGCAGGCCGAAACCAGCTTAGACGCTGGGGAACTGGAATGGGGCAAGACGTATTACTGGCGTGTTGACGAAGTCGACGAAGCCGCTGAAGGTTCGCCGTGGAAAGGCGCGGTCTGGAGCTTCACGACTGCCGACTTCTTAATTATCGATCTTTCTGAGACGGTCCTTGACTATGACAATAGTGTTGAGCCTTTCACTACTGAGGTTTCGTGGGATACGCCGCAGGACTTGACAAAGAATGGAGTTACGGAACTGACGTTCCGGTTCCATGGCGCACCGGGTCCTGAAGGCAGTGTGAGCTTAGACGAAGCAACCGGGACCTATTCTTTAACTGGTTCAGGAGCCGACGTCTGGGGTTCAGCGGATCAGTTCCATTATATGTACAGGAAGCTGTCCGGCGACTGTGAGATTATCGCACGCGTTGTCGATAACGGCACCGGCTCAAACACCTGGGCCAAGGGTGGCGTGATGATTCGCGAGACGCTCGATGCGGGCTCCAAGCACGCGATTATGGCACTTACAGGCGGCGCTGGCGAAGGCATGGCGTTCCAGCTACGGCCGGAAACTGACAGTGGTGACTGTAAGAGCTCCCATGATCTCGTCCCGGCGGCACCGCCTTATTGGGTAAAACTGACGCGAGTAGGTAACACATTTACAGGTTTCTCTTCGGCCGACGGTGTTACTTGGGAGCAACAGCCGACCAGAGTTAACGGTGATGGGACCGAGGTCCCCGTGGACATCGAAATGGCCACGGACGTTTACGTTGGTCTATTCGTTACCTCACACGCAGCCGGCGAGTTGCGGACATACACGTTCGACAATGTCAGTACTACCGGTAAGGTGGGTTCTGCTGCTGAGAATCAGGACATTGGCATACCCTTCAATTCCGCCGAGAAGGTGTACTTAGCGGTGGAAGATGCTGCCGGCGGCCTTGGCGTGGTAACCAATCCAGACCCGGCGGCCACCCAGATTGATCAGTGGTGGACTATGAAGGTTCCGCTTCTGGACTTAAGTGGCGCGGGCGTGGATGTGGCAGATGCTAATAAGCTGTACATTGGTGTAGGCGATGTAGATAACCCGACGGCTGGTGGTTCCGGCACAATCCGCATCGATAACATCAAAGGCGTCAAGCCGGTCGTTATCCTGGAGCCGACTGATGTTACCGGACCAGGTAACAACGTTAGGGGTGTTCCGAACAATGGAAATTGGCCTGGTAATGAAGCACCTCCGTTGGCGGTCGATGATAACGTCGAGACGAAGTATCTGCATTTCGACGGAGATTTTGACCCTGATCCCAATGCAGGTCCCAGTGGTTTCAAGGTTACACCATGTGTCGGTCCGACTATCGTTACCGGACTGACTTTCACCACTGCTAATGACGTTCCAGGTCGTGATCCGATTGCATATGAACTCTCTGGTTCTAATGTGGGCATCGATGGGCCGTATAACTTGATTGCCAGTGGCGATATCGTCGATTTCAACGATGTAACAGAATGGCCTCGCTTCACAATGAACACAATACCGATTACGTTTGATAATGCGACAGTGTACACGCACTATCAAGTTCTGTTCCCGGCCATTCGAGGTCCAGTAGGTGGGTCTGTGAATAGTATGCAGATTGCCGAAGTCGAGCTAATAGGTGTCACCGAGGACGTACTGGTTGATATCACCGCACCAGGTAATACCATCTATGGATATCCGACCGATGGCGATTGGCCCGGCAGTGAATCACCTCTAAAGGCGCTCGATGATGACGTCAATACGAACTATCGGCATAAGAAAGGCGAGACGCAGTCCACTGGTTTAGTGGTAACACCATCAAAGAAGAAAGTTGTTAATAGACTGACTTTCACCACAGCGGATGACGCTCCGGAGCGAGACCCGGTTGCATTCGAATTCTATGGTTCCGATGGTGACGTATATGGTGGGCCATGGACGTTGATTGCCAGTGGCAAAATTGGCGATTTCAACCAGGAGACACCTTGGCCGCGTCAGACAATGAACGAAACCCCAATCATGTTTGATAATGATGTAGCGTACAAGCACTATCGAATTATGATCACGGCCGTTCGAGACGCCGGAAGTGCGGATAGTATGCAGTTCGCTGAACTTGAGCTAATTGAGGCTCTCAAGTAATAACTCTGAGTCCAACGAACTCAATAATGTTGGCTTAGGATTGATGATGTTTACGGGTTTGGGGGCACATGGAGTGTCCCTAAACCCTTTCTATTTAGGTATTATTTGCGCGGGCCCAGCAGAATAGTTAAGCACGCGGGGGGCATACCTATATCGATAATGTTCTCTTCGTAACGCTCACAAAGATATGTGCTTATTGCGTAACGCGGAGTTCGCGGGTAAAATGGATTCGGGAATTGAACGGATTATTAAGGCTCGGATTCTAAGGAATGCTTGAGTTCATTACGGACAGAGATATATACGAAAAAGTGATTTGCGGGCGAATCGGAAAAGCCCGCAAGTTCGTCTGGATAGCTACATCGGACCTGAAAGACCTTCATGTGAAAAAGGCCGGCAGGATGGTGCCGTTTCTTGAGATTTTGTCCGACCTGATCAAAAAACATATCGAAATAAGACTGCTGCACGCCAAAGAACCCGGGCCTGCCTTTCGGAAGGATTTTGATAAATACCCGAATCTGATAAAAGGAATGGAACGAATCTTATGCCCGAGAGTTCACCTTAAAGCCGTGATAATCGATGGGGGCTTTGCTTACAGCGGCAGTGCTAATCTTACCGGTGCCGGGATGGGGGCCAAGAGCGAAAACAAAAGGAATTTCGAGTCCGGCATTATAACCAACGAGGAAAAAATAGTCGGTAAAATTATGGAGCAGTTTGACAATATCTGGAGTGGAACCCACTGTAGAGCATGCGGCCGAAAGAAATTTTGCGCAGATTATAAAGACATTCTGGTTTGATGGAAACTTTTGTAATTAACGATTGATTAGTGGTAGTTTGTACTTTCCGATATGTTGAAAAAGGTATTAGCTTTTTATACGAAGTATTTTGCGGTGTGGGTGATTGCGTTTGGGGTGGTGGCGTACTTTGTTCCAAAGCCCTTTGTGGCGTTGCGGGACTATATGGATTGGTTCTTCGCCCTTACGATGTTCGGGATTGGGGCGGTACTTCAAATCGAAGATTTCAAACGAATCGCACAAAAGCCGGTCATCGTTTTAATCGGCTCGGCTGCACAGTTTAGTCTTATGCCGTTGGGTGCGTTTGCGCTGGCGAAGCTGTTTGGATTGGAAGCCGAGGTTGCAGTTGGATTGATACTGACCGGCTCAGCACCCGGGGCAATGGCAAGTAATGTGATGAGCTATATTGCCAAAGCAGATACGGCTTATTCGGTTTCGCTGACAACTGTTTCCACGCTGTTGTGTCCGCTCTTGACGCCGGGTTTGACATTCATTTTGGCCAGATCGAGGCTGGAAGTTCCTTTCTGGGAAATGGTGTTCAGTGTCATCAAGATGGTGATAGTGCCGTTGTTCGTCGGATTTGGGGTAAGGCATTACTTTAAGGAGAAAATAGAAAAAGTTCTGCCGATTTTCCCGGCGATATCGGTTACGTTTATCATTTTTATCTGCTCAATGGTAATTGCGCTTAATAGAAATCGCCTGGGACAGGTGACGGTGCTTGTTTTAGTAACGGTGGTGATACTTAATATTTATGGGATGCTGGGCGGCTATGGTGTGGGTTCGGTTTTTCGGATGGAGGTGCGGCGAAGACGGACTCTGGCGATTGAGATTGGGATGCAGAACGCCGGCTTGGGGACGGTCCTGGCGTTGAAGCATTTCGGCGAGAAAGCGGCGATACCGGCGGCAATTTTTGTATTTATCTGCATTATTACGGCCTCCATAATGGCGGAGCTCTGGCAGAAAAGGCCGAGCGAAGCATGAGCGCAGCAGAATAAATATTATATATTAAGTGAAAGACTGTTGCATTTTGCCGATATAAATACTATAATCCAACTTCCGTTTTGGCATTGATAAGTTTGATGGGCAGTCGTGTTTGGCTGCCTTTAAGTTTGTATGCGAGAGAAAATTTTGAGGAGTTTATGGTATGGGTTGTAATCTGGCGATTGCAGGAGTAACCGGCGCGGTTGGACAGGAATTTCTGAAAATCTTGGAAGAGCGTGATTTTCCGTTTGACTCCTTGAAGATGTTGGCGAGCAGCCGGTCGGCCGGTAAGAAAATCAAATTCAAAAGCAAAGAATATGTCGTTGAAGAACTGACAAAGAAGAGCTTTAGTCGCGTTAATATTGCGTTGTTCAGTGCCGGTGCAGCGCGGAGTAAAGAGTTTGCGCCTGCTGCGGTCGAAGCCGGTACGGTCGTGGTTGATAATTCCTCAGCCTTCAGGATGGACCCTGATGTCCCGCTGGTTATACCTGAAATAAATCCTCAGGCAATCAAAGGGCATAAGGGCATAATCGCCAATCCAAACTGCTCAACAATTATCGGTATCGTACCGGTCTGGCCTCTACATAAGGCCAATCCTGTCAAACGAATGGTTGTTAGCACTTACCAGGCGGCCAGCGGGGCAGGACAATCAGCGATGCTTGAACTGGAAAATCAGACGCGTGAGATTTTGGCCGGGAAAGAGCCGACCTGTAAAGCATTCAAGTATCAAATAGCGTTTAACGTATTCAGTCATGACTCGGCGCTGGGGCCGAACGGATATAATCTGGAAGAGATCAAAATGGTCAACGAGACCAGGAAGATTTTCGACTGTGCTGAGATTGCTATTACCTGTACGTGTATGCGTATCCCGGTGTTCCGGGCGCATTGTGAGAGTATCAACCTTGAGTTCACCGAGGCGATTACGCCGGACCAGGTCAGAGACCTTTTGAGCACTGCGCCGGGCGTTTCAGTGCTGGACGACCGCGAGAATAATCGGTTTCCGATGCCAATTGATGCTTCTGGCAAGGATGATATTTTCGTGGGCCGAATCCGCCAGGATGAGTCCATACCTGAGAACCACGGCATTAATATTTGGGTCGCCGGTGACCAGTTGCGAAAAGGCGCAGCCCTAAACGCCGTTCAGATTGCTGAGAAACTGCTTTAATCGGTAATAATGGCCGTTCGCAATATAAAACTCACCGTGCAATACGACGGCAGCCGATATCACGGCTGGCAGATACAACCGGGAAAAAGAACCATCCAGGGCGAGCTTGTCGAGGCCGTCTCGAATCTTGTTGGTGTCCGAACTTACGTCCACGGTGCAAGCAGGACTGATGCCGGCGTAAGCGCTCTGGGGCAGGTCGCACTATTCGAGATTGATTCTCCCATCCCTACAGAGAACTTCCCAAAAGCAATCAATGGCTGGCTTCCGCGTGACATCGTTGTTACCTCTGCCGAAGAGGTCCCCTGGGGATTTGACCTGATGAGCGGTGTGAAAAGCAAGCTCTATCGCTATACAATTTACATGGGCCGGCATCGGCCGGTTCTGCGTCTGAATCAATGCTGGCATATACCGAAAAAGCTTGATGTGGAAGCGATGAACCAGGCGGCACAACTGCTCGTCGGTAAAAAGGATTTCAAATCATTCGCATCAGCCGCTGATAGGCGTGAAAACTCCGTCCGGACCATTTTTCGTTGCGATGTTACAGCCGAAGATAAATGGATATACGTGGATGTCGAAGGTGACGGCTTTTTGTATAATATGGTCAGAAATATCGTCGGCACTCTGGTCGAAGTAGGCAGGGGAAGATGGAATCCGGAAAAGATTAACGAGATTCTCGAATCAAAAGACCGAACCGCAGCAGGGCCCCTTGCCCCTGCTCAAGGATTGTGCCTCATGTGGATTAAGTATTAGGATACCGAAGTCAGGAGACATATTGAAGATTGTTCATATCATAACGAGGTTAATACTCGGTGGGGCACAGGAAAATACGCTTATAACCTGCAAGCTCCTGGCGCAGCAAGGGCACGATGTTACGCTCATCACCGGCCCGGCTATAGGCCCTGAAGGTGAGCTTTTTAATCAAACAAAAGGACAACATTATAAAGTTATCGTTCTCCAGAGACTTCGCCGGGCAATAAATCCTTTTAATGATATTGTCAGTTACTTCCAAATCAAAAAACTTCTGAGGCAATTACAGCCGGACATTGTACACACTCATTCAGCAAAGGCAGGGATATTAGGCAGATTTGCCGGCTACAGATGTGTTCGTTGTCATTGCGAGGCCTGCACAGCAGGCCGCGGCAATCTCTACCGTTATGTTTCGAGATTGCTTCGTCGCTTCGCTCCTCGCAATGACAAAGAAGCAAAGCATAGGCCGGTAATAGTGCACTCAATACACGGCTTAGCCTTTCACCCGTACCAAAGCCAATGGCTGAATAGATTTTATATCGCTATCGAGAAATCTGCTGCAAAGCGAACGGACTTTTTTATCAGCGTTGCAGATGCAATGACCGCACAGGCAACCGCTGTTGGTATCGGCAGACCTGAGCAGTATGTCACCGCTTATTCGGCTATAGAAGAAGATGATTTCTTAGAGCCAATTTCAGAAGAGCGCAAGAGGGATTTTCGGATAAAGTACGGAATAGGTGATGACTCGATTGTGCTTGTCACCATCGCTCGGCTGTTTATGCTCAAAGGTCACGAATATATTATTGAATCGGCCAAACAGCTCTCGGAACGATTTGAAAAGTGCATTTGGCTGTTTGTCGGAGATGGGAATCTTTCCGAGCATTACAAACAACAGGTTAGAGAATTGGGATTAGCTGAAAAGGTAAAATTCACGGGTCTTTTGCCGCCGAGCCAAATCCCGCTCGCCATACAATCATCGGACATCCTTGTTCACTGCTCTCTGCGGGAAGGGCTGGCACGCACTCTACCCCAGGCAATGCTTTGCGGCAGGCCGGCTGTCTCCTTCGATGTGGACGGCGCAAGAGAAGTTGTAAATGAAAACACCGGCCGGCTGATTGAGCCGAAAAATGTCGAACAATTAACAAAGGCCTGTGCGGAGTTGATAGAAGACGAGGACTTAAGAAAGAAACTCGGTGAAAACGGAAGGGAATCCGTAAAAGAAAAATTCGCGCCGGAAACGATGGTCGATACCATCGAGACGGTCTACAAAAAATTGCTGGAGAAAAACTAATATTCGCGTGATTAAGAGACAATGTTATGGGTACGAAACAAGGTAGAAGGATTTTTTGAAAATTGGTGCAACTTATGGAACTGGTTTGGTTATCGGTTGTTCGAGTCTTTCGGGTTGTGCGAACCTGACGAAAACCTACGCCGCGACAAAAAAGGAGAAAAAAATGAATGAGATAATCGCTTATTGTGGTTTGTATTGTCATAGCTGTCCAATTTATCTGGCAACGAGAGAAAAGGACGAAGAAAAAAAGTACAAAATGAGAGTTGATATAGCGGAGCAAATTAAAAAACACTATGGCCAAGAATGTAAGCCTGAAGATGTAACTGATTGTGACGGATGTAACACAGAAGGTGGAAGATTACTCTCAGGATCTAAGAATTGTCAAATAAGAAAGTGTGCAAGCCAGAAGGGTGTTGAGAATTGTGCGCACTGCGACGAGTATGCCTGTGAAAAGCTTAAAGAATTCTTTGCCACGGAGGCACATGCACATGCAAAGGGACGATTAGATGAGATAAAAAGCAGGCTTTAATTTTACCATACTAAAAAAAACGTAAAATTTTAAAACTATCAGAAAAATCTGCTGGAAGCATAAGTATATTTTATTAATGCACTTATGGCATTTCTATTTTCTTGATTTCTTAAAAAACCAAAAAATTTTCAAAAAAATCACAAAAAATACTTGACGCCTATGCGTCTATATTATAAATTGGTTTGTATTGCAAACTAATATATTGCACAAACAAGTTTGGATTAAGGATTTTAGTTATGAACCAAGAAATCAACTTGAAAGAAATCGAGCAAAAGGCTTACCGGGACTCCAATCAAGATGGCCTGATGGAGATTATGATTGGCATCTTGTTTATTGGACTTGGCGCCACTTATGGTTCCGGCTTATCTATTTTTGCAATTCTCGTTCCAATATTCCTGTTTCCCCGTTTCATGGAGGTCGTAAGGAAACGATACACCTACCCAAGGATAGGTTACGCCAAATTACCTACGGATGATCCGAAGAAGACAGCCAAAGGGATATTTAGTTATACGGCCGTTGTGTTAGCCATTATGGTTATTTGCTTTCTTCTTTTGGGCAAAGTCAATGATGCGGCTGCCTATAAAAAATGGTCTCCTGCTCTTACGGGCGTCGTGTTGGTTGGTGGGTTTCTCTATGCACACGGCAAGTCAGGGAGTATCCGCTATATAGTATTTGCTTTGCTGTCGGTTGGATTTGGTCTTTTGTTTTCAATAATGAGCTTCGAATCTTACGATGGGCTTATCATTAACTTTTTTGTCATGGGAGGTATATTCATAGTTGCCGGATTCACATTGTTCACATTATTTTTGCACAAATACCCTAAGCCCGCTGAGGAGTTATGAAATGGTATTTTCGATTGATATGAGAAGAATAAAGCGAGAGTCGTATCGAGTGATTCGGCAGGATGGTCTGTCCGATATCTGTGCCGGTCTTATGCTCGGAATAATGGCGATATTTTTCTTTGAATTCAGGTATTCAGTTGCATTGATTGCTGGTTGCGCAATGCAAACAATTGTACTTCCTGTCTGCAGAAAGAAATTTACCTATCCTCGCGTCGGCTATGTTAAATTTCCGGGGCGTGCAGACAAAAAGAGTCTGATAGTGTGGGACATCGCTTTGCCTTTGATTGTAGTTGGATTGATTATATGCGTTGGTATATGGGTAAGGCCGTTGCTTCCCCTTTGTCTGGGGGCATTCCTGGCCGGGCTTTCTCTGGCCGGTGCGCGTATTACCGGATACGTTCGTGATTATATATTTGTCGGATTGTTTTTGGCAAGCGGTCTTGTTGGTTCAATACTCGCCTTGCTTGGTTACGAACCGTTTATTATTACAGCTTATCAGCTCTGGGGCCTGGCCGGCATACTTATTCCCGCAGGGTTGATTCAGCTAATCTGTTTTTTACGAAAATATCCTAAATCTGTTAAGGAAACAAAAAATGACAATGTTTAATTTGAAAGAGATAGAAAAGAAGGCTTTCAGGTCAACATTCCAGGACGGCATATGGGACATCTTTTTGGGTCTGGTGCTGCTTATACTTGCCGTCGGCGCATTGCTCTCGAATATCGGCGTAACGAAAGGGGTGCATATGGCCATACTCATTTCCTTACAGGCGGTGGTTGTCCTCGGCTTTATTGCCGGAAAGAAACTCATAACGGTTCCCCGGATGGGCTTCGTCAAATTCGGTCCGAAGCGTAAAAGCAAAATAAGGAAATCTCGCATAATACTTTTAATCTCCGTCCTCGCGGGATTAGTAGCCTTTGTTGCCGCTGCACTGGTGATACGAAACTATCCGGAAGGCCAGCCCAAACTGCTGCTTCTTTTACCTGCCGCCTGGGTGGCCAATGCTGTCATCGTCTTCAGCTTTTTAGCCTACTATCTGGATTGTACACGCCTGTACGCATACGGTGTGCTGTTTGCCCTGCCGGTACCGGTTGATATGGTGGTAAAAGAGTTCGCGGGTGTGAACCTGAGCCCTGTCGCATTTGCCATTCCGGCGACTGTAATGCTGGTAATCGGAACGGTGCTTCTGGTCCGCTTCCTTCGCGATTACCCATTCCCGGCAAAGGAGGTATGCAATGAAGCAGAAAATTGACTTGAAAGAAATCGAACTAAAAACGCGCATGACCCTTCATCAAGATGGACTGGATGAGATTCTGGTCGGGTTCTCACTGGGCATAATGGCAATCTTTTTTCTGGATTTCAGACTTTCGATAGCGATGGTTGCCGGCTGTGCGATACAGATTCTCTTGAAACCAGCCTGCCGGAGGCGAATCACATATCCGCGGGTGGGATACGCAAAGCTGCCGGAGCCAAAAGATAAAGCGACAGGTCGAAAAATATTCGTGATTGCCATCGTACTTGTTTTGATTGGCACTGGTTTATTTTTTGTTTCACAGCTTCGCTGGCTGCTGCCGTTGTACCTCGGGATTGTGCTGGCCGGTGTAACCTTCGCTCAGGTTTGGCGAACCGTTGGCACTTACGATTATTTTATCATAGGTATGTTTTTGGCCAGCGGTTTGATAGGTCTGCTGCTTGTATCGCTTGATTATGAACCAAGGGTAGCTACTGCCATACAAGGCTGGGGCCTGGCGGGCTTTTTGATACCTATTGGTGTAGTTAGGCTCAATCTTTTTCTTCACAAATATCCAAAATTAGCAGAGGAGCTTAATAGTGGCAAAGAATGAGATAGATAAAGAAAATCTCCAGCCACTCGCGGAAATCGACCGAATTATTCACGAACCGGCGAGACTGCTGATTCTGGCATATCTATCCGTAGTTGAGAGTGCCGACTTTCTTTTTTTGATGAACCAGACTCATCTGACGAGGGGAAATCTTTCCGCGCATCTGACTAAGCTGGAAACCGCCGGTTATGTCGAGATTAAAAAGGAGTTTGTAGAAAAGATTCCGCGAACGCTTCTGTGCCTTACCGAAAAAGGCAGCAAAGCATTTCAGGAATATCGACGAGGGATGAAACAAGTTCTCGATAGTTTAGCTGAATGATGAAGGAAAATTGATTTGTTAATCACGAAAAGTTTGTACCTTGATGAAACAAAAGCATAATGCGAGAGCCTGTTGCGGTGCAGCAGCAATCTTCTTTAACGCTTTATATTAAGCGAACTCGACAGCATACATTTTGGGATTTCTGATCGCTTTTATTGAATCATCGAGGCAGGAAAGCTCGGCAGCCAGCCGTTCTTTTATCGTTTGTATTTGTTCGGCTGATTCAAAAGGTCTCAACAGGTCCTGTGGTTTTGATTGCAGGGCTGAAACAATGTCCCTTTGGTAGTATTTATCTTTGACTCTGATAATTGTCTTTCGGCCGGGACGACTTCGCTTGTCGGGTGAGGTTTTGAACAGGGCTTTGTCTCCATATTGAATGATTTTATAGACTATTTCTAAAGCAGGAGCGTTACGGGACACTGCAAAGTTAGTTCCAATGCCGATGCCGTCAATTTGCGCGCCTGCTCGGAGCAAATCAGAAGTCTTGAATTCATCAAGGTCACCGCTTACGAAAATCTTTAGAAATGAAACATCTTTCTTCCGGAAATGGTCACGGGCAAAGCTGCTGAGTTTGACCAAGTCGCCGCTGTCGATACGGATTCCTCTTATTTTTATTCCCTTTTGCTCGTGAAGCTCTTTTGCCAGATTGGCGGCTTTTTTGATACCTTCAACGGAGTCGTAAGTATCGACAAGCAGAATGGCGTTTTCGCCGTAAGTATGAGCGAAGCTGCGAAAGGATTGCTCTTCCGAGTCGTGAACTTCAATAAAAGAATGTGCCATCGTTCCTGCGCAGGTGTAATTTAATTCTCTTGCAGCAAATACGTTACTGGTCGCCCGAAAGCCAGCCATCTGAGCCGCCCTCGCAGAACGTATGGATGCGACAGGTCCCTGGCAGCGTCTCAGACCAAAATCAATAACTGCAACACCGTTTGCAGCAATAGAAATCCTTGCTGCAAGTGTTGCCTCGATAATCGAAAAGCCGAGTATATTTAAGATGTAACTTTCGAGCAATTGTGAGCAAATCAGAGGCCCGGCTACCTCAAGGATAGGCTCATTCGGGAAGAACGCGGTACCCTCAGGCAAGGACCTTATTTTCACATCTGGTCTCAGATCCGTGAGGAACTGGAGGAAATCATCTGAAAATATTTTAGTGGACCGCAGATAATCTACATCATCTTGAGTAAATCGAAACTCGTTAAGATAGGATTCAATCTCACTGAGGCCAGCCATTACGAAAAATCCCCAATTTTCAGGGAGCTGCCTAATGGTAACCTCAAAGTAAGCGGTGTCATGTATTTTCTTTTTGAAATACACTTGAGCCATTGTCAGCTCGTACAGGTCAGTAAAAAGAGAAGGACTATCTTTAATCAGCCACATCCAAGCTGCCTCCTGAGGTTACCAAGTTCGGTAATTTCAATCCCCATTTGCTGAAATTCATCAAACAGCTCGTCGGCCGGCTTTATTTCAAGGCCTTTAGTAGCGTCTCTTAAAAGGCAGAGCTTTATATTCGGGAACTTGCAAAGTCCACGCAGGGCCTGGTCAACACAAACATCAAGAGCAACACCAAAAACTACCACTGTTTTTGGCGCAATCAGTTCAACAAGTGTGGCTGTGTTAGGATTTGAAAAAACGTCCGTATTTTGTTTTCTTATAACAATGTGGAATTGCTCTTTGTTGATTAGCTTTCCCAAAGCATTGGCATCCATTTTATCATTCGGAATGTATTTGATTGGCAGCTCACCAAGATAGCCGACTCTTTCGCTGCCGGGCTCGTCGGCCATACAGTGGGGCGGAAAAGTCTCTTTGAAATCCGGATTATCGGAAATCTCCTGGTTATCTGTGCTATGCCAGTCGGTCGATGCAATAATTGAAAAGCCATTTTCAAGAGCGAACTTTCGGACCTGGCTTATTTGGTCGATGATGTTCTCGGCCCCGGGAACATATAATCTACCCGCAGGTCGCATAAAGTCAAACTGTGTGTCTTCATCCCAAAATATTATATCATTTTTCATAAATGGGCCTTTTCATTATGAATAAAATATCTATCGGTGATGAAATTTGCAAGACGTTATTCCCAGATAACACTGAACCTGCTACAATGCAGGCCGAATACGTAAAATTTGTAAACTGCGTTATGCCGAAAAATTTCGTTCTGCTAAAATGCTGGGAATTCTGTTATAAGAGGGCATTTTATGAAAAGTTATAGAAAAGAGCTCTGGTTCAATACGTCAAACAGACGCGAATACATTAACATTACGCCGCAGGTTCAGCAGTGCCTGGAAGAAAGCGGTATCAAAGAAGGCTTTGTGCTCTGTAATGCTATGCACATTACAGCCAGTGTGTTTATCAATGACGATGAGGCCGGGCTTCATCACGACTTTGAGGTCTGGCTGGAAAAATTGGCCCCGGAAAAGCCGTACGCGCAGTATCGCCATAACGGCTTCGAGGACAACGCCGACGCTCATCTCAAACGCAGCGTAATGGGCAGAGAGGTGGTCGTAGCCGTTACCGGCGGCAGACTTGATTTCGGGCCGTGGGAGCAGATATTCTACGGCGAATTCGACGGCAAAAGAAAAAAGAGGGTCCTCGTAAAAATCATTGGCGAATAGAACCAAAGATTTCACAGATTAACACTGATTAAGAATTTAGATACCAACCAAAGAGGGATTGGTATTTCATAGCTTCAAAACTGCTATTCTTATTTTTCTTGCCTTCCTTAACCGTTGTTAGGACGGTTACAAATCTGACCTGTAGCACCAAACATGTTATATGGCAACCGAGACGATTTACTCTCCTTCGGGCTCCGGCGGCGGGGGTGGCACGCAAGGAGGCAGCATCGGCACACGCTTGGACGTAATCGTGTACGGGAAACACGCGATCGGTTCCCGGCCCTCATCGGGGAGTCTGTCGCCATCGGCGTCCGCAGATGGGAGGAAAAACGCATGGGTTCCTTTGCCTTCCATAGTGTTCTCGTCAATCAACTGCGCCTTTGCATAGATGACCGAAATGTATACGATTTCGGGCAACATGCCAGGCAGCTCAGCCTTCTTCGTTCCGTAGCCTATCAGTGTGGATTCATAAGTATTTAGTCCCGTTTTCACAGTTTGGCCGATATGGTCCGACGTATGGTCGGCGTCTGGGAACGAGCCGAAAACCGTGGGTTCTGGCGTAACCAGCCGTGTCACAGAGATGAAGTTTGTCCCCCTGAGGTCTTGTGGGCTCACAGTCCACTCTGCAACAATGTCACCTAAGTCGGGTATGGGTATGATGTTAATCCATGCCCCTGCGAGCGGCCACTCCGGTGCAGTGAGTTGTTGCATCATGCCCAGACTATCATAGCTGGCCCAGCTTTCCACGAACTTGCCGTCGGCGAAACGATGGATGCTGGTTCCTGTCAATGTTATTCGTCTTCCTGTTGCAGGGATGCCCATAAACTCACCTGTGTGTGTGCCACTCCATGTCCAGCGGACTGCTACCTTGTCCCCTTCGGCGATCATGTCCTCACCGGCAAAAGCGCTATCTGAGAAAAATGGCTCAAACATCGCACCAGTCCATTGTTTGAAGCCCTCGGGGCCCTTCACTTCCATGGGCCAGGCTGGGTCGTGCATAATGTAGTCGGCGGCGAAAAGCTCGTCGATTACGTCTAAGTTTCCCTTGGAGACTTCATCAAACATACGCTGGAAGATGGCCTTATTTGACTGCGGATCACCGGGGTCGCCGCTTACATCTAACGGTTCACCCCATGTGTAAGTTTCGCGAGTCGGGGGCATCATACCGAGCTGTTGGTAGACGCCGAGCAGGTCAAACTCCCACCACTCTTCCACGATCTTGCCGTCAGCGAAACGATCGATGACAATGCATGTATTTGTGTAGTGCACACCGATAGCCTGCGGTGTTCCGCTAACTGTGAGGCGCCATGCTACCTTGTCCCCTTCAGCAACCATGTCATGAACCTCGACATGCGCGTCTGGGATCCCAGTGCGGTCACTGGTAACCTGTGCTTTATAGCTCTCGAGATCGGTGACGTGGGGATGGTGGGGAACGTGGGGGACGAAGTCGGCGGCGAAGATCTCGTCCGCTATGCCCAGGTCTCCTGTGCTCCAGAGCTCTGCAACACGGAGGACGATGTCCTTGTTAGCGTCTGTTTGGGCGGTGGCTGTTTGAAAAACGCCGCCTAAAGCAACTAAAATAATACAAGCGATTGAAATGTTCCTGATTTGTGAATACATTGCTAACCTCCTAAAAAATTGTCTGACGTACCCTCTACTTCCAATTATTCTTATGAACTAAACCAAAACTTCGCAAGTTATCTCATTTCACACCTCTCTTTCTGCCTATATGGCAAAGTCGAATGAGAAAAGTTATATATGATGTGCAGTGTCAACTTGATGCTTTCTGTAATAGAGTCAAGCAAGAATTTGCGATATGGCGCAAATTGCCAGGATCCTTCTGAGGGATTTCTAAGCTGATTTCCTTTAATTCGGCATAAACCCACCTCCTCAAAAAGTTCATATTTCCCGCGCACGTAACGAACGTGGACATCACTTTAATCGATGAAGAAACTCAAGGACGATGAACTGCATATTGTCTTCTCCTTTTAGTGTTTTGAGGCCGACTAAAAGCGTAATAATTATATGCTGGCCTTACGTTTAGTCAAGTGAAAATGTTGGAAGATTGGGAAAATATTGTTTTTTAATCCAATTGCCGATAATCTAATTGCGTTTTTCGCTATTTATGAAGTGAATTTAGATATGGTGACTTTGTGAGTTTGCTGTTTTTTTTAGCTCAGGTACTGATTATATCCTGTTCCGGCGCGATGCAGCCCGGTCCGGTGACAGCAACGGCGATTGCAATGGGAGCGCGTAACCGCTGGGCCGGTACCCTTATCGCCATCGGGCACGGTATCATTGAATTCCCCTTGATAGTGGTTATTATTCTCGGCCTGGGAAAATACTTCGAGCTACAAAAAGTCCAGATTGCAATTGGGCTGGCCGGAGGCGTTTTTCTGTTACTGATGGCGATGCAGGGTTTGTTAAGCCTGAAAGCGAAAGCGGAGAATAAATCCAGAGTGCTCACGAACAGACCGGTTCTGGCCGGCATTATATTATCAGCCGGCAATCCGTATTTTCTGCTTTGGTGGGCCACGGTCGGCCTGGCGCTTGCTACCCAGGCAAAGGAGTGGGGTATCTGGGCCTTTGCTCTTTTTGCACTAACACATTGGTCGGTGGACCTGATTTGGCTGCAGATACTGTCGTGGGTGAGTTTCAAAGGCTCGGTATTACTTGGCCCGCGAGGAATGCGAATAGTGCTGATGATTTGCTCGGCGGTAATGCTTGCCTTTGGCCTGTTTTTTATCTACAACGCCGCAAACATTTTGTTTAAGCAATTTTAACTATTCTTTTCGACATTGAGGATTTGTTTTAGGCTGTATTGAGCTAAAGCGCTTCGCTGGGATTGATTTATCTGGGTAAGGGTCTGCGGCTGGTCGGTTGTCGACTGGGCAAAGCCCGCCGCTGCTACAGCCTCGGCGATGTCAGACAACCTGATATTTGCCGGGTCTTTAACGGGCAGAAAACCCACCGTAGGCTCGGAAGTCTTGGCTATCAGTTTGCTGTTGACAAGATGACCGAGAATTTTAACTCCGAACTCGGCGGGAATATCTAATTTGCTGCATATCACTTCGGGCGGGACCGGAGCCTGATTGGCCTCGAAGGCAACGGCAATCTCTCTGACAATGTTAATGGCGGTAAGGTCGTTGGCTATGAAATACTCCTCGGTTTGTTTGGCAGCGGCAATTTCAGCGGCGTCAAGACTCCTGAGGTGCTGAGTGGTAAATGTCAACTGCAGGCCGAACAGCACTGTGAGCCAGGTAATATAAATCCAGAGCACGGTCATTGGAATCAGAGCCATCACGCCATAAACCGTGCTGTACAGCTTTAATTCCGTTATACTGTATCCGAAGGCACTTTTAGCTGCTATCCAAACCAATGCCGCTACCGCAGCACCCCAGATGGCGGCCTTTGCCTCGACCTTTGTATTCGGCAAAACGAAGTACAGAAAGAAAAACGCCACAATCGCAACAATATAAGAGACCACCGTCGGGGCAATATAGGCCAAGAGGGTTTGTTGTAACTGTGCCAAAGTAGCATATTGTGCGCTGGCGTACACGCCCAGGCCGAGAAGCAGCGGCCCAAGGGTCAGTATGGCCCAATAGTTGATTATTCGGTTCAGAAAATTCCTGCCCCTCGGAACGTGCCAGATATTGTTGAAGGTTCTTTCTATTGTTGACAGCAGAGCCAGGGCCGCCCAGATAACAATCACCACGCTAAACAGTGTGATTGAGCCTTTGTTTACGCCCGTGAAGAATTTGCCGACTATTTCATCGAGGTGCTCTATAAGGGTTATAGTTTCCTCGGTGTTTTCGGTACCGGTGGCGGGGCTCTCGAAAGCTGATAAGTTGGCCTGGTCGTAAACGAAATTTTTCAGCTTTTCGCCGATATCACTATAGGCGGGGAAGAGCTGGAATATCAGAAGTGTTACGATAGCCAACGGCACAATTCCGAAAACTGTGTGATACGACAGTGCAGCCGCCTGGCGACCTGCATTGTTTTTCTTCAGCAGTCTGATACAATGAGACCATAGCTTAATCTGAAAGACCGCAAATCGGCCGGCCTTCCCAAGCTGCGTTGTAGGTGTGGATAAAAGCTCCTTGAGCGTTAACATCTCTATGCCCTTTCAATTCCAGGTTATATCGACCAATTCAGGTGAAACCTGTGGTAAAATGGTGAGCTAAATAAAGAATCTTTGCCAGCCTGTCGTGATTGCCAACGCGTTCGTATCGGTTAGTTTGCGTTACTTTAATAACTCTTCAAGGCCTTTTCTCAGCTGTTCTTCCAGTTGTTGCCTTAACTGGTCCTCAAGGAATTTGCCTAAATCAAGTTCGGGCTTGTCGATAGTGCCCTTGAGTGGTACCTTAATTCTCTGGCCACCAGCCGCTCCGCCGATCCTTGCCGTTCTGCCCCGGGTAGTATAAGGCAAAGTTACCGTCATATCCAGACTCTTATCCAGGCCGATAACGCCTTTGAAATTGACCGGATTGTCGCCGACATCCATTTGCATATCATCGTATCTGAGAAATCCGTCTCGCAAAATGAACTTTGTCGGACGGATAGTAATATCCGCACCTCTGGCGCTGGTGCCGGACGCCGTAAGAATCTGCCCGAGCAAATCCGAGGCCTGTAACCGCACTTTGTCCATTGAAATCGTGCCGACAACTTCGGCTTGTTTTTTGGCGGCAGCGCTGAAAGGAATAGTGAGCTGTTCGCATTTGAAATTGGCAATGCCGCTGACATTGACGGCGTCTGCGAAAATGGGATTGACGTATCTCAGAAGCTTTTGGGTCGTCTGGTCGTTGATTTTAATGTCTTTCATTAGCTGTAGTGGATTGGCCATTTTCAATGTTGCAGGCTTTTGCCTGAAATCCGCTTGGCCGGCAAAGTTGAATTGGCCTTCGTTGACGGTCGTTACAAACGGGGGGATATTCAGCAGTCCGTTTTGCAT
>JABAOH010000136.1_pt16 | contig 20003 bp, 16 predicted proteins | sample 7062181 | NCBI WGS metagenome assembly JABAOH01 (sample SAMN14538630, study PRJNA623070) | marine sediment metagenome | biome: marine biome [ENVO:00000428]; feature: marine pelagic biome [ENVO:01000023]; material: deep marine sediment [ENVO:00002113]; isolation source: pool of 5 deep marine... | reverse complement strand
ATGAGACAGGCTCCAGTTGATCAAAATCCGGAAGCCAGTCCCATGTCCCATGATAATACTCATAACGCAATCCCGGAGCCAGCTCGAGAGTCGAATCGGCAGGTCGGGGGATAACTTTTGTGAACGTCTTGCCGACTGCCGCGCTTATGGCTNNCCGCCGATTCGTTGGTCGGCTGGCTCCCATCCAGCGTATACCTGATCAGAACATTCCCGATATTGCTCGAAAGAGTGACCTCAAGCCAGTCACAAAAAATGTCTGAATCAGCCCTAATCTTGGGCTCTCTAACAACCTCAGGCTCTTCGTCAAACTCCAAAACAATGACCGAGACGATGGGGTCCGGTGCCTCAGAAGGCCCCGATATCACAGCTGAACCGTGCGCATACTCGATATTCAACCGTGTTCGAGTATCTGCCAGGAGATAGACCGACTCGGCACGACTGACAAGCCCCGGCACTTCGAGCCTGCCGTCTTCAGGCCAGTCAAACACATGAAGGAAAAGTTTATTCTGTTTAGTCGTGCTTCGGCCCCAATCCAGCCTGGAGAACAGACTGGCTGTGGTTCCGTAGATGCTCTCTCCGTTGATCTGCATCCAATCGCCCATCGCCTTCAATCTTTCGATGCTCGGCTGGGGGAAAAGGCCTTCGGCCGTAGGCCCGACATTCAGCAGAAAGTTCCCACCTTTGCTCGCGATATCCACGAGTTTACGGATCAGGTCCTCTTTGGATTTCCAATTATGGTCGTTTTTGTTGTATCCCCAGTGGTCGTTCATAGTCATGCAGGTCTCCCAGTCGTAGCCAAGACCGGTGGCCGGGATTTCCTGTTCAGGTGTACCGAAGTCCCCGGAGGCTGTCTCCGGATCATACGTGCCTGTCATGCCTGCCCGTCCCTTTCCCACACGGTTATTGATGATGATACTCGGCTGGAGTGAACGGACATACTTGTAAAGATCACGCCCTCTCTCGGCATCCCAGGTGGCCTCCCACTCTCCGTCAAACCAGAGGACACCGATCTCCCCATATTTGGTGACAAGCTCCTTGACCTGGTTCTTCATGTGTTCCACGTAACGGTCATAGTCCACTCCCTCGGCCGAACGCTTTTCCCAGTTGCGCCGCGGCAGATAATCCGGATGGTGCCAGTCCATGATCGAGTGGTACCAGCAGATCTTGAGGCCCTGGTCTCGGCATTCCTCCGCCAGTTCCTTCATGATATCCCGTTTGAACGGAGTGGCATCCATCACGTCATACTCTGTAAACTCGGAATCGAACAGGCAAAAGCCGTCATGGTGTTTACTGGTGATGACGATGTACTTCATGCCCGCTTCCTTGGCCGTACTGACCCACTCCTTGGCATTGAATTTCACCGGGTTGAACTCCTGAGTGAATTTTTCATACTCTTTCACAGGAATCTGTGCTGTTGTCAGTATCCATTCCGCATGCCGAGTTTCCCCTTTCCATTCACCTGCAGGTATGGCATAAAGCCCCCAGTGAATGAACATTCCAAACCTGGCTTCACGCCACCAGGCCATCCGCTCGTCCCTCTCTTCGTTTTTGGGTATACCACAGGAAAAGAGGCCCGCGAGTAATACAGCTAATAATCCCAGATAAACCCACTTAAAAACGCAACTTTCTTTTCTCATTTTTCCCTTCCTTATTTTTATAGTGTCTATATCTCCCAATACAGGATATTCATTATACAGACAATCGTGGACAATAGAAATTTGATTTTTAAAGAGAATAATTCTTTAAAAAGCCATCAGTATGCTATTATATGGACGATAAGCTGAAAGGAGGCAGCCAACATGTCAAAACAACTTCTCATCAAAATCGCAATATTTGCACTGCTGGGAATGATCCTTTCTTTTCACTCGATATCCGCATCCGGAGAAAAAGACAATCCCCTGCCTGTGTTGAAAACAAAACCGACAACCCTCGCTCTCTTTAAAAACGGGCTGGGATTTTTCATCCGTGAAGGAGAAGTGGAACTGCAGGAGAACTGGGCGGTCACGAAGTCTGTCCCCCAGGCAACATTAGGATCTTTGTGGATAGGTTCGTTGGATGAGGATGTTCAACTCGAAGAAGTCATCGGATTTTATGAAGACGTGAAAAGCGAGGGTACGGCAATCACTCTCCAGGAACTTCTGCAGGCCAACGTCGGCAAAAAGGCAAAAATCACCGCGCACAACCAGGTCATCGAGGGAATCATTAAATCCGTTCCCCAGAGTCGAGAGCCTGACCCAGAGAGCGCGCCCCAGCGCGGACAGCCTTATCAAGGTTTAATCGTTATCATCAGCACAAAGGACGGGGACGTCGTCATAAACAAAAATACGATCTCAAAAATTCAATTCTCCTCCGGCTATTCCGACCGAATCTTGGACCAAAAAAAGGAAAAAAGAATCAAATTCAAACTCTCCACTCCAAAGAAGAAAGCGAAGCTCAGCTTGTCTTATTTACAGAAAGGCATCAGCTGGTTACCCAGTTATCTGGTCAATATTGAAGACCCGAAAAAAGCGCGAATCACCATGAAGGCGACCATCATCAATGATGTGGAAGATTTGAAGGATGTGGATGCCTTTTTTGTGGTGGGCTATCCGAACTTCATGTATGCCGATGTTCTCTCTCCGATGGCCTTAGACCAGGCTCTCAGCCAGTTCATCACGAGCTTGGAAGCCGGAGCCAGACGCCGAAACGAGTACAGCCAGATGTCGAACATCATGAGACAAAGTGCTCCCGCCGCATTCCGCGAGGAAGCCCGGGTGCAACCCATAGACTATGGCTATGCCGCTATAAAGGGAGTCCCGGGAGCTTCCGAAGAAGACCTTTTTCTCTACCACAAAAAAGGCATCCACTTGAAGAAGGGAGAAAGAGCCTATTACCACATCTTTTCCCAGGAAGTGGAGTACAAGCACATTTACGAATGGAATGTTCCGGATACTCTCAACGTGGACCCCAGAGGATACCAGCGTTCGGGACAACAGCCGCAGGACAGAGAGCAGGTCTGGCATTCGATAAAACTGGAAAACTCCACGGATTACCCCTGGACCACCGCTCCGGCTTTGACAGTCAGCGGCTGGAAGCCTCTGGCTCAGGATACGATCAATTACACACCCAAAACCACCAAGACCAACTTGAAATTAACGATTGCCACTGACATCAAGACAAACAGGCATGAATACGAAATCGAAAGACAGCGGGATGTCAGGCTCTACCGGAGCTCCTACGACCTCGTGACCGTGAAGGGAGAACTGTACATCAACAATGCCAAATCCAAAGATGTGACCATGGAGATCAAGAAGAAGGTTACCGGGGAGGTCCTCGAGGTCAGTCACAACGGAAAGATCGAGAAAGTGGCCGAAGGGCTCAGAGGAGTGAATTTCAATTCTTATATTTCGTGGGAAGTCCCCGTCAAAGCAGGCGAGGAATTGGAAATCACGTATACCTACAAGGTTTACATCCGCCATTAGGCAAGGCGGTTACAAATCTGACTGGAGCGAATACATTCCCTGATGCTATCTGGGAAATTCTTGGATTAAATTAATCCTTCTTCCTTCAACTGGGCCAGTACAAACTTATATGCCTTTTTCCCCTGAAATTTCAGTTTTCCCGATGGAGAGATAACGATAAAGTGAGGGATGCTGCTCAGTTTGAACTGTCTCGCCACAGGTGACCGCCAATCGATTCCAGTGACTCCGCTCCGGTTGATATCGATCTTCACGATAGAAATATCCTCCCTCCTCGAATCCAGCATTTTGAGATAGGGAGCGATCTGCACGCAGGGAGGGCAGTAATCGCTGTATAGGTCGACAATATTAGTCTCTCCGCTCACGATCATTTCGTTAAGATAAACAGGCCCCTCATTCATGTAAGAAGGAATATCCTTTACCGTAAAAAACCTCGAATACGCCCAGTACCCAACAATAATCAGGAGGAGTACTAAAAAAACCTTCATGAACGAGCTGCCCCCTGAAAACAGGGAAAATGAGCTCGAGCGTTTCGCATTGGAAGAAGAAGGCATTGGCTCTCCACAGTGAACACATATCCGCGAACTGGGAGAAAATCTGTCACAATTCGGGCAATTCATAACGCCTCCATGTATTCAGGCATAAATACCTGTTTTATTCGTTCTCTATTCACAGAAAATTTTCTCATACCTGCGCCTGTTGAGCAATCGCCTCTTGTGGTGAATTCAAAGGTGAATTTTTATACATTATTTCATCGGGAGGGGTGAGATAAGTCTGGTTATTGATTTAACCGGAATTAGAATGAAGTTTACGAAGAGTTACCATTCAATCATCACACGGCTGCTGAGCATCTCCAAAAACATCTCGCGATTCTGCGTCGTCTTATCCTCTGCAAAATTTTGCTCAGAGGAAATCATAAGTCAAGCTTAAAGCGATCGACTGCTGGATCTGACGTCGGCTGGAGATATCTTTGTCGTAGTACAAATTGAAGTTGAACGTAATCCCTACGAATTCTGAGATTTTTACAGAGAGGATATTATCCCAGTTGACATCCGTCTCATCCATTGAAGATCCAGCGGCATAAAAAAGCTCTAATTTGCATATGTAGAGTGAGTTTTTTGAGATTTTCCAGGAAACATCCGTGACGGATTCAAAACCAGCTTCATGTTTAATCCACTCGATCTTGTCTTCTGTGTCCGGATCATCTGTGAAGGAACTGCGGAAATCGTGTGCGATGGTCTGTTTAAGCGCCAAACCCAATCGTGCCCTGACCACGCCATTCGGGATGTAGTTCAATCCAATACTCTCCCGAAAATATCCCGGGTCCATGAATGCGGACATCTGAGTCTCCGGCTCCGTCTCGTAATTATAAGACGGCGCAAACTGCGTTTCCCATGTAGCAGCCAAGAAAGGATTAAGTTTACTGCCGACCTTATAGGTGATGACACTTTCCAGTTTGATCTCATCGATGGACTTTCGAAATCCTTGTTCTCCGAGCTTGGCCGTTCCATAAATGAATCTCCCTGAATTCGACCAGTTTGTCTTTTTGCGGTTGTTGACGAACAAGAAATTGATATTGAGCTGCCAGGCCAACGAATCCTCCCCTCCCTGGGTCCAGTTGCTGAGGCGGTTCTGTGTCAGATTGAGGCTCCCAACCATTTTCTTCTGCCAGCCGAATTTCGGCTCTTTTTTTGGCTTTTTTTCTGCCTTTTCTCCAGCCTCTTCCTGTGCATAAACAGGAAGACTCAACAGAACCAGGCAAAAAATCATAAGAACAGAAGGTTTCCATTTCATGATATTCTCCCTTCAGCGCAAAAGTTTCAAGTGAGATATATTCGTGTTGAGCTGCGCATCTGTATACCGTACACTATGTTTTTATTTTCGAAGAAACTCACTCACTCTTCCTGGTTTATGTGCTTTTTTTGATAGGCTCTCCAGGTGATCGCCCATTTCTCCGGGTCATCCAGCGTGCTGTTGTCGATTCGGTGCACCACGCTGTTGTACGGCGCACGCTTAACCTTTTCTGGGTCTTCATAGGCTTCTTCCGCTATTTTTTTCAATCCGGCAAGGTATTCATCGATCTCTTCCTTGGAATAGGACTCGGTCGGCTCGATGGTGAACGGCTGCGGGACGATAAACGGGTGGTGGCTCGACCAGAGATGAAATCCAAAATCCGCCATCCGGAAAGCCACGTCTTCCGTGGACACTCCTGTATCTTGAGTCAACTGTTCCCAGCTGTACCTCACCTGTTCGATGCGGTGTCTTCCCTTGGCATAGGGAGCGGAGGCTCCCTTTATTTCCCTCACTTTCTTCAGAATATAGTTATTGTTCAAAACGGCTATATTCGAGGCTTCTTTCAGCCCTTCGGCTCCTAAGCTCATGATCCAGGCGTAGGCTCTGAGAACAGCCGGGAAAACCCCTTGGAAGCTTCTCACCTTTCCGATCGTGTGCGGAAGGTCAGAGTCCAGGCAGTATTGATTCCCATCATATTTAACAACAGGAATCGGCAGGAAATCCTGAAGCTCTTCCGTGACACCCAGGGCTCCTGTGGCTGGCCCACCGCAGCCATGAGGCGAAGAGAACGTTTTGTGCAGGTTGAAGAAGCAGAGGTCAAAATCAGCCTCGCGCGCCCGGGTGATACCCAGTATCCCGTTGGCATTGGCCTGGTCATACCCGCACAGCCCCCCCGCGTCGTGGACGGCCTTCGTGAATTCCGCGATCCTTGGATTGAATATTCCCGTATCCTCAGGATTCGTGATCAGCAATCCGGCTGTGCGTTCAGAGACGGCCTTTTTCAGGGCTTCCACCTCTGGAAGCCCGTCCTCGTTCTGGTAGAGCGTGATAATTTTATATCCCTTGACCGCAGCGGCAGCCGCATCAGACGGATGAGAAAAAATGGTCGTGATGATCTCGTCTCTCTTTTCCGCTTCGCCTTTCAGCTCGTGATAGGCCTGGATAATGGACGCCATGACCAGGATTGCATGAGACCCCCCTCCAGGCTGGAACGAAAAGCTGTCCATCCCTGATATCTCCCTCAAGAACAGGTCCAGCTTATACATGATCTCCAGCGCCCCCTGGATCGTGCTTTCCTCCTGTAAAGGATGGAGCTCTGCGGACTTCGGAGAACGGACGAACTCCTCGTTGACCTTCGGGCTGTACTTCATCGTGCATGTTCCCTGGCCCAGGTCCACGTTCAGATCCGCTCCCAAACAGTGTTGAGAAAGGCGCAGGTAATGCTTGAGCACTCTCATCTGTCCGATCTCAGGAAGTGCAGGAGGTTTCTCTCTCCTCATATTCTTCGGAAGCACGGATATTCCATCCCCCACGCTCTCCTCAATCTCTTTTTCTATCCCAGGAACCACTATCCCCTTTTCTCCTTCTGTATCCAGTTCAAAAATGACGGGCTCATCCCATTTCGCTTGATGAAAATTCCTGGCTTTTGGTTCTCTCTCTTTTCGCATGGTCATTCTCCCCTTATCTCAAACATTCTTTCAGTGCTTGAACAAGGTTATCGATGTCTTCCCTAGTGTGGATCTCGGTCACGCAGTAGAGTGCGCAGTTTTCCAATTCCGGAAATTCTGAGGAGAGGTCTAACCCCCCAAATATATCTCGTTCGCGCAGGCACTTATTGATCTCCTCGACTGTTTTTCCGGTTTTCCTGAAATCCACGACGAATTCTTTGAAATGAGGCGACTTGAACAAAGGTGCTTCGACTCCTTTGATCGCCGAAAGTGTCTTCATGGCATACTGGGATCTCTGCATGACAGTCTGTCCCAATTCCTGCATTCCTTTCGGACCCATCAGGGAGAGGTAGACACCGGCCGTGATCCCGCACAGAGCGGCATGTGTTCCGACAAACTCTTTTCCCTCCTCCCTTCCTCCGAAGGATGTCCGGTCATACGCCACATCACCGAAGCCGTATTCCCCCTCAACAGCTGTCTTCGTGATCCCGAACAGACGGGAAGGGAATTCCATAACGAATCTCTCCTCATCCCGCGTGGCAATAAACCCCCCTTGTCCTCCGCCAAAATTCATGTGATTGCCAAGCCCCTGGATGTCGCCGCACACGATATCCGCTCCATAATGGATGGGAGGAACGATGACGCCCAAGGATAGAGGATCCACTCCCACAACGCTCAAAGCTCCCTTTTCATGCGCGACATCGGATATCCTCTGCCCCTGATGTTCGATAAATCCCAGGTATGACGGATTCTCAAAATATATTCCGGAAGTGGAAGATGATATCTTTGAGCGGAGATCATCCATGTCCATCAGTCCGGAAACAGGATCACGGCTCACCATCTGGATATCGACGACAGGCCGGCAATAATTTCGGATCGCCAGAAGCCTGTCAGGCGAGACAGTATCAGAGATGAGTATTTCCCTGCGCCCTGTGATCCTTCCCGCCATCCGAATAGCTGTGCCCGCGGCCTGACACCAGTCATAGGTCGGAACATTGACCACATCCAAATCGAGAAGCTCCCCCATCAAACTTTGATACTCAAAAAGAGCCTGGAACCGGCCGTGGTCCTCGTAAGGCTCTCCCGCGTAAGCAGTCAAGAACTCCGACCGCTGATTGATCTCATCACAGATAGCAGGAACATAATGCGGCCAGCATCCTGCCCCAAGGAAGCTGACATTCTCTTTACAGCTTCGGTTTCTGGAAAGAATACTTTCCACATGCCGTTTCAGGACATATTCAGAGTGGATGGCCTCAGGCAGGTTCAGCTCTCCTTTGAACTGCAGGCTGTCGGGAATATCCCGGTACAGCTCCTCTATGCTTTTCACCCCGATCTCATCGAGCATTTTCGCTTTGACTTCGGGAACAGAATTCGGAATGTAGGGATGGATTGGTTTAATCTTTTTCCTCATGGACAATCTCCCGGAGTAAATTTTATTCCTTTATTTGTATTTGCCATTCAATGACATGTTTGATGCATATGCGAGCAACACGAGTAAGAGCGGCAATCCCCCGTTGTGCCGGTGCGGGCGCATCGCGGCAATCTCATCCTTGTGTCATTGCGAGTGAAGCGCGGCAATCTCATATTAGAAGATTCATAATTCTTTATCGCACGAGATTGCCGCGCTGCGCTCCTGATGACACGGATCATATGGTTTTTACGAAAGGTCATTTTTTTTGTAAAGAAAATCTATCATCAATCTCGAATCAAATGCTGCTTTGCAATCCTAAGCCAATCCTCCTCCGTCAACGACCAGTATGGAACCGGTGACCCAGCTCGACATGTCGCTGGCAAAATAGAGAACCGCATTGGCAATATCCTCGGGCACCCCCACTCGTTCAAGAGGACGTTCAGACGCCCTCCGGATGAACTCCTCTTCGTCTACTCCCAATTGAGCCGCTTCCTCGTACAGAAGAGGAGTCTCGGTATCGCCAGGGCAGACACAGTTCACACGAATGCCGTGTTTCCCGTGGTCGACGGCCATGGCCCGCGTCAAGTTGACGGTCCCGCCCATGGCCGCACAGTACGCGACTGCATTGGGGCCGCCTTTCAGGCCCCAACCCGAGCCAGTGTTGATAATGCGTCCTCCCCCATTCTCGATCATGTAGGGAATGACGTGATGGGAAAGCAAGTAAATCGCTTTCAGGTCAACGCTCAAAACTAGATCCCAATCCTCTTCGGTTGTCTCCAGAGTGTCTTTTCGCTTGATGACACCGGCGTTATTGAACAGAATGTCGATCCTGCCGAACTCCTCAAACACGGCTTTCGCGGTCTCTCCGCATTCAGAGTAAGAAGTGACATCACACATGAAAAACTCCGCATCACCACCAAGTTTCCTGATCTCCTTGACGGCTTTCTTTCCGCTTGATTTTTCTATATCAAGAAGTGCAATACTCGCGCCGACTTCAGCCAATCGGATAGCTGTTCCCAGACCGATTCCAGATCCGCCTCCACTCACGATCGCCACTCTTCCCTCTAACGATAAAAGCTCCGCGGCCTTTTTCTTAATGTTCATCCTCAATCCCTCCAGAAGGTTACACAACACATCCTTCGTCACTCATTAAAGCAACACAGCTACTATATTCAAATCCTCCGAAAAATCAAACATTACGAAGCTTCACCCCTTATAAAATGATCCAGCCCCCTTATTTGACCTGACCGGTTCAAAATTCCAATTCGGTCTTCTGGCTGGGGTCCTGATTGCTTCATTGTTTCTTAAGCGGCCGTGGTGCACTTACCTCTGTCCTGTGCGGGCTGTGACAGACTATCTCAAAATGATCAAAGGCTGGGTAATCGGATATAAACCTGACGGGAAGAGTGAATCCAGTCACACACCTGCAGCGCTATAAACTGATTCAGCTGAGGAAGGAAAATCCCGCCTTAATGCTTGTGCTTGACGCTGTTGCGGTACTTGCCGAAAGACATCGCCATCCTGTCTTCGACCACAACATCGAACAAGTACTTCCCTTTGGCAGTCAATTCATAAGGATATTCGAGGATAATATTTTTCGTCTCCAAAAACACATCTTCACTTTCTGAAAAATCTCTCACATCTTCGATTTCATCGATTTTTGTATGTTCGAGATAAATGGTGATTCTCACCCAGAACCGGGCATTTAATTTTTCATTTTCTTCTTTAAAGTCCACTCTTCTCACAGGGATTATGATGCGGATCGAGCCGTCCCTGTACTCCACATCAAACTCAAATCTCCTTTTTGCATCCTTAAGCAGTCCAGAGCTCACGAGGTTCAATTTCGCACTTTCTAACGCAACCATCAAGTCCCCTGTATCTATCACAAGTCGAAAGTCTCCTCTTACCGTTCTTTCAAAACGCAGAGCCAGTGAATACCGTTCATACCACCAGATCTCATCACCACCGAGATCAGTTTTACGCATATGGACGTCATCCGGTGCATAAGGGAATCCACCGATGTAGATTAAGTCCGGAGAGCCCAGGATGATGTACATTCGTCCTCTATCCGTGTTCCATCCGGAATCATTATCGGGCTCGTCATCAGGTCTCTGTGCCTGACTGAAGGGCCAGAACCATCTGTTCGCATAATCGATTCTTTCTTCAAACTCGATCTTGGCTTCGTTCTCTTCTGTCCCGGGATCAGGATCTCTGATCCTCCAGAATTCTTTTATGAACTCTTCTTTCGATTCCTCATCGGGAAGACGTTTATATACATCAATCTCCTGATCGGTCATGATCAAGCGAGCCTTTTCAAAAAAATTGACGAAGTAGGGATCCTTCAAGCGCTTCAAATAAGAGCTGCAGGAAACCGATATCAGGATGAAAACGATCCACGAAAGAGAAATACCCAACCGGTTTTTCATGTCTTCACTTCCTTAAGAGGACAATTTTATTATACACCCTTTGCTGTTTGAATGGGACATGCTTCTCCCAAAAAGGACATTGAGACGCAGAACTTTTTTCAATCGCGAATGTGATCTGAATCTCTGATTGAAATCAGGAATGGACCTAACACAGATGTGCTAAATCTCTATGGGGATGTACCGATTTGTTCCTTTTACTGCTCTTTTTTGGGTTGACACTCTAACTCATGAGGAGGCTCGCCGGAGGTGGCGCAATATGCGTCTCCATCTCCTTCCTCCTTTGCGTCGGGTTTGGGATACCTCCCGATATAAACAGGCTTCTCATTCCGCTTTAAGAATCTCGCATTCTCTTCCCTCTCAGGAAAACATCCTTGAGCTTGTATTCCTTATCCAAAATGATAATGTCCGCATCGCATCCTTTTTTCAAAGAACCTTTTCGGTCCTCGATTTTGAGAAGCCGGGCCGGATTGGTCGTTACCGTCCTCAGTGCTTGGATGAACTTCATCCCCGTGAATCGAGTCATGTGCTTCAAGGCTAAATCCAGTGCCGTGTTGCTCCCGAAAAGCTTCCCTTCTTTCGAATATGAGGGGCCTTCCTTAATACCGTAAAACCTGGTGGCATCTGTGACCAGGATGATCTTCTCGAGGGGTTTGGCTCTCTCAATCAAACTCAGAATCGAGGGATGAATATGGATTCCATCCGCCACCACTTCAGCATAAACCTCATCGTTCAACAGCAAAGCCCCCGCAGCTCCCGGTTCCCTGTGGGCAATTCCTCTCATCGCGTTGAAAAGATGGGTCGCCATCATGACTCCGGCTTTGATCGCTTGTTGCGTCTGTTCGAAACTGGCATTTGTGTGGCCCGCCGAGGGAATAATATTCTGTTCAGTTAAAAAACGGATAAAAGCACTGATCCCGTCGATCTCAGGAGCAACGGTCACAATCCTTATACTTCCCTGAGAGGCCTTTATATACTCCTTCATCTCGGCCAGTGAAGGTCTCCGGATGTATTGAGTCCGCTGGACACCTTTTTTTTCCTTCGAGATATACGGGCCTTCCAAATTCAGCCCGATGATGTCAGGAATATCAGGAGTGGCTTTTTGTATTTCCAGAAAAGTTCTTATGGTATCCAGGATCTGTTCATGAGAGGCGGTCATCAGAGTTGGAAGGAGAGAAGTGGTCCCGTTTTTGAGGTGAGCTTTCAAAGCCGCAATGATCGATTCTGCGGAAGAATCTGTAAACTCCACGCCTCCTCCCCCGTGAAGATGAATATCAATGAAGCCGGGAACAGCAATCCTGCTTTTAAAGTTGAATATCCTGGTATTCGGAGGAATTTTCGAGTCCCCGAATTGCCCCACTCTTTTGATTTTTTCTCCCTCGATCAGGATGGACCCGCTCTGGATCATTCTGAGCGGAGTGAAGACATCACAGTTCTTTATCAGCGTGAATTCTGACATCTTACTTCAGATAATCCTTCACTCTTTCTTTATTTTGAAAAACCCATGTGTAGTAATCTTTTCTACTCAATAGCGCTCCTGCATCCTCATCGACTATGATCTTGACCTGGGGATGAAGCTGCAGGACCGAAGCCGGCACAGAGGCTGTGATGGCTCCCTCCACACATTGCCGCACAGCATCCTTTTTCGTGTCTCCAGATGCAAGGAGGATGATCATTTTCGCTTCCATGACGGTTCCGATGCCCATTGTCAAACAGAATCTCGGTACCTCCTGCTTATTCTCGAAAAAACGGGCATTGTCCCTAACGGTCTCTTCTGCCAGGGTTTTCACTCGAGTCCGCGAAGACAGGGAAGAGCCCGGCTCGTTAAACCCGATATGGCCGTTCCGGCCGATCCCTAAAATCTGCACGTCAATTCCCCCGCAGCTCTTAATCCTCTCTTCATACTCCCGACAGTGCGTGTCGATGTCAGATGGCTTCCCATCCAGACGGAAAATGTTCTCCTTCTTGATATTAAGATGCTTCAAGAAATTCTCCTTCAAGTACAACGCAAAACTCTGAGGATGGTCCTCTTCCAAACCCAGATACTCATCGAGGCCGAAAGTCCGCACAGCAGAAAAATCGATCTCTTTTTTCTGATGGAGTTTTATAAGCTCTTTATACACACCCAGTGGTGTTTGACCTGTCGCCAAACCCAGCACAAGGTTTTTCTTTTTCTCCCATTCCCGATGGATGATGCGCGCCGCCGACTCGCAAATTTTTTCATAATTCGATGTGAAGATCACTTCCATTTTGACATCTCCAAAATTTCTTTTCTCCACTGCTTTGTCATCTTTTCTGCTGTCCCCTCATTTTTGGATTCGACGATCAACCGGATTATCGGCTCAGTGTTTGAAGGTCTGATATGAACCCAGTGGTCCTCGAAAATAATTTTCAATCCGTCGAGAAGAGAAACTTCTCGTTTATCGGCATATTTCTTTTTCATTAACCTGATAATTCTGTGCGCGTGCTCCTGTGTTCCCTCGATCTTATCCTTAATCATCGTGTAACGTGGAATTTCCTCTCGAAGCTCCGACATTGCTTTCCCTGATTCAGCCATGGCCTCGAGGATCAATCCCATGGCTGTAAAGCTGTCCCGGCAGGGATGAATCTCCGGAAGGATCACTCCCCCGTTTCCCTCGCCTCCGATGGCTGGCTTAACTTCCGCTGAGAGGATTCTCTCGACTACGTTGATCTCCCCGATCTTGGTCCGGATGACTGGGACATCAAACTCTCCAGCGATATCATCGATTGCTTGGGATGTGGACAGGTTGACAACCACAGGTCCCGGTTTCTGGCTCAGGACATATCTTGCTGCAAGTGCCAAGGTCAGCTCTTCTCCGAGCGGCTCCCCTTTTTCGTTGACAACCGCTAATCTATCTGCATCCGCATCCTGGACGAATCCCACATCGGCCTTCTTCTCGACCACGGCCCGGCAGAGCTCTTCGATATTTTCCGGAAGAGGCTCGGGATGATGCGCGAATGCGCCGTTAGGCACACAATTGAGCAAAACCAGCTCACAGCCCAATGCTTTGAGAAACTCCGGGGCCAGCACTGCACCGGCTCCGTTGGCACAGTCCAGCACAACTTTGAACCTTTTCTCGCGTATCAAATTCACGTTGAAATACGAACGCAGTTTTTTCAAGTGGGGGCCGGTCGGATTCTTCTCGAATTCCGGGATTTTGTACTTGTCCACGTCCACCAATGAATACTCCCCTTGATGATAGATGTCCAGGAACTCATCCACCTGATGAGTGTTCAAAAAGAGCCCCTCTCTATCGAGAAACTTCAAACCGTTCCATTCTTTTGGATTATGACTGGCCGTTACAGCGATCGCGCCAATCGCTTTTTTCTGGTGTGTCAAAACTTGAATAGAAGGAATCGGACAGATGCCGGTCTCAACCGGTTTGCAGCCGACAGACAGAAGTCCGGACAGCACCGCCTTTTTCACCATTGTCCCGGATCGCCTCGAATCCTGACCGACGATGACACTTCCCTTCCCCAGATAAGTGCCGAACGCCTGGGCAAATTTTGACGCGAGCTGAGGAGTCAGGCTCTCGCCCACAACACCCCGGACTCCGGAGACGCTGATTCTTAAAGACGTCGCTCTTCTCATTTCACCCGCACAGAAATAAAATTGAGCGCTTCTTCGACTCTTTCCCTGGCTCTGGCCTTGGACCTGTCTTCGGCAATGATCCGGATCATCGGCTCGGTGGCCGAGGTCCGAACATGCACCCAACCGTCGTGATCCTCAATTTTGATCCCATCCGAAGTGTCGATTTTCTTGTCGGCAAAGAGTTTTTTAACCTCATTGACGACTGAGTGGATCCTCGTCGGAGGGCAGTAGATCTTTTCTTTGACGATATGATATCGAGGAAGCTCCTTGACCAGGTCGGAAAGCCTCTTTTTCCTTGCAGCCATGATCTCTAAAATCAAACCCATTGTCAGGAAACCATCAAAGGCATGCTGGAATGTCGGGACCGCAACACTTCCGCTTCCTTCACCGGCTATAACGGCGTCTTCGTTTAGCATGGCTTGGATAGAATAGGACTGACCGACTTTAGCTTTGATGACTGGGCAGTTCTTCTTCTGCGCCACATCCTCGATCATCCTCGAGGAAGAGTGGTTGGTGATGACTGTCCCCGGCTTTTTATCCAGATAACAGTCTGCGATCAGAGGGAGAGTGAATTCCTCGGACAGAGTCTCCCCGTTTTCCGCAACCAGAGATACCCGGCTGACATCGCTATTCAGAAGAAAACCCGCATCCGCCTCAACGACCTTGATCACTGAAGCCACTTCCTGAGCATTTCTCGGGCGCGGCTCAGGATCATGAGGAAAGTATCCGTTCGGTTCGTTGTTCACAGGGATGAGTTCGAATCCCAAATGCCGGGCAAACACATCGATGATCTTTGCGCCTGCTCCGTTGCAGGGATCGATGACCACTTTAAATTTGGCTTTTTGAATGGACTCCGAATCCAGAAACGTATTTAACTCTTTAAAATAGACGTCCAGATAATCCTCGACCGTTTCTGCACATCCCAGTTCATCCACAGACGCCTTTGTAAATTTTCCCAAATGATAGATATCCAGGACTTCCTCTCCCTGAAACATGTTCAGATAGGTCCCCTCTTGATTGATAAAGGTCAAGGCATTCCATTTCAAGTCATTGTGTCCGGCCGTAATCGACACAGCTCCTCCAGCCTTAAGATCTTTAACCATGTATTGAATGATGGGAGTCGGACAAATCCTGAGATTCTGTACATTGCAGCCGGTGGAAATCAATGCGGCGAGAGTGGCTTCGTGGAGCATAGGGCCTGAAATCCTTGTATCGCGGCCAACCAGCACATTCTTTGAATCGAGATAGGTGCCAAACGCACAAGCAAAATCCATGACCAGCTCCGGGATAATTGTTTCACCGACGATTCCCCGGACGCCGGATATGCCTATTTTCAGGAGCTTCATTGAAATCCGTTTTCAACCTATTATATACTTTTGCATGCCCTCTTTAAACATACACTTGAGTCTAGGCGAAAAAACCTTTGATTCAGTGGTTAATGATGATTAATCTCTTGACTTTAGGGAGATTGAGAAAATATGATTGATTCTGCGGTAAAGACTGCGGATGGACTCGTTAATTTCGCTTTTTACCTGGGGAATTGTGATTGGATTCTTACTTCAACCAAATCATTTTCACCACAACATTTGTAATAATAATTCTCGATACAAGCAAGGGAGGGAATCATGGATCTTAAAACTATCATAAACAGACTCGCAAAATTGGATACAGCCTGTCTCTGTGACTGCGGTGTCAAACTGAGGATCATGGATCCTGGAATCCGCCCCATAACCCGGGGGGTCAAGATGATAGGCAAGGCCCATACAGTCCAGTGCAAAGCCGATTTCCTGACAGTCATTAAAGCCATTCACGACGCACAGGAAGGAGAAGTCATCGTCATCGACGGAGGAGGAGAAAATATTGCCTTAGCCGGGGAAATGTTTGCCATAGAGTCTCAGAAAAAGAAGCTGGGAGGAATAGTGGTGGACGGCGCGTGTCGCGATGTAGAAGGAATAAGGAAAATCAACTTTCCGATGTTCGCACGGTACATCACTCCTCAGGCCGGCACATCCTCCAAAATCTTCAAGACTCAGATCCAGGTCAGCTGCGGAGGTGTTCCGGTATCCCACGGCGATATTGTTTTCGGCGATAACGACGGAGTGATCGTGATGAGCGAAAAGGAAGTCTCAAAAATTCTGGATACTGCGGAGAACATCCAGAGAATTGAGGCCAAAGCCATCCAGAAAATGGAGGAGGACAAGCATCTCACCGATGTGCTCAATTTCTTCGAACACTACTCCAAAATAGCCGAAAAAAAAGACAGCCGTCTCATCTTCACCGTCTAATGAATGGAGTCAGGCTTTGATAACTTTATTTGTTGTATTTTTCGAGCCAGGAGGCGTGTTCGGCCTTGGCCTTCTCGCGAAGTTTCGGGTCCAACAGAAGTCTTAATCCCGTCGCCGCCATGACTTTAGCGGTTAACACCAACGATTTGTGCCCGGCCTCGCTTACGGTGATATCCGCGTTTTCCTGAGAGTGTCCCGCCACATCCGGAATTCCTTCAGTCCCGATACTCACATGAGCTCCGGGCACAACCAGTGTCGCAAACCCGGTCTCCTCCCAGTGCCTGGGAACAGCCCTTTTTCCGACGTTGATTCCGCCGTATTCCACGCCATACTGGAACACGATGTCATTGAGAATCCCCACTGCGATTCCTGGCTGGTATTCGCCGTAGTGATCGATATCCACAGTGGTTTCAGTCGCAAGTGCCGCGGCTTTGGCCATGTTATCCAGTGCCTCGACCTTTTTCTCGATCATCTCCCTGGCTTTTTTTGGGCTCACGGCTCCGACTGGAGTCTCGTCCATCAAATGTCTGATCCACATAAGAGCGGAAGCTTCCTGAGGCACGATATTCGGAGCCTGCCCCCCGTCCGAGACGATCCCATGAAACCTGAATTGGGGCTCGGAGTGTTCCCTCATCATATCGACAGAATGGAAAAGGAGGAGGACTGCATCCAGAGCGCTTCTCCCCTGCCAGGGCTGCTGGGCATGAGCGGATTTTCCGTGGAATGTGTATTTCATCTGCCGGATGTGCCGGGCCGAGAATCCTCCTGGAAACCGAAGTGTTCTGCGGGATGTGCCGTGACTTCTGAACATAAAATCGATGCCATCCAGATAACCCGCTTGAGCCATGGCCGCTTTTGCCGGAGGACCGACCTCTTCGGCCGGAGCTCCGATGACCCAAACGCTCCCAGGAATATTATTCTTCTCCATTACCCGGGCCAGGGCAATCGCAGCGCCGATTCCTGTCGGTCCCTGCATGTTGTGCTGGCAGCCATGGAATGGCGGATCTCCCCGCAACGCATCGTATTCGACCGTAATGCCGATAATCGGATGTTCTGACTGTCCTTTGTATTTCGCCTTGAAAGCTGTGGGGAGGCCCGAAGGACCCGAATAATCCGCCGGAAATCCTCCGATCACTTTCAACCTGTCGAAGTTCTCCGGAAGGCCAGGCACCCCCATCTCCACTTCAAAGCCGTTCTTCTCCAGCTCATCCGTCAGTATTTGGGCCGCTTCAAACTCCAGGAATCCGGGTTCCGGATTGTGGTACATCCGGTCGTTTATCTCGATCATGCGGGCGCTCAAGCTGTCGATCTCCGCATCCAGCGCCTTTCTCAGCGCCGCCATCTTTTTGGTTTCTTTGGGAATGACCTGCGGCTTTTCCCCCGAAAGAACAGGTTTCAGAGTGAATGAAACCAGAAAAACCGCAAGACAAAGGAAAGCAATCATCCTTTTTTTTATTCGCACCATTTTGACCTCCTTTATCTCAAGACAGGACAGAAAAGTGTTCTCCGATTCTATGGGCGGAATTCCATCAGGGCTACACAAAATCCCAAATTAATACTTGATCTCCGCTTATTTTTTTGTCAACTCTAATGCTTTTTCGATCGCTTTATCCAGCTGGGGGTCTTGATTTATCAGGTCATGGTTCAGGTCATTGATGACAAAAATATCCGGTTCCACTCCCCCACTGGTCTCCAGATCCTTCCCGTCCAAGGTGAAGCAGCCCCAGAACGGGAGTCGGAAATATCCGCCATTCATCAATCTCCTTCCTGTCGTAAAGATCAACCATCCGTAAGTCGTGTTCCCGATGATCGGTCCTCTCTTCATCGTTTTAAACCCGTTAGCCGTCATCTCGCCGTCGCTGAGAGTGATCTCATTCATCAGCAGAATAACAGGTTTGTTGGTGACTCCGAAGGTCGATTGAGGCGTCTCGGAAAGCCCTCGAATTCGCCACTTGGCATAGACCGGTTTAGTCAGAGCTTGAAGCACACGGTCATGGACATTGCCTCCAAAATTGTATCTCAGGTCCAGTATCAGACCTTCTCGAGGCACGGCATCCCGTTCCAGCTCCTTGAGAAATCGGTTCAGGTCTCCTCGTCCCATGGCCCGCATGTAGATGTACGCCACTTTATCGCCTGTTTTCTGCTTGACGACCTCCCGGCGGCTCGCGATCCACTCTTCCAATCTCAGCCGGTTTTCAGCTCCAGAAGAAATGGGTTCGAGAGAGACTTCAATATTTTTTTTCAGCTTCTGGCTTTTAAACGTGAGCGTCACGCGCTTTCCGAGCCTACCGTTGAAACACGTCCATATGTTTTTCTTCGCGTCGACGGTTTTTCCGTTCACGGCCACGAGCTCATCCCCCACAGTCACACCCCCCTTCCGGTCATACAGAGGCCCGTTCTTGATGATCCGCTTCAGTGTGACTTTTTTATCCGTGAACTCCCAGACGGCTCCCACGTGAGCGCTCGGCTCTTCGGTCCTCCGGCTGCGCGGACCCGAAATCCCCGTATGAGAGGAGTTGAGGTGTCCGATCATCTCGTTGGCATAATCATAAAAATCCTGGTCTTCCCGGACCTGTTGAAGGACAGGCCGGTAATGTTCGTAAAGCCCTTTCCAATCCACATTGTGATGCTCAGGATCATAGAAGTAATGCTGCAGGGTGTAATAGAGTTCTCCGAGCGCCTGTTCATAATCCGCGATTTTGTCCACACGGATCTTCGTGCTGAAGGAGATGGTTTTACTCCTTTTGCTGTTCACATCTATCCGCCCTATCCGTCCCCGGCTCAAATAATAGATATATTTTCCTTTCGCATCAAACTGCAGTGAGCTTGGATACTGCACCTGGGGCACAAAAGGCTCATACTTCCTGCGGTCTTCCTCTTTCAAACTCGTCGTCCACAGATGGGTTTTGCTGTCCATATTGGAACGGAAATAAACAGTCTCGTTATCCTTGGGTGAGAGTATGAACGGACTGTCATTTCCGAGCGTATTGGTGACTGTCTCAGTCTGACGGTCGAGGTCTTTAAGGTTAAATTTAACCGCGACTTTTTCTTTTTCAACCTCTTTCTTCTCGGGTTTCTCCTTTTTTTCTTTATCCTCGGTTTTAAACAGCTTCTCAAACTCATCTTCCTTGAACTCTGGCTTTTTCGGCTCGAAATGGACCTGATAGATATCCCACTTGCCGGTGAACTCGGGAAAGCTGTGTCCGAAACGATTGGAGGAAAACAGCATGAATTTCCCGTTCGAAGACCAGTGGGGATCACTCTCATCATAGGCCGTGTTTGTGAGGAGATGTTTTTTCCCCGATTCAACATCGACCGCAAAAATATCCGAGTTCGCGTTTCGTTGAGGGAC
>JABAOH010034525.1_pt5 | contig 20005 bp, 25 predicted proteins | sample 7062181 | NCBI WGS metagenome assembly JABAOH01 (sample SAMN14538630, study PRJNA623070) | marine sediment metagenome | biome: marine biome [ENVO:00000428]; feature: marine pelagic biome [ENVO:01000023]; material: deep marine sediment [ENVO:00002113]; isolation source: pool of 5 deep marine... | reverse complement strand
TGGTGCACCAGCAGGTAGAGCCAGGCCACTTGGCAAGGGGGGCGTACTAGTGCCGTTCGAAATGTTCCAGCCTGACGTGCCCTTTCGCTTGCTGACACGAACTGCTGAAGGCTGACAGTAACTCCATGGCTTCCCTCCGGCTTACTGTTACCGGCATGACTTGCGGTCACTGCCAGAGCAAGGTTGAAGAGGCACTGAAGAGTGTCGACGGGGTCTACGGGGCCTTTGTAGATCTCCCGGGCGGCACCGCCGAAGTCGACTTCGATGGTGCCAAAGTGGCGCCCACGTCGCTGGTTGAGGCGGTGGAGGTAGCGGGGTACGGGGCGAAGCTTGCCGATTGAGGATGGGGACCGGCACCGCCGACCGTAGCACCGTCCCTGCCGGTCCTCGCCTGCAGCTGGTCGACACTTCCTATTCCTTACGACTCATAGGTGTCCACCTCCTGGTTCGGAGGCCCGATGGCTGAGGTGACCTACCTTGAGGCCCTTCGCCAGGGACTGTGGGAGGAAATGGAACGGGATGAGCGTGTGTTCATCCTCGGTGAGGACGTAGGCGCGTACGGTGGGGCGTTCAAGGTCACCGAGGGGTTTCAGGAACGCTTCGGAGCTTCGCGTGTCGTCGACACACCTATCAGCGAGGCCGCGGTCGTCGGCGCAGCAGCAGGTGCGGCGCACATGGGAATGCGCCCAGTGGTCGAGATGCAGTTCATCGATTTCATCTCGTGCGCCTACGACATCCTGACGAATTACGTGGCCACGGCCCGATACCGGGCCGGGCTATCGACACCGATCGTGGTACGAGGACCGTCGGGTGGATACGTACGGGGCGGGCCATTCCATTCCCAGATGCCGGAGGCCGCCTTCTTCCACACCCCTGGGCTAAAGCTCGTATGCCCTGCCACCGCCCGTGATGCTAAGGGTCTCATCAAGGCGGCCATCCGTGATGAGGATCCCGTCATCTACTTTGAACACAAGTACCTGTATCGTCGAATCAAGGAGGACCTGCCCGACGGCGAGGAGGTATTGACGCCCATCGGCAGGGCACGGATAGCCCGCGAGGGTGGTGACCTCACCATTGTCACGTGGTCGGCGATGGTATGGAAGGCGCTGGAGGCTGCTGAGGAGATCGAGGCAAAGGATGGGGCAGCCGTGGAGGTGCTCGACCTCCGCACGCTCCTCCCCATGAACGATGCTGCCATCGTGGCCTCGGTGAAGAAGACCAACAAACTGCTCGTCGTCCATGAGGATACCAGGACCGGCGGTGTGGCGGGTGAGATCACGGCTCGTGTCAACGAACAAGCGTTCGAGTGGCTCGACGGGCCCATCATGCGGGTGACTGCCCGGGACGCGCCGCTCCCGTACTCGTCGACGCTGGAAGACTACGTGCTGCCGCAGACCGACGACATCCTGAAGGCCGCCCGCTGGCTGCTGAAGTACTGAAGCCCTCAGCGGCCGGGCTGATCATGGCGGCAATTCGCAGTTTGCAACTAGCAGTTCGTGATGATGGTATGGACGCGGCATTCCCACAAACTGCTAATTGCGAATTGCGAATTGCTCCTTCGGGCGGCTGAGGGCTCGCGGCAGAGTGCTGCCTCCCACGGAGCCGCGGAGGCAGGTATACTGAAACTTCGTCGCGCGGCGTAACGTTCAGCTAGCACCACTCGACGCTGGTGGGATCGGGAGATTCGTAGGAGATCGGACATGGCTCGAGTCGATGTCATCATGCCGCAGATGGGAGAATCCATCGCAGAGGGTACCGTCTCCCGGTGGCTGAAGAACGTGGGGGACGCCGTGAAGCGGGACGAGGCGATCCTAGAGATCTCCACCGACAAGGTCGATGCCGAGATTCCGTCCCCGGCCGCTGGTGTGCTCGCCGAGATCAAGGTCGAGGAGGGTCAGACAGTCGAAGTGCAGACGGTAATTGCGGTGATTGAGACGGACGGAGCGGCGGCAGCAGTGGCAGGTGGGGTGGCGGAGACGGCAGTTGCCGAGGTTGAGCGGAAGGAGGCGCCGGCGACGGCCGCTGTGCCCGCTCCCCCTCCTCCTGCTCCGCCCCCGGGGGACGGGAAGGAGGCGCCGGCGACGGCCGCTGTGCCCGCTCCCCCTCCTCCCCCCACTCCTGCTCCGCCCCCGGGGGACGGGAAGGGAGGGGTGGCAGAATCCGCCGAGGGTCGCCTCCGGCGCCGCTCCACGCCGCTGGTTCGCAGGATCGCGGCCGAGCACAATGTGGATATTGCTCGGATCGAAGGAACGGGCTACGCCGGCCGCGTGACCAAGAGGGACATCCTCGCCCACATCGAAGGCGGGACCCGCTCAGTAGCTCCCGCTGCCGCCCCAGCCGCTGCCGCGGCCCCTGCGACTCCGCCAGCTGCTGTGGAACACCCGACGGTCGAGCCCTGGCCCGGGGATGAAGTCGTTCCGATGAGCCGCATTCGGAAGCTCACCGCCGACCACATGGTCGTGTCGCGGCGCGTATCGGCGCACGTGACGAGCTTCTACGAGGTGGACTACAGCCGTATCGCACAGCTCCGACAAGAAACGAGGAAGGAGTATGATGAGCGAGGCACGAAGCTCACCTTCCTCGCCTTCATCATCAAGGCAGTTGCCGACAATCTGCGAAAGCACCGGATCGTCAACTCCTCGGCGAGCGGCGACAACATCATCTATCGGCGACCCATCAACATCGGCGTTGCGGTAGCCCTCGACTGGGGGCTCATCGTTCCGGTGCTCAAGAACGCCGATGAGCTCTCACTGCTCGGCATCGCCAAGAGGGTGGCCGATCTCGCCGAACGGGCGCGGACCAAGCGCCTGAGTCCGGATGAAGTGCAACACGGCACGTTCACCATCACGAATCCGGGGGTTTTCGGTTCATATGCCGGCGCGCCGATCATCAATCAGCCGCAAGTGGCGATCCTCGGAGTCGGCTCGATCGAGAAGCGGCCGAAAGTCATCACGCTCGACGACGGCCAGGACGTGATCGCCATCCGCACGATGGGATTGCTCTCCCTCTCATACGATCACCGGATCGTGGACGGGGCCGACGCCGACCGGTTCATGGCCGACCTAAAACGGGATCTGGAGCAGTTTTCGGAGGCGGCCGTCTAACAGGCCGCTGAATCGTGCGTTTGGCATTGCAAGACACCCGGAATCAACCGGGGCGCACGCTGATGGTCTGTGGTTCGTTACGCACACGGTCCGCCCATGAGTGCGGGGTGGGTGGAGCACCAGGGGCCGCAGCTGATCTGGAGATGAACGCCGATGGTTGTGCAGCCTGCTAGCTACACGGTCCGCGCAGGAGTCCCCTTTGGGGGCGCCAGGCGCCGCGTTTGTCCGCGGTTTCCTCTCTCCTAGCTATGGCGCGGCGTACGATCGAGGTCGGTGGCGAGCGGTGGCATGTGTACCTGTCGGGGCGGATCACCGCGTACGATCGTGACGAGTTCGGGCTCGTGTTCGAAAAGGGCACGGGACCCCACCGAGTGCAGCGCGTGACGCGCTTCTCGCCAATCGGCCCGCGGCGGTGGGATGCGGCCCTAGCGGGACTCTCCGATCGACGCCTGCTGGATTTCTTCCAGCAATCCCAGCCTGCCCGTACGAGCCCGGAGACCGACTACGGCCACGGGGCGAGATAGCGGTGGCAGTGGTTGATCTTCACGTCCATTCGACAGCATCGGACGGCGAGTACGAGCCGGCTGAAGTAGTGCGGCGGGCTGCCAAGCTAGGGCTGGCGGCGATTGCCTTGACCGATCACGATACGATCGCCGGCCTTCCCGACGCCATTGCTGCCGGTGCTGCTCTGGGCATTGAGATCGTCACCGGGTGCGAGTTCAGTGTGGCGGCGCATTGGGGGGAAATGCACCTCCTCGCCTATTTCCTGCCGGCGGAAGACGGCAGGCTGAGCGCGTACCTGGAAGAGCAGCGTGCCAAGCGCGTGGAGCGTGCTCGCAAGATCGTGGTGCGGCTCAACAACCTCGGCATCGATGTCACGTTGGATGAGGTCATGGCGGTGGCCGACGGAGGTGCGGTTGGTCGCCCTCACGTGGCCCGAGTGCTGGTAAACCGCGGCGAGGTACCGGACGTGGAGGCAGCCTTCAGGAGGTACCTAGGGTGGCGTCGGCCGGCGTTTGTGCCCAAGAGCCTTCCGCCGGTCGCCCAGGTGACCGCCCTCGTCCGAGGCCTCGGCGGCGTGACGTCAGCGGCCCACCTAAAAGACCGGGCGACGCGAGGCGCCTTGCGGAAGCTGCGCGCTGTCGGCCTGGACGGTGTGGAAGTGCGACACCCCATGCATGACGAAGTCACCGCGCGGCGGATTCTCCAACTGGCGGAGGAGCTCCATCTCCTCCCCACCGGCGGCTCTGATTGGCACGGAGAGAACCAGGACCCGGCCGACCGAGCGTCGCTCGGCGAACTGGCAGTTCCTGAGGCGTGGTTGACAGCAATTCACGAGTTGCATCAGCAGCGGGTATCACAGTCGGAGGCTGTCACGTGAAGGATCTGATTGCGATGGGCGCTGTGGCGCCCGACTTCGAGCTGGCAGCTTCGGGCGGGAGCCGCTATCGGTTGAAGAAGGTCCTCGAGCGGTCGCGGGCGTTGCTGGTCTTCTATCCGGGCAACTTCACGCCTGGCTGAAACCGCCAACTCTCCGCCGTGCGCGATGACATCGAGCAATACCGGGCGGCTGACGTTCAGCCATTCGGCGTCAATCCAGCCAGCGTCGAAGACCACGAACGGTACGCGAACAAGCTCAAGCTCCCGTTCCCACTCCTGAGCGATCCCGACCGCGAGGCGTCGGGAGCGTATGGTGCCCTCAAGACAGACGGCAAGCGCATCCAGCGCAGCGTGGTGCTGGTCGACCGTGACGGTCGAGTGATCTTCGCCGCACGGGGAGCACCGCGGGCCAACGAGATCCTGGCGGTGCTTAGGTGAGGAGCAGGAGGTTGAACCTACTGGTCCCGCTGCCGCCTTCTGCCGCTCCCTACCATCCCCTGCCGCCGTCTACCGCACCCTGCCGTTATGCCGTCATCCCGTCATGCCGTGATGCCGTCTAATGCCTTATGTTACGTGAACCCCGCGAGCGACCCGCGCGGCGGTATCGGCCTGGCTCAATAGACCGGGCAGGACACGCACGGCGTGCCGTTGAGCTGTTCAATGCTGGGCGGTTTTGGGAGGCCCATGAGGAGCTCGAGGCCATTTGGCGGTCCGTGACCGACGAGGCGGAAGCGGCAGTCATCCAGGGGCTCATCCAGGCGGCTGCCGCTCTGCTGCATCAGGAGCGCGGGAACTCACACGGGGTGAAGGTCGTTGGAGGGGCAGCACTGGCAAAGCTTGCGGGACCACAGCATCCCGCAGTTGAGTTTGAGACGGAAGCGTTCCGCCACGATCTGGAGGATGCCCTCCTGCGTGGTGGCCCGTTGCCCAGACTAGGTGTGAGGGGAAAGTGACGAAGGTCGAGGAGAAGAATGCGGAGCAGTCCTACGACGTCATCGTGGTCGGCGGTGGACCTGCCGGACTGTGCGCGGCGATGTATGCCGGGCGTGGTATGCTGAACACGCTCGTGATCGAGCGAGGCTTACCGGGAGGCGAGATGCTCAATACCGACCTCATCGAGGACTATATCGGGTTCGAGAGCATCAAGGGGCCGGAGCTGGCGAACTTGATGGCCAATCACGCCAAGAAGTTCGGTGCCGAGATCATCATGGACACGGTGGAGTCGATCGCAAGGCGCGACGACGGTGACTTCGATGTGATTACGCAGCTAGGCAAGACATACCGCGCGCCCGCGGTGATTCTCACAGCCGGTGGTACCCCGAGGAAGCTCAATGTCTCAGGTGAGGCGGATTACGCCGGGAGGGGAGTGTCCTACTGTGCCGTATGCGATGGGGCCTTCTTCAAGGGCGCGGTCCTCGCCGTCGTCGGCGGTGGTGACGCCGCTGTCGAGGAAGCCGACTACCTCACTCGCTATGCTGAGAGGGTGTTCATCATCCATCGCCGCGATCAGTTCCGGGCGTCGCCCCTGATTCAGAAGCGGGCGTTCAACAACCCCAAGATCGAGGTGGTCTGGAACCGAGTGGTCGAGGAGATCCGGGGCGACGAGAACGGCGTCAATCAGCTCCTGCTGAAGGACACGGTCACTGGAGAGGAATCCACCCTCGCCGTTGGTGGGGTGTTCATCTTCATTGGGTTCAGTCCGAACTCGGGGCTGATCAAAGGGCACTTCGAGCACGACGCGGGTGGGTACATCATTACGGATAGCAGGATGATGACGTCGATTCCGGGGCTCTTCGCCGCCGGCGACCTCCGCGTTCAGCTCGTGCGACAGATCACGACAGCGGTCGGTGACGCGACCACGGCGGCCATGGCCGTGGAGAAGTACCTGTCCGAAAAGCGAGATCGGGAGCAGGAGCACGGCAAGCAGGAGAAGGAGGCCGTTGCCTCAACCTAAGGTCATCTGCCTGACCAACGGTCAGTTCATGGAGAACTGCTACCTCCTTGCTGACCCGCAAATGGGGGACGCAGTTCTCATTGACCCTGGGGAGGAGGCTGACCTCTTCCTACGCCGCATCGCTACTGAGGATCTCACCCTGCGGGCGATCTGGCTCACACACGCGCACCTCGACCACGTTATCGGGGTCGCGCCAGTCGTCGAGCGTACGGGTGTGCCGGTGTATCTGCACCCTGCGGATCGGCCGCTGTACGAAGGCGTCGGCCACCAGGGCGAGTGGCTCGGGGTGCCGGCATCGGCCCCGCCGGCGCCCGAAGGTTACCTGGCTGAAGGAGACACACTCGGAATCGGTGCATTGTGCTTCGAAGTCCGTCACGTGCCCGGCCATAGCCCCGGGAGCATTGCCCTCGTGGGGCACGGCGTGGCCTTCGTTGGAGACGCTTTGTTCGCCGGCTCCGTTGGGCGGACAGATCTCCCGGGCGGCAACGCCGATACCCTGATCGCCAGCATCCGAGAGAAGCTGCTCGCGCTGCCCGATGAGACAGTGGTCTACCCGGGGCACGGTCCCGAGACCACGATCGGCCAGGAGCGGACCACGAATCCGTTTCTGACGGGGACGTATCGGCTTGTCTGATGACCTGGGGAGCCGGGAGCTGGGAGCGGGTCCAGTCGTCAGCCGGGCGATTCCCGAGGCCAGCACCCGAAAACCGGAGCCGAGCACTGCTTCGACTGGTCCTGCTCCCCGCTCCCCGCTCTCCCGCTGCCTCCGGTGTGGTTTCGCGGTTCCACCGATGCCCGTGGGGTGTAAGAACCCGTGCCCGAACTGCCATTTTGTCTACCCCCTGGGCGACTGCTCCGACTGATCTGCAGATCGTGACTGCAAGTGTGCCGGGCAATCGACGCCACCCCGGCCACGGAGCGGTTTCGGCGCTTGCGCTGCTTTGAGGTGGATTACGGATGGAGGCAACGGGCTAGGGCGCTGCAACCCGGCTATCGCGGCGTATGGGTGATTCCTGGCTTGATACCGATACTCAGCTGTCACAGCAGGGCGGGCGTATGAGCGAGACTCGACTCGAGCATGACTCCCTGGGGGACCTCCCGGTCCCCAGCTGGGCTTTGTACGGGATCCAGACCGAGCGCGCGCGGCACAACTTCGCCATCTCTGGGCTGAAACCGATGCCGATCTTCGTGGACGCGATGGTGTGGATCAAGCGCGCCGCCGCGCTCACACACAAAGAGACGGGCCGCCTCGATGCTCGGTTGGCTGACGCTATCGTGCAGGCCGCGGACGAGGTGCTCGGGGGGCAGTATCGGGATCAGTTCGTGGTGGATCCATACCAGGCCGGTGCGGGAACCAGCCACAACATGAACGTGAACGAGGTGCTGGCCAACCGCGCTAATGAAATCTTGGGGGGCACGCGCGGCGAGTACCGGCCAGTGCACCCCAACGACCACGTGAACATGGCGCAGAGCACGAATGACACTATTCCGACGGCCATTCGGCTGGGTGCCCTCGCCATGCTACCTCACCTGCTCGGCGCCATGGGAAAGCTCGCCGGGGCGCTTCTCGAGCGCGGCGAGGAGTTCGACGGCATCGTCAAGGCCGGTCGCACGCATCTCCAGGATGCCACGCCGATTCGCCTGGGCCAGGAGTTCACCGCTTGGGGCGGTACCGTTGAGCGCAGCCGCCAGCGCATCGAGGAGGCTGCTGCATGGTTGCGCGACTTGAACATCGGCGGCTCCGCCGTGGGAACCGGGCTCAACGTGGAACCCGACTATCCACGACTCATGGTCGAGCACCTCAGGGAGGCAACCGGGCTGGACCTGCGCCAGGGGGCCGATCGGGTGCAGCTGATGCAGTCGATGGGCGATCAGGCTGGCTTTAGCGCCGCCCTGAGAACGTACGCGGTGGATCTGAGCAAGATTGCCAACGACATCCGCCTGCTATCGTCTGGTCCTCGAACCGGGTTCGCCGAAATCCAGCTGCCAGCTGTGCAGCCCGGCTCCAGCATCATGCCCGGAAAGGTGAATCCGGTCATCGCCGAGATGGTCAACATGGTTTGCTATCAGGTGATCGGAAACGACGCCACGGTTGCTGCGGCTGCCGAGGCGGGTCAGATCGAGCTCAACGTCATGATGCCGGTCATCGCCCACAATCTCTTCTTCTCGATGAAGATCCTGACCAGCGCGAGCCGGACGTTCGCGGAGCGGTGTATCGCGGGAATCGAAGCTGACGAGGCTCGATGTGCGTACTGGCTCGAGCGGAGTCCGGCTATCATCACGGCGCTCGCCCCCAAGATCGGCTATGCAGAAGCGGCCAAGCTTGCGAAGGAGGCGGTAGAGCGCGGCATGACCATTCGAGAGTTGGTGGCGCAACAGGGGATTCTCTCGCCAGAAGAGCTCGATCGAGCCCTCGACCTGCGGGCAATGACCGAACCAGGCGTGCCGGGAGATCGGTAGGGCGGACGCGGACGCTTGCTTTCCGAACCGCAGTGTCGGATATTGCGGTAGGGAGGGAGCCATGCGTGTCACTACGTGGGCCGAGTACGGCCTGATCGTGTCACTCCACTTGGCGAAGCAGGGTAGGGAGGCGCCGACGCCGGCGCGGGACATGGCGCACCACGAGGGGTTGCCTGCCGATTACGTGGAACAGATTCTGCTCAAGTTGAGGCGGGCGGGTCTGGTTTCCAGTGTTCGCGGGGCCAAGGGTGGGTACTTCCTTGCGCGTGATCCGGAGACCATCTCGGTCAAGGACGTCATCGAAGCGGCCGAGAACCGGACGTTCGAGGTGAACTGCGATGTCCACCCGGTGAGTCCGGAGCGCTGCCGTTCAGGCGGCACATGCAGTCTTCGCCCAGTGTGGCGCGAGCTGCAGCGACGTGTTGACGACCTGCTGGCTAGTATCTCACTCGCCGACTTGAAGGGGCAGGAGTCGGAAGTACAGAGTCTCGTCGCGGTCTGACTGAACTGATCGCGGCGTAGTCATATGAGTGGGGTGGGGAGCGGGAGGGGGTAAGGTTTTTTCCCCTGCAATTTCGACGACTCCACTCGGGATTATGCATTGCCATCCATGACCGGGTCGCGGGACCTGCGCGCCCACGTGTGCACGCCGCCCCCGGCCTTCCGCGAGCCCAACTAACCCACCAACTTGCAACGTGATGCGCGACGCACGCTACGGTAATCCTGGGAGCGGGGCGGGCGGATCGGCTCCGGGTCTCGGGCTATCACACGAAGAGATCTTGCGCTACTCCCGGCACCTGATCTTGCCGGAGGTGGGCACTGCGGGCCAGCGGCGACTCAAGGCGGCACGCGTGGTGCTGGTGGGTGCCGGTGGGTTGGGCTCGCCGGCCTCCCTTTACCTCGGGGCGGCGGGTGTCGGGACGGTCGCTCTCGTGGACTTTGATGCGGTGGACGAGACCAACCTCCAGCGGCAGATCATCCACGGGACCAGCATGGTTGGGAAGTCGAAGCTAGTGTCGGCGGAGCTGCGCCTGAAGGATCTCAATCCGCATGTCCGGGTGGAGACCTTCGATGAACGGCTCACCTCGGAGAACGCCCTGCAGGTACTGCGGGGCTTCGACGTGGTGGTGGACGGGAGCGACAACTTCCCGACCCGCTACCTGGTGAATGATGCGTGCGTACTGCTTGGGATTCCCTACGTCTACGGCTCGATTTTTCGGTTCGCCGGTCAGGCATCGGTGTTCGCCGCGGAGGGAGCTCCCTGCTACCGCTGCCTGTTCCGCGATCCCCCACCGCCGGGGCTGATACCCTCCTGCGCCGAGGCGGGAGTGCTGGGTGTCCTGCCAGGTGTGATCGGTAGCATTCAGGCGCTAGAGGCCATCAAGCTGATCATTCGACAGGGGGATACCCTCATCGGGCGTCTCCTCCTGTTTGATGCCCTGAAGCTCGAGTTCCGGGAACTCACGCTGCGGAAGGATCCGGATTGTCCCGTGTGCGGCGACGATCCGACCGTGCGGGAGCTCATTGACTACGAGGCCTTCTGCGGTGCCGGCGCCGAGCCAGCGCGCGAGGGAGCCGAGGTGACGGCGGAACAGCTCGCCCAGGAGCGGGAGGAGAATCCTGACCTCGTACTGGTAGACGTTCGGGAGCCCCAGGAATGGGAGATCTGCCACATCCAAGACTCGGTGCTGATTCCCCTGGGGCAGCTGCCGGATCGATTGGGCGAGCTGGATGGGCACGGGGACCTGGTCACCATCTGTCACTACGGCGTTCGCTCAATGCGCGCCCTGGAGATCCTGGGGGCGGCGGGCTTCTCGAAGGTTCGGAGTCTGCGGGGCGGTATTGCGTCGTGGGCGGAAAACGTCGACAGCAGCGTGCCCAGGTACTAGAGTAGCCGAGGATAATCCGCGGATGGAGGCGGATTGTCTGCGGCCACTGGTAGACGTTGGCGCGCTTGCATGAATACATTAACGTCTGACAACTTGCCGAAGTGGTGGAACTGGTAGACGCGCTGCGTTCAGGGCGCAGTGGGCGCAAGCCCGTGTGGGTTCGAATCCCACCTTCGGCATCGGGGAGAGAAGGGAGGGTCCTGCGAGCAGTCGGCAGGCCACACGCCTTCTAGACGTGGAGACGCCCAGTGATTGGCAGTGGGCGGCGCGTGGATCCCCCGCGCTGCCCGCTAGCCGCCGCTGGGCGTGTTGCGTTCTCACTGCTTGCTTGACACTCCGAACTACTTATCTATCTTGCACTTAGCTCGTGTCGCCAGGTACCCGATCGGACCGCGAATTGGGCCAGGTGGTGGCCCGGAATCGCAAGGCCCGTCACGACTACCACATTCTGGAAACGTGGGAGGCGGGGCTCATCCTCACGGGCAGCGAGATCAAGTCGATCCGTGCTGCGAGGGTGAGCTTGAAGGGTGCCTACGGGGTCGTTCGCGGCGGAGAGATCTGGCTGGAGGGTATGAATATTGCTCCCTACGAGTGCGGGGGGTACAGCAACCATGAACCGCTGCGCCCCCGCAAGTTGCTGCTGCACCGCCAAGAAATGCGGCGGCTCATAGGGGCGTTTGAGCGCAAGGGCCTCACCCTGGTACCGCTGGATCTCCATCTTCGGAAGGGCTGGGCCAAGGTGACCCTCGCCCTCGCCCAGGGCAAAAAGCTGTACGACAAGCGAGAGGACCTGAAGCGTCGTACCGCTGAGCGCGATGCTGCCCGGTCCACGGGGCGGCGTCGATGACAGCCATTACGCTTCTGGCGCTCGGTGTGCTGGTGGCGGGCCGCTCTGCCGCTCCTGCCGGTTCTGCTGCGAGCATTCCCCGAGCCATCGTCATCGCCACCGCTCGGGGCGAGTCTGTGGTGCCCGTCTACGCCGACGAGGGACATCCTGCGCTCCCGACCCCTCTCCTCATCCCACTCCTCCCCATGACGCAACGGATCGAGCACGGCTGGGCCGTCGTGGGGTTTGCCGGGCAGCCATTCCGGTTCCTGCTGGGCGCGCCCGTCCTGGAGTACGCAGGGAACGTCGTGCCGTTGGCCGGCGGTGCATACGTGGCGCGAGACACCCTGTTCGTTCCGCTGCAGTGGTTGGCGGAGCATATCCCGCGCCTGTTCCGCGAGGGCTACCGGTACGATCCGCTGGCGGCGCGGTTCGAAGAAGCTCGCCTGGCTCCCGTGGTGACGCGTCGGGCCACCCCCAGCGCTACTCGGACGTCCACCGTGCGACCGCCGTCTGAGCTCGCCCGCCGGAACGGCTTTCGCATGCGACACGCGGTGGTCGTGGACGCTGGCCACGGTGGCCCGGACGATGGCAACCCGGGACGGTACTTGCCCCGGGGCGTCAAGGAGAAGCACGTCACCCTCGCCGTTGCGAAACTGCTGCAAGACGAGCTCAAGCGTCGTGGGGTGTCCGTGGTGATGACGCGCACAACGGATACCCTCATCGATCTTCGCGATCGTGCCCGCCTCTGTAGCGAAGAGTGTGACCTCTTCGTGAGCATACACGTCAACAGCTTGCTCCCTCGCCGCGGTTATCAGAACGTCAATGGCTTCGAGACCTACTTCCTTGGGCAGTCAGCTACCGCTGAGGCTCGCCGCGTCGCGGCGATGGAGAACGAGGCAATGCGGTACGAAACCGGGTACGATCCCGGCGAGATAGATGATCCCGTCGACTTCATATTCAGGGACCTGCAGGTGAACGAGTTTCTCCGCGAGTCCGCACTCCTGGCAGATCTGGTTCAGACTCACGGTGCAGCCGTCCACCCCGGTAGCGACCGTGGAGCCGCGCAGAACCCCTACTTCGTCGTCCTACGGGAGGCGACGCGCCCCGCCATCCTGGTTGAAACCGGCTTCGCCACCAATCGGCGGGATGGCCAATTCGTTGCATCCTCGTCTGGGCAGCAGAAGCTTGCGAAGGCAATCTCCGACGGAATCGTCGAGTACTTGCTGCGGTACGAGGCCAAGGTCTTGCTCGAAGCGAGACCATGAAGCGGATCCGCCCTAGGCTGGTGTGGACGCTGGGAGTCGCAGCGGTCTCCGCCTGCGCCTACTTCAACGGTTTGTACAACGCCAACCGACTGGCCCGCGATGCTCGGAAGGCCGAGGAGCAGGGGCGCTCGGGAGAGGCTCGCTCCCTGTGGGCACAAGCAGCGGTGAAGGCCGAATCAGTGGCGGTGCGATACCCTGAGAGCAAGTATCGCGACGATGCGCTTCTCCTGATGGGCCGTGCCCTGCGGGAAACCGGGAGTTGCAATCGAGCGATTGAGCCACTGCGGGTCGCGGCGGATTCGAGTCCCAGTCCTACGCTCCGCACGCGTGCGCGGGTGGTCCTCGGTGAGTGCTTAGTTGAGCTGCGCCGTTTGGACTCGGCGGTGGCGGTGCTCACGCTTGTTGAGTCCGAGGTGGACTCGGGGCTCGCCGCGATCGCGCTGCTGTGGCGAGGACGTGCATTGCTACAGCAGGGGCGGTACGAGGCGGCCGTCAATGACCTGCTGCGGATCGGGGGGCATGACCCAGCGTTCGACCTGGCGGTCGCGTACGCGGGGCTCGACAGCCTCGATTTGGCCATGGAAACCCTCGAGGCACGGGTGGATGGACCGTACCAGGACGCCCCGTGGCTTGCGGCGCTTGATTCGCTAGGGGCTCGCGATCGCCACCGTGCCACCGCTCTGGTGGATCGACTGGTGGCACTGCCGGGCCTCACCGCGGGTCAGCGAGCCAGGCTGCTTCTGGCGGATGGGGAGCGGCGGGCAAGTTTGGGCGATCAGGCGCGGGCCGCTGAGCGGTTTGCTGCTGCGGAGCGCGTCGCGCCGGACTCGGTGGAGGGAGGTGCTGCCCGCGGGCAGCTGGCGGTTGCAGAGCTGCGACAGATAGGTGACATCCAGAGTCTCCGGCGGTTGCTGAACACCATCCGGGAAGCCGCACGCCTGGGAGGGCCGGCAGCGCGTATAGCGTCGCCGTTCATACCCATCCTCCAGACGGTTACGGTTGTCCTGGAGGACCGCCAGGTCGCGAGTCGCGATCTTTGGCTGTTCGCTCTCGCCGAGGCGGTGCGGGACTCCCTGGGGGCTGCTCCCCTCGCCGCCGCGCTGTTCCAGCAACTCCAGGTAGATCACCCGACATCGTTCGTTGCGCCCAAGGCGTTGCTGGCAGCAGCAGCCCTGGACCCGACGGTGGGTGACTCGATCCTTGTGGTGCTCCGCCGCGCATACCCGGACTCCCCCTATACCCGAGCCCTTCACGGTGAAGCCGGCCCGGCGTTCGCAGCGGCTGAGGACTCGCTGCGCGCCCTCTTGGCGTCTCAGGTGGGTGAGGGCCTGCAACGCGGCCCGACCGAAGCCGACGACGAGGTGCGGCGGCGTCGGCTGCCATGAGCCCAGTGCCCGCCAGTCCTCCGCCGGTAGACGTCTTCGGAACCACCTTTCAGAATCCCATCTTGCTCGCCGCTGGCACCGCTGGCTTTGGGCGCGAACTCGCCGGGGTGATCAATCTGGACCGGCTCGGCGGCCTGACCACCAAGGCAGTGAGCCCCGAGCCCCGATCCGGGCATGCTGCCCCTCGGGTGGCAGAGTTCCCTGGTGGCATGCTCAACGCGGTGGGACTCGCCAACCCGGGTCTTGAGCACGTGGAGGCGGTAGAGCTGCCGTGGCTAGCCACGCGGCTCAGGCGGGCCCGGGTCATCGTCAACGTAGTCGGATCAGTAGTTGCGGACTTCGAGAAGGTGGTACAGCGCCTTTCTCCGCTGCCCGTCGTTACCGCGCTCGAGTTGAACGTGTCGTGCCCCAACACAGCTCGGGGCGGTGAGGAGTTCGGTGCCGATGTGGCCGTGCTCACCGAACTGGTGCGGTGCTGCCGGGGTGTGTCAGATAAGCCGTTGCTGGTGAAGCTCGCTCCCTACCTTGCCGACATCGGGGCGATCGCGTCCGTGGCAGCAGAGGCGGGTGCCGACGGCTTTACGCTGGTCAACACCATTCCCGGCACGCTGTTTCGCTGCGAGGGTGGGGGGGGTGGGGTGCGCGGACCCCGACTTGGATTCGGGCGTGGCGGCGTGAGCGGCCCCGCACTCCTGCCGGTTGGGGTGTGGGCCACCAGGAGAGTGCGTGAGCGCACCGGTCTCCCAGTGATCGGCGTTGGTGGGGTGCGGACACTGGAGGACGTGGATCAGTACCTGCATGCCGGGGCCTCCTTGATCGCGGTCGGTACTGCCGCGCTCGCGGATCCCCGGGTGCCGGAGCGGCTGGTGTCCCAGTGGAGTCGGCGTGGCTGAGGTCATTGTCGCCCTGGACGTGGTTTCGCCCCGGGAGGCGCTGCAGCTGGCGGATCAGCTGCCAGAGCTCCGGTGGGCCAAGATCGGACCCATGCTGTTTGTGCGGGGCGGACCTGACCTGGTGCGGCAGCTGAAGGCCCGCGGGGTGTGCGTATTCCTAGATCTCAAGTGGCACGACATCCCCAATTCGGTGGCAGAAGCTGTGCGCGGGGCTGCGGAGCAGGGGGTTGACCTGGCCACGGTTCACGCCCTTGGCGGCCGGGCTATGCTGGAGGCTGCAGCTCGGGCGAGTGACCCGATGCGGCTCGCTGCGGTATCCGTTCTCACCTCTCACTCGGCTTCGGAGTACTGGGAGACGCTGGGTCGCCGCGACGGCGCTGCCGAGGTCCAGGACGAGGTGGTGCGGCTGGCGCGGATCGCGGTGGAGGCCGGGGTGCATGGCGTCGTGGCCTCGCCCCTGGAAGTGACCGTGGTGAAAGAGGTTGTCGGACCGGATCGGTGGATCGTGGTGCCGGGAATCCGACCCCCTGGAACCGAAGCGGGCGACCAGCGGCGGACGGCCACCCCCGAGGTGGCCGTAGCCGCGGGGGCGACACACCTGGTGGTGGGCCGGCCCATCATTCGTGCCGAACGCCCCCGCCTGGTGTATGACAGCATTTGCGAGGCAATTGCGTGAAGGAGCGGACGATGTGCGCGATGACACGGGCTCCAGTCCGACGGATCCTGGGGCTGGCCGTGGCGTGCCTGATACTCGGGGCGCCGCGGACGCTGGCCCAGAACGAATTGGAGAAGGCAGTGGAACGGGCGCGGGCCGCGTGGCTCGACCACGACGTGGAGGCGCTCGTGGCGAACAGCGACACGGTGCGGCTTCGCCTTCCCGGTGTGCGCTCGGCATCCCTGCGCCCCGGTCAGGCAGCGCGGCTGCTGGATCGGTACCTCAAGCCCTCACAGGAGCGCACGTTCGCATTGGTGGAAGTGCGGCAACTTGCCGAGGACCACGCCTATGCCGAGGTAGCCCGACGCTACGTCGTACGGGGGACCGACGAGGAACGGGAGGAAACGGTGTTCCTGGGCTTCCGTTTTCTCGACGGTCGCTGGCGGCTGCGGGAGGTGAACGTCACGCCGTAAAGCTAGGTTGCATATGGGGTAAGGCCGTTCTATATTGCCAGGTTCGATACAACCACTCGATACAACCAATAGTTGGAGTAGCGTTGAAAGTTCGTTCGAGCGTGAAGCCGATCTGCGAGCACTGCAAGGTGGTCCGCCGCCGCGGCGTCACCCGGGTGATCTGCAAGCGCAATCCCAAGCACAAGCAGCGGCAGGGGTAGCGTATGGCACGGATCGCCGGCGTCGATCTTCCGCGGGAGAAGCGGGTTGAGGTTGCGCTCACCTACATCTACGGTGTGGGCCGGCCCACGGCCCAGCAGGTGCTCGATGACACGGCCATCAATCCGGACACGCGGGTCCGCGACCTCACGGATCCTGAGGTCGCCCGGCTCCGTCAGGCCATCGAGCGGCAGGTGAAGGTCGAGGGGGCTCTCCGCACCGAAGTGGCCATGAACATCAAGCGCCTCATGGACATCGGTAGCTATCGCGGAGCGCGGCATCGCCGCGGGCTGCCGGTGCGGGGGCAGCGCACGCACACCAACGCCCGGACCAAGAAGGGGCCGCGGCGTCCCATCGCGGGGAAGAAGAAGGCGGTGAAGAAGTAGGATGACACAGCCACAGCCTTCCGGCCCCAGACGGAAGAAGGTAGTCGAGGCGGAGGGGATCGCTCACATCACGGCTACCTTCAACAACACATTGATCACCATCACCGACCTCCAGGGGAACGCCATTGTGTGGGGTTCCGCCGGCAAGTCGGGATTCAAGGGTTCTAAGAAGTCCACGTCGTTTGCGGCCACTGTGGCGGCAGAAAACTGCGCCCGGGAGGCCGTGAACCTGGGCGTTCGGCGGGTTCACGTCCGGGTGCAGGGTCCCGGTGCCGGCCGCGAGTCAGCCATCCAGGCTCTGGCGTCAGCGGGTCTCGAGGTTAGGTCGATCAGGGACGTCACGCCGATTCCCCACAACGGGTGCCGGCCGCCCAAGAAGAGGCGGGTGTAGGCTATGGCGCGTTACACCGGTGCCGTCTGCAAGCTCTGCCGGCGCGAAGGCACTAAGCTCTTCCTCAAGGGCTCCCGGTGCCTGACGGAGAAGTGTGCGGTGGAGAGGCGTGCGTATGCGCCCGGCCAGCATGGCCAGGCCATGAGCCGCCGCCGGAAATCGTCGGAGTACCAGAAGCAGCTGCGGGAGAAGCAGAAGGTCAAACGCATCTACGGGTTGACCGAGCGTCAATTCCGGAACGCCTTTGAGAGGGTGCGTCCCGTTCCCGGCGTGACGGGCGAGAATTTGCTGATTCTGTTGGAGACGCGGCTGGACAACATCGTGCATCGGATGGGCTTCGCCCCCAGTCGTGGGTCGGCGCGCCAGCTCGTACGCCATCGCCACATCCAGGTCAATGGTCGAACGGTGGATGTTCCGTCCTATGCGGTGCAGCCGGATGAGGAGGTGCGGGTGGCGGAGCAGAGCCGGGACCTGGCAGCGGTGCGGGCGTCGCTGGAGGCGCTCTCGCGGGCTGCGCCGGTCTCGTGGATCACGGTGGATACGGAGAAGGCCGTTGGCAAGATGACCGAGCTGCCAACCCGCGACACCATTCCAGTGGCGGCGCAGGAGCAGCTCATCGTGGAGCTCTATTCCAAATAGCCATGACAATTGATCTCATCGGCTTGGTCCGACCGCACGTCGTCGAGATGACGAAGCGGGAGGACATCCCGTATGCGGCGGAGTTCCGGCTCCAGCCCCTGGAGCGGGGTTACGGCTACACTCTGGGCAACGCGCTGAGACGGATGTTGCTGTCCTCTCTTCGCGGTGCTGCCGTCTGGGCGTTCCGACTCGAAGGGGTGGTGCACGAGCACCAGACGATTCCCGGTGTGGTGGAGGATGTTCACCAGGTGATTCAGCGCCTCAAGGCGCTCACCTTGATCATGGCGGAAGACGTGGATGAGACGGTCCTTCACGTCAAAGCCGAAAAGGCCGGTCCGGTCTTGACCAAGCACATCGAACCCAACTCGGCGGTCGACATCGTGCACCCCGAGCACGTGCTCTTCACCCTGCAGGAAGATCGCGAGATTACGGGAGAGCTGTATGTGAACAAGGGCCGCGGGTATGCGGAGGCCTCCCAACACGCAGTCGACCGATCGTTGCCGGTGGACTTGGTGCGGATTGACGCGATCTACAATCCGGTGCGGCGAGCGAACTTCACGGTGCACGAGACTCGGGTTGGCCAGCGAACCGACTTCGACAGTCTCACCCTCTCAGTTGAGACGAACGGCGCGACCACACCCGAGGATGCGGTGGCCTACGCCGCGGCCCTGCTGCAGGAACACTTCCAGCACTTCATCGACTTCGGCCGGATTCCCATCGTTACCGGAAGGGGTGCTGAGTCGCCGGAGAAGGATGGCGTTGAGCTGCGCGATCTGCTGGCCAAGCCGGTGGATGACTGCGGCCTCTCGGTCCGCTCGATCAACTCGCTCAAGAACTCCAGCATCAGCACGCTGGCTGACCTGGTCCGCTACACTGAGGACGAGCTGCTGAAGGTGAAGAACGTGGGGGAGAAGGCATTGAGCGAGATCGCCGAGATGCTACGCCACGAGGGATTGAACTTCGGCATGGAGTTCGAGGAGCGCGACGGTCAGCTGGTGGTGGTCAACGAAGGCACCGCTCCCGCCGCCGTGGGATCGGCCGGTGAGGAACCGGTGCCGGAGGTGCAGGGGGAGTAGCGCGATGCGGCACCGGCGGAAGGGTCGACAGCTGAGCCGGACTTCGGCCCACAGGAAGGCCGTGCTGCGGAATCTGGCCACTTCGCTGTTCCGCCATGAGCGGATCGTCACCACGGCGGCCAAGGCCAAGGAACTCCGCCCGTTTGCCGAGCGGCTCATCACATTGGCACGCCGCGGCGATCTGCACGCCCGGCGACAGGTGGAGCGGCACATCAGAGACCGGCAGGTGAGCGGGCGGCTCTTCTCCGAGATTGGCCCCCGGTTTGCCGCCCGGCCTGGTGGCTATACCCGGATCCTCAAACTGGGACACCGATCCGGTGACGGCGCCGAGCTTGCCCGGATCGAGCTACTTGGCGAGTGAGCGGCATTCTAGAGCTCGAGACGAAGACGGGGACCTCACGGTCCCCGTTTTCTTTGGCAAGCCGGTGCTGTGCCGCTCAGGAGGAGGCGACCGCAGTGCGGCGCCGGGGGGCCTTGACCACGCGGTTGGACTTGATGCACTGGGTGCAGACGCGGAGTCGCTTGACCTCGCCGTCCACCAGCGCCCGGATCCGCTGGAGATTGGGGTACCAGCGCCGGTTGGTCTTATTGTTGGCGTGGCTCACGTGGTGACCGAACTTCGGTCCCTTGCCACAGATGTCACAAACACGGGCCATTGGCTGCGCTCGTGAGAATGGTAAACTGGTTCAGTCCCCTCGTATGAGGGGGATAAGTCTAGCGACGGACGGCTTGTTGTACAAGCCCACACTCGCTAAGGGCTCCGACCCCTAGCCGACGCGGAAGCATCTATGCCGACTGCTCTCATCACAGGTGTCACTGGCCAGGACGGCTCGTACCTCGCCGAGTTCCTGATCGACAAAGGCTACGAGGTTGTTGGGGTCGTGCGGCGCACCTCCCACGACTCGTACGAGCGCATCGGCCACCTGCTGGATCGACTCACCGTCGTTCCGGCCGACTTGCTCGACCAGCATTCCCTGACCACCGTCATTCGCGACGTAAGGCCCGACGAGATTTACAATCTGGCGGCC
>JABAOH010008336.1_pt1 | contig 20020 bp, 19 predicted proteins | sample 7062181 | NCBI WGS metagenome assembly JABAOH01 (sample SAMN14538630, study PRJNA623070) | marine sediment metagenome | biome: marine biome [ENVO:00000428]; feature: marine pelagic biome [ENVO:01000023]; material: deep marine sediment [ENVO:00002113]; isolation source: pool of 5 deep marine... | reverse complement strand
TTCTCCCTATACTTTCATCTGTCTTGCTTGCGGCTCATTTTTCAAGAATTCAGCAAGATTGGCTCGCTCTGTTGACTCTCTTATTTCCTTTCATACTGCTCATCAAAAAGAAGTGGATAATAAGAATCTACCAAATTTACCTTGTTTTTGGCGGTATCATCTGGATCGAACGCTTGGTTTACCTGCGAAGTATAAGAATCTCAGAGGAAAGACCATGGATTCGGCTGGTTATTATCCTGGGTGTTGTGGCTCTAATCACTCTCCTATCAGCCATTCTGCTCGAAAACAGAAAGTTCAGGCGAGTCTATCAATTTGAAAAAAAGAAATATGATGTCTCCTCTCAACCGAGTTTATTTGCTTTTTTACTGACGGCATCGCTTTTGACTATAGTTCACTTTCAAGTCGATTCCCCTATTCTTCTACTGGAAAGATTCCTTCCTGGTTCCTTCGGAATCGAAATATTCGCATTATCTCTCTATGCTGCTTTGGTGACAGAAAAGATGCTGGAAATCACAACCGTCTCGAAAATCAGGAGAAGAATATGGCTCCTTTTCTCAATTGTATTCTTCACTCAATTCTTCCTGGGAATTACGGGCTTTGAAAAATTTCTGATGACGGGAAAGCTTCATCTTCCTATTCCGGCTATGATCATTGCCGGTCCATTATTTCGAGGTCACAGCTTCTTTATGCTCATACTCTTTGCCGCAACTGTAATCTTAGCCGGGAGTGCTTGGTGCAGTCACCTCTGCTATATCGGCAGTTGGGACAACATGGCAAGCCTATCTATGAAAAGGCCCAAATCTCTGCCCATTGGGTGGAGATCTCTGAGATACGGCATTTTCATACTAATTATTCTCTCAGCACTTCTCTTTCGTTATCTACGAATAAGCTCAATGGTGGCAACGGGCATCGCATTGATCTATGGACTGGCCGGCGTGGGAATCATGATCTTCATTTCCAGACGGAATGGTGTGATGACCCACTGCACGATATACTGTCCTGTGGGCCTGGCTGCTGACATTTTAGGGAGACTTTCCCTCTTCCGTCTTCGCTTTAAGTCTAATTGCGATGAATGCGGGGCCTGTCAGTATTCCTGCCGATATCATGCCCTGGAACAGGATGATATCCAGCGGAAAAAACCAGGTTTATCTTGTACCCTTTGTGGTGATTGCCTCTCTGCGTGCCCTAAAGACGCACTGCAATACAAATTCTTAGGGCTTTCTCCTCATACCGCACGTATGGTGTTCATCGTTCTCATAGTATCACTCCACGCGGTTTTTCTAGGAGTAGCACGCTTATAAGATTCTATTCTTTTTATTTCCCCCTGATTGAAAAATGTTTATGAATCTACTCTTGAAAAGATTGTTAATTACTTGATTTCATTGAAGTTATATTTCTGGTGCGACCTTAACACGGTAGAAGTCGCTGGTTCAAATCCTGTATCGCCCAGCATTTGTTTTCTATTGCTCACGAGATACTCCCTCGTTATCAATTCTTAACATCTGCCCAAATTCGAGTCATGCAGTATACATAGCATTGAGGGTGTAAATTTAGCTATGCAGTTTACACATTGGGGAGGGCCAGTTCATACGGATAAAATCTTTTCTGCTTAGAAGTGGTTTTTAATCTCTGGATTATGATTTTTGTTCATTCCATTTTACCATCACATCAAGTGCAAGACCTATGTTTCCTATCTGGCAATGATTGTGAGCTTGTTCTTCTTTTGTGAAAATCCTGGCAGTTACAGATCTGGCATTAGTTAATGCTTTTACCTGCTTGTTATGCATCTTAAAGGGAATAAAGTGATCTTTTCTTCCGGTAAGAATCAAAACATCTTGTTTTACCAAATCGGAATGAAGATTTTTCTCATTAAGCTGTTCCACGACATCGAATGCGTCCATGGGCGTCTTTTTATCTGCGATATACATCATGTTGCCGATTGTCCACGCATGCATTTCATCTTTTTTCATTTTCTTTGTTGTTACTTTATTTGTAAAATTTCTGAGATGTTTGAAAAATAATTTCATCAGTAGCTGTCCTATTTTATTGGGAAATTGCAGATAGTCATAAGCGATGCCAGAAGCAATCACCCTCTCTATTCGCGGTTCAAATGCTGCGGCCCTAAAACAAAGCCACCCTCCCATTGATATTCCAAGCAAAGTAACATTATCAAGTTTGAAATAATCTAGGATAGCTTTTGTCGGTTTTTCCCATTCATGATTTAGAGCGAGCCCGTATTTTTTGCGAGCAGCACCTTGGCCAGGACCTTCAAAAGCGAAAACTTCATGCCCATGATCTGAAAAATATCTCATCCAGGAGTAAAATTCCTCGATAAAGGAATCAAATCCTCCGTGCATGACTATGGTACCTTTCTTCTCCCTCGTAGGAGCTATTTTCATTGCCGGCAAGAATGCTTCATTGTAGGGTATTTTAAATCTTTCAATACCTTCATTTTGAAAAATCTTGTAAAAAAGATCGATGAACTTATCGTACAGAATTTCTTCATCAGGATCTTCTGGTGATGTATAAAATTCAGCTGCTCTGTAATAAAACGCTGCGTTCATGAATCTCTCTTCAGAGACAGCTTCTTCGGCCAGTTTAAGCATTTCCCTCTTCCAATCCTCAAAAGTATTAATTTTTTGACCTGCCTCTTTCATATCTTCGAACCTGGTGTATCCGAGGGAGTGCCAACGATTAAGCTGGAAATTGAAGAGCTGGTCTTTATGGAACTTATGGTATCCGACGGGGAATGTGAATTTAGTTTTATTATCATTTTTCATATTATTTTCCTTTTTTTGAATTATATAAGTTTTGTTAGCATAGTCAATTTCATATATTATGCTCACTTTCCGTGACCATTTCGCGACCAAATGGACCCGGCTCCTCCCTCCACACGGTAGAAGTCGCAGGTTCATATCCTGCATCGCCTCCCAATTGTTTTCAACATTTTGCATAATCTTACAGGCTTCAAGCATGCTACGTGTGCCCGAATCCTCGCCAGGAATAGGTCGGATAAAATTGCGTGGATGACTGCCGTTCAAATAAGAAATAGGAATTTTCAAATAATAAAAAAAATGCTTGACAAAATGTTTGAAATTGTATAGTATACACTTGAGTAGTTACTATTATGACTAAAGAAGATATCATTCAGACATTAGAACATTTAGGGCTTTCGACCTATGAAGCCAAAGCCTACATGGCTCTCTTTTCTGAACAGCCTTTAACAGGATACAGATTGAGCAAGATTTCTGGTGTGCCTCGCTCCCGCATTTATGAGACGATTGAGAAGCTTATGGCGAAAGGATTGGTTTTATCTCAAGAAGGAGACACAACCCTCATAAAACCAGTGAGTCTTGAATCGTTTTTAGAAAAAAAAGAAAAAGAGAATAAACAGAATATAGATTTTCTCAGAAGAGTCTTGCCCCAAATTCAAAAATCAACAGAAGATCAGGGTATCTGGAACATTTCAGGACGAGATCAGATATTCGAGATAATAAATCACCTCATTTCCAGGTCAAAGAAACACGTCTATTTTTTTGCTTTCAGTAATGATCTGCGTCTCTTTGAAACAGCATTATCTCAGACACAAAAAAGAAAGGTCTCAATCTTTGGAGTCTATTGTGGTGATAAGATATCAGAAATAGAAAATCTGTATTCTCACTATGGTCAGACCTGTTCTTCTTGCCAGGATATTGCTTTGAGTTTTGACTCTAAGCAAGCTCTAGTGGGCTGCACATTTCCTGCTAATGGTGCCAGGGCGGCTTTATCCAAAAACCCAGGGATCATCTATATTACCGAACAATACATCAAGCACGAAATATTTATAAGTCAGTCCTTTAAAATCTTTGATAAAGTGCCTTTAGACAAGTTGAAAACGATATATCAACAAATTTTGGGTAAGCTGCCATAATTTTTTTTGGCTTATTTGTTAGTAACTACCTTAATGAACACTATATAAGAGATAAAATGATTACAAAAAAGGAGGCTAAAATGAGATTTAGAGAAAAATTTTTGATTTTCATAGTGGCTGCTCTTGTGTCTTTTCTCGGGTTTAGCCTGATCGCTTCTTCGTCAATATGTGTACTTAAGGTAGGAAAAGAAGCTGGTTATGAAATTATTGAAAACTATCTAACCAGATCAAACACGTGCTCACAACACTCTTGTCTTATTGAAGGATTAAGATTCCAGAATAAAAAGTTTAATGAGCAAAATGGTCAATGTTTGGGCATCACTCAAACTCGAGAAGAGATAGATTTTGGGAAAAAAAAGAAAGTTTAAGAAATGTATCCTTTAACTCTCTCCCTTTTCCGATTTTTAACTGAACTCGGAATGATTGCTGTCTTTGGATTGGTCAAACAAAAGATTTTATTGATATTTCTTCTCTTGGGTTTTTCATTATCTATCATTCTTAACTTGACTCTATGAATTCATTTCATTGGCTTTTAAATAAAAAGGAGGAAAAAAATGGATGAAAAATTAAGAGAATTAATTTCTTTGGGTGCCTCTGTTTCAGCCCATTGTTTCCCTTGTTTCGACTATCATCTCAAAAAAGCGAGGAAGCTGGGACTCACCGATGAAGAAATTCATGAAACTATTCAAATGGGATTGATGGTGATGAATGGCGCCGGAGAGAAAATGATAGAAAAGATCAAGGCCAAGCTGCCGAACATATCAATAAAAGAAAATGAAAGTTGCGCAAGAAGTCAAAGAAAAAAGGAATTGAGGTTTATTCCTTTCATTCATATTTAATCCTCTGATTGAAACATTTCGATTCTTCCACTGAATAAACGGCGGCTCTTCTTTATAGAGTGAGTTGAAAAAAAATATCAGGGTTGGTTATAGATTATAATAAAATTATTTTCTTTATATACCGCCTTCACACGGTAGAAGTCACAGGTTCAAATCCTTCATCACCCACCATTATTTTCTGTCATTCCTAAGCTATATTGAAATAAATGTATTCGCACATAATTTAGTCGAGGGTCCTGATTTTATCCCNNATAAGGTGTTAAATTGGTTAAAGGATAATTTTATCTCGCTTATAATAATATGAGCTGTATTTCCAAAATAATGGATACATATTCAGTTGGGCTTGTTGTACTGCTCCTTCAGCCAAGCGATGGAACCGAGGGTCATGTATTAAGTATCACATCATCTTTATGAGCGCCAAACCACCTACTGTATTGTGTTGTTATTGCAGGCATTATAGTCTCTAAGGCGGGAGACCTCTCTATTCCATAAACTGATTTAGGGAAGTTTAATGGCTTTTGAATTTTCCAGATTTCTTCATGCTCAGTAGGAGGCAAAATCTGAGCTGGATTGCCCACAGCAATCCAACCTATTGGAATTGTGGTATTTGGAGCAAGTTGAGTTTTAAGATGAACAATTCCATTAATTCTGACTTCAGAACCTTGCCCCACCACTGCGCCATGGAAGATCGAAGCGCCAGTTGCAATAAAAACACAATCTTCAATTCTGCATCCAACAACATGAGCATTCGGTCCAATCAATGTATGGGCACCAATATGAGTTGAATACTTGGGAGTACTCCTTACTACTGCATTTTCAAGAATTATGCATTTTGACCCAATTCTAATCTTCCCTCCTTCCGCAATGATAGATGTACCAAAAAGGATTCTCGCATCTTCTCCTATTTCAACATCTCCACAAATTGTGGCGCTAGGTGCAACATAAGCTGAAGGATGAATTTTAGGTTTTTTACCTAAATGTTCTATAATCATCCTGACTCCTTTAAAAGTTAGTCGTCTCTATTTTTCGATCTGTTTTCTGGGGTAATCCTTTTTATTCCATTCAATTGGACCTTTTTCAAGCCTGATTACCAATCTCTTTAAGATGATATCCCAAGCATCAGAAAAATAATCAAAGGCCTTATCCCATTCGTCTCCGTCCCCCCATCCTGTATGACACAAGAATACCCTTGTCTTTTCTTTTCCTATTTTCTTGAACTTTAAGACCACCAAAGTGCGTTGTTTTCGAACATGAGGCATATACGGTGGTGCGTCCCACGTGAAAGAAAACATCCTATAAGGTTCAACTGCCATAATTCTGTTTCCTTCAGCACCACGCTTACCTGGTTCAGCATCTGGGGTAAAAAATATTTCATATATTCCATTTACCTTAAGCTCAACGTTACATTCAGGAGCAAAAAATGACTGGATTCCTTTTTTTGTAGTCCAAGCATTCCATACTTCAACGACACCAGCCGGAGCTGTAATTTCTTTAATGATTGAACGGTTAATTATGAGATCCTTGGGCATATACCTCCCCTCCTGAGAAAATTGAATTATCGGAAAAACGATTAAACAGAGGAAAAAATGAAAGCATGAGCAGAAGACTTTATTTAGCATAGGATTCTTCACTCCTTTTGGGATAATGAAATCAACGATATTTACAAGAATAAACATGACGCTCCCCCATACACATGTTTAAGTGAGGTTTCCTTTTTAAAATTGGCTGCATCACTTAGCTTCTAATAGTGAATTAAAATAGATTCTTAGCTGATTTACCGATGTATCAAAATATGAGATATCTTTGTGTGCTCTTGCTTGCATTACAGCCCCTTCCATGGTAGTTAAAACAAAAACTGAAATTGAATCAAAATCAGCATCAGGAGAAAATCTGTCAGAGGCGTCATTAAGGCAATTTTTAATCGTTTTTCTCCATTTCTCAAAATTCGCTGTTATTAACTTCCTTATTCCCTCATATCTGTCGCCTAATTCAAGAATAATATTGCCTATGGGGCACCCGAATTTGAATTCATATTCTTCAAGAATCATCCGGTAAACATCGAGAATTAAAAAAATTCTCTCAATTGGATCATCTGATCGTTCATAGGCCGGGCCAGTAATCATAGAATCAAGGAGTTCGAGATATTGCTCTAAAACAGCAGCAAGCAGATCTTCTTTTGTTTTGAAAAACCAGTAGAGGCTACCTGATCCAATCCCGGCTTGGCGAAGAATTTCTGCTACTCCAGTTGCTTTATAGCCTTTTTCCCAGAACAGTTTCCTTGCTGTTTCTATTATTTTCTGGCGTGCATCAGATTTTCTAGCCATCTTCTTTATTGATTAATCAATAAAGTATCTCGAGATGATAAAAATGTCAAGGAAAAATTCAAATTTCTGCTTTGCCAAAAGATATCCAGCACTCAGCAGTTTCCATGAATTTCAGAGATTACTGAAAATTTAAACTCAAAAAAAATTTTAATTCCACATTAAGTTAAAATTAAGCAATTCTCCGTTTGCTCGAACCTCATATTCTCTTTAATCACTGCGCCTATAAGCAAAATTTATTAAAAGTCCAAAATATTGTTTTAAAATTATTTTCATCTGAAATTCAGTTCTGAGCCCTAATCTAACCAAGAAAAGAAGCCATACTTTATTCAAATGACTTGATTTATATGATGGCTTTTTCTTATATTAGACTATTAATAAGATAAAATTGATTAATTTGATAAAAATACTTGACATAATCAAAAAATATGTTAATATATACAATTCAACGCAAAAATAGTATTTTCGATATCACTTATATAAGGAGATGAATAATGAAATCAAAACAAAACAAGTTGAATAAGGTCGTTCTCCAAGCTTTTACTTTTCTATTCGTTGCCGGTATTTTCTTATTTTTCCCTCAAGATGCTGAAGCCGTTTCTCAATGGGCAAGGAAATACCAGGCTGACTGCACTATGTGCCATACGTCTTTTCCCAGGTTAAACCATTTCGGGGAAAGATTTATGCGCAACGGATTTCAGATGCCCGATGATGAACCAGACGGAGATACAGAAGGCAAGGAGAAAATATCCGATGACTTATTCATAGGTAAAGTTGGAGACTGGTTTGGTGCCCGATTGAGTTTGACACCTGGGGTATACAAAACAAATGCCTTGACCATTGATGGAGAGAAGGAGGGTTCATTTAATATTGGAAATTCAAATTGGCTGCAGTTTTTTGTGGCTGGAACCATCTTTAAAAATGTATCTATATTCATCGAGCAGGAATTTGAAGTGGATGGCTCCTTATTCAGTTGGTTTCACCTCTTTTTCACTAATCTTGCTGATACCTATGTCAACTTCCAGGTCGGTAAATTGTCGCCAGTTGATTTCACACCTTTCCCTGACCGGCTGCGCATGTGGGGAAAATCAGATGTTTTAAACATTAAATCGTCAGGCGGTAAAGGAGAAAACTCGGTCACTATAAGGCAATCCCGTCCGGGGATTCAATATTATGGCTATAAGGGCCCTCTGCTTTGGTTCGCAGGCATCGATAACGGGAAAGATGCTTCTGACCTCGATCGACAAAAGAACTATTGGGGGGGACTAAGGTTCGAATTGCCTGGTACGGTAAAAAGCCATTTTGAAGGAAGCAGCGTCGGCTTTCATTATTATTCTGGAGCTGACACCAAAAACTCCGCTACTGCCAGAATAGAAAACGATTTTCGCCGTTACACATTCTCTGCCAATGCACGTTATATGGACAAATTTGACCTGCAAGCCGCTTACCAGATCGGAAAAGATGATAACTATACCCTTGATGCCATTCCGGTTGAAACTAAATTCCATGGATTCACAATTAATGGAGCCTATTGGGCCTACCCGTTTTATGTTGTTCTTCAATACGACCAGATCAATTCAGATGACATCCCCAGTTTAGAAATGAATAAACTTTCTCCTTCAGTCTGGGTTTTTATGAGAGAAAATTTCAAATTTGGGCTTGCGGTGCGATTCGATGTCAGCGATGCTGAGGTTAAGAAGCACGAATATGCATTGCAAATTCGAACTATGTTCTAATTCATTCTAGAAAAAGCCTCCCTTCACCTGAAGGGAGGCTTTTTTATTTCATCCTTTTTATTCATTCAGTAATCAAGTCGTTAAACAAATTCGTAAGCATTTTTTTCCCTTGATTGGGGAAAATACATAATACTGCTATTTAATTTAGCGGTTATTTTACCCACCTCAAATGAATAAATGTGAACGCCAGAGATCAGTTCTTGAGTATTTTCTATATTTTATCTTCTAAAAGTCTGATAGAGAAATTTGGCGGCATTCGCTGGTCCATCCCACTTCAGAAGTTCTTTTTGGAATTTCTTAGCTTCCTCCATTGCTTTAGGCTCATGGAGAAGCGTATCGATTCCATTAAGGATAGCAGAAGCCTTAACTTTCCATTTATTGAGCCTTATAGCAAAATCTTTCCTGACACAAGACTCTAAATTTGCCTCTTGTTCTGGATGCATTCCCATGCCCACAATTGGAGTACCAGAGAGGCAGGCCTGCATAACTGTATTTTGACCTCCGTGAATCACAGATATATCTGCCATTGGATTGACTTTATGTGTTGAAAGAAATCCACTCAAAAAGACATTGGAAGGAATTTTGATATCCATATCTTTTATGTATACTTTAACCGGGGCTATCACCCAATCTATTGAATACAGCCATGCCATGGAAAGCCTATAAGAGCGTTATCTATGACAATAAAAGTAATAACTGCCAACATCAAAATAACGAGTATTGTGGAAAAACGCGGTCGCATACCCCTCAGAGCTGTTATAGAAAATAGCACCACGGCCAATGGCATAACAAAACATGTTGGCGCATAGCCACTGAATATGTTGTGCCAAATGACATTTATAGGCGCATGGCAGGTACAGTGGGGAACAACACTGAGAATAACCGCAGGGATCAGGAATGGTCCTACAGATTTTCCTCGATGAACTTGGACCGCAATAACAACAGCTAGTCCAAGCAATACGTAAGAAAGAATGTGGCAAGCAGCATTGCATGCTTTCAGTCCAAGCCCGCAAATCTGGCTGTCTATAACAATAAGCAAGGGGCATGGCTAAAAGCATGCCCATTTTCCGTTCTACCTTCTTAGAATTTTGTTTTATCCATTCTGCTGTCGAATGTTCTACTTCTTCTCAAGGCTCGAAAGCACCCAATCCGCTACTTGCCGAGCGACTTCCTTCCGTTCCTCTTCAGACACATCGTCTATATCAAAAAGGTCAGTGTATTTCTTGTAATGAGAGAGCGCGTCGAATTCAACAAGGCGATCTTCTCCTATAAGGTTTCTCAATATTCTCCCATGACACCGCAGGAAACAACCATCTATCAATACAACTTTATGGGCCTTTCTCATCCAATTGGAAATGGCAGAATGAGGCACTGTAAACAGCTCTCCGTGACATCCACGTCTGTAAGGACCTTCCTTCGCGACTAAGTTGGCGGCGAGACGTGCGATTTCTCCTCTGATGCAACCTCCTTCACAGGAAAGGACTGGAATTCTTTCTTCCGTCATGTTTCGGTTTCCAACTTTCTCCCCTACGGGGCATCTCCCATCAGTCCTTTCTACTTCAATGGAAAAACTGGTTTTTGAAGTACTCATGGTTCCCTCCTATTCTTCAGAGTTGGCTTTTTCATTTTTCTTGTCTGACTCCCTTGAACCTTGCTTCCTTTTTGACTTCCTTCTCATCTCTTCAAACATTCTTTTCATGTCATAACAGTAATCAGGGATCTCTGTTTTTTTTCACAACATCTCCTCATCATTTCGAATATGCTTTGGAAATCTTCTGATGGGCAGCAGGAATCAATCCCTTTGGATCCCTTTTTGTCCTTGGTTTTCTCTCTATCTTTCATGATGTATCACCTCCTCTAAGACCGTTTAGACGGGCATTGGTCAAGGAAAGATACACCCTTAAGATTCTTTATTATTCTCCTCAGCCTGACTCTTAGGATCACATGCTAATTCACTTCTCTCATCGTGATAAAAATTGCAGCCTTCCTCTAACTCTTTTTTTAGCCTTGTTCTGGCGCGGTAAAGTCTGATTTTGACAGTATCAAGAGAAATACCCAGGATTTCAGCAATCTCTTGGTTCTTCAATCCCTCCAACTCGCTGAGAACAATAACAGACTTATAGTTCGGCGAGAGTCTCTCAATAAAATCTCTGATGCAAATATTCATTTCCTTCCGGACCACCTGACGATCAAGAGAAGGTTCTTTTTCCTTTGAGAAAATATTCTGACTTCCAGGTTCAATACTATCTTTCTTTATATCGCTAAATGATCTTATTCCTTTATTTTGTTGGAAAGACTGACTGCGTAATTTATCCAATGCACAATTTGTTGCAATCCGATATATCCATGTCGAAAGCTTTGATTTCCCCTTGAAATCTTTCAATCCCTGATTGACTTTCACGAAAACCTCTTGAGTCAGGTCTTCTGCTTCTTCTTTGCCAATAAGCCTTTCAAGATAAAGGCGTATTTTTTGGTGATGAGTGGAGTAAATGTTGTGAAATTCTCGCACGGCATCATTCATCTAAACTCTCCCTCGTCTTAATTTCTACATTCTTGTATTAGATGAAATATAATTTTTAATTTTCCTAGCTTATTATCTTCCTCAATCGTGATTTCATGAGTCTGTTTTTCCAGTACGCTTCTATTTTTCCATGTTTGCAATAATGCTTTTTGAAAATTACATTTTTTATATAATTTAGATATTATCGATAAATTAAATAGAAACTATAATCATAGTATAAAATGCATATAACATATATATAAAAAAAACCTCTATGTCAATTTGTTTTATGAAATGGTAGGCATCTTTTTCTCCGTAATTATGGAAGATCCATAATACTGCGATTTAATTTAGCGGCAATTTCCGTCCAACCGAAGCCCATTGTAGAGAGTGGGAGAGCTGTTTTTAGCCAGGATGAATGGAACTCAGCGTTGTTACAGATGACTTCCCTATTAAGCATAACGGAAAAAAAGATGCTTCATCCAAAATGGAAAGGAATTCCTAATCTAAGAAGGTTTAACCACGTCGTTTTCCCACTATTATTGATATCTTATAGTATAAAGATACAAAATTAATAACCGGGAATATAGAAATAAAAAGGAAAAGTTAACGTCTTAATTAAACAGAGATTTAGGTAAGAAATTGTGCTCTGGGCGGGATTTGAACTTACGACATTCCTATTCATAGCCATGCACTCAAAATAAATGCAGGCCATGTCAATTTTCGTGGCCAAACGGACCCTGTGGCTGCCTTTAAGATTATTCATCTATTCGATTGAGTCTTATAAATAGTCAAAAAGTTTTTTTTTCAGATGGGGAGGCTCACAGAGTCGCTTATTATCCAGAGAGAAGTTTTTTTATGAAGATGAGAATAATGCCTATGGCTAAAGGTGTAAGATATTTTACGGAAAAACCCCAAAACGGTCTAAGCTTGAATCGAGGGTTGCCTGAGAAGACTTCCTGAGTTGCTTTTTTTATGCCCCAAACATGACCCAAGAACAGACAGACAAACAAAGCTCCAACAGCCATGGATATATTACCGAAGATCAAATCAGCTAGGCTCAGGAAATTCATTCTGGTAAATATTTTTAGTCCTCCTGAGGAAAGAGCAGAGGGGATTCCTATTATCAAGCAAATAGCACCCATAATGAAAGTTGCTTTTTTTCTTGGCCACTGCCATCTATCCACTAGGTAAGCCACTGGAACTTCAAGCATAGAAATTGTTGAAGTTATAGCTGCCACGAGCAAAAGGAAGAAAAAAAATATTCCAAAGATGTATCCGCCTGGAATTTTGGAAAAGACGAGGGGAAAGACTTTAAAAACAAGGCCCGGGCCCGCTGTCGGTTCAATTCCAGGAATCGCAAAAAGCGTGGGAAATATGATGAATCCAGCCAGTAATGCTATAAGAGTATCTGACACTGAAACCCATCCCGCCGATGAAACGAGATTGTCTGATTTTGATATATAGCTTCCGTAGGTAATCATAGTTCCTGCTCCGAGGCCGAGGGAAAAAAGGGCCTGACCTAAAGCAAAAAGGAAGACACTGCTGTTGAGCTCGGAGAAATCTGGTTTGAGATAGAAAGCAACGCCCTTTCCAGCACCGGGAAGAGTGATAGCTCTTAATGCTAAAAAAATTATTAAAAGAAAGAGAATGGGCATCAGCAACTTTGTCCATCTTTCTAAGCCTTTTCTTATGCCTTTCGATACGATAAACACTGTGATACCGATGATTAATGAAAAGCAGATAAGAACCTGAAAGGAGTTAGAGGTAAATTCAGTGAATATTTGATCCGATAGTTGACTCGTGATCTCTCCTTTAAATAAGCCGGAAGCTGCTTTAACAATGTATCCCCCCGTCCAGCCAGCCACAACGGAATAGTAAGAAAAAATACACGTGCTAGTTACTACAGCTAGGTAACCAACAGATTTCCAGGGAGTATGGGGTTTAATGTATTCAAAGGCGCCCACAGGATTTTTCTGAGAATGACGTCCGATAATCAGCTCTGCCAGTAAAACTGTGAATCCTATGAAAACAACAGCGAGAATGTAAACCAAGACAAAGACTGCACCTCCATTTTTGCCCACCATCATAGGAAATCGCCAGATGTTGCCTAAACCTATAGCCGAACCAGAGGCTGCAAATATAAAGGCTGCTTTAGAACTCCATATTCCTCGAGCAGAAGATTTCTGGATCTCTTTTTTTGAATCTTTAATAGTCATTCAGCCGATTATATTTCTTCAATATATCCCTTAATCTATTGTGAGGGAGGGCATACACTGTGTTGCCGTCAATGCCTGTCATCGTCTCAGCCGCTACAAGAGCATTAACGATGGCTTCCTCTGTCGCCTGGACCACCATCCTGAAGAGCACTGTGATTATTTCGTTCTGCAACATTTTCAGGTCAACAACTCCTGTTTGCTTAGATGCGCCTGGATTCGCTGTCGAAAAGGCAATAAATATATCTCCCGAAAAGTGATGGCCTATTCCCCCGACTTTGGCGATGCCGAGGGACGCCCTATGGGCTAATCTCTTCAACTGATGAGGCAGTAACGGAGCATTCGTAGCGACCACAACGATGATTGAGCCGCTTCCTGCCTGATCCCTCTTAAAATTGAAAACTGGTTTAAGATCAGTGATCTCCCGTCCAACAGGAGCTCCAGCTATCGTCAAGCTCGGCCGATCTCCATGATTGGCCTGAACGAGCACCCCGACGGTAAAGCCTCCTATTTCTTCTGGTGCCATTCTTGATGAAGTTCCAATTCCTCCCTTGAATCCGTGACAGATCATCCCTGTACCACCGCCAACATTCCCCTCATCCACAGGACCGGTAGAAGCGCTTTTGAGAGCCGAAATAACATGCTCCCTTTTAATATGAAATCCATGAATGTCATTCAGCATGCCATCATAAGTCTCTGCGACAACAGGAAGGCTTCCCCAGTAATCCGCAACGAAAGCGGTATAAAAATGATTTTCTCTCTGCCAGTCGATGACAGCATCCCTGACGACGCCAACGCTACTGGAATTTGTAATCAGGATAGGCGTTTCTAAAAATCCGGTCTCATCCACCATTTTCGTTCCTGTCATCTCACCGACAGCATTCAAGGCACTCCATCCTGCAAATACAGGATCGAATGTTTTCCCTCTCGGTAAAATAGCGGTCACACCGGTGCGAACCGGCCCTTTACCGATGATCAATTTTCCCTCACCAGAAATGAGTGTTGTGTGGCCAACTAGAACGCCCGAAACATCGGTGATTGCATTATATTTTCCTGGTTTTCCCTCAAAAGGAACGCCCAGATCGCGCGCCCTTAGGTGATCCCGCCCCCATCCGAGAATAGGAAATATCATCCATAAGATGATAAGTATCGTCCAATGTTTGCTTGATCCAGATGGTCTTAGTTCTCTCTGGTCTTTAAACATCTTTTAATCTCCTCTTTTAAGTTTGATAAAAGCAGAATAATCAATTTAACGACTTATTCAATGCAATATGAAAACAACAAGAGAAAGTATATCTTTTTTCGCTTTGTCATATTTTAAAGAGGTTTTTGGGAACGTAAGTAGCGACAACTGAAGCTTTTGGCTTTCCGAATCGCTCCTGGAGGGAGAACAACTTCACTTTCCTACTCCACCCATCAGCCCATTCTATGGGGCTCCCTGCCGCCGCTTCTCGGACAGGCCAAACAGCCTGCCCTGTGACTATGGAGACATATCCCGTTGGAATCCAACTGATTTGTAGCAACCCACAAATCATTCGGGCAACAAGGATGTTTGAGCGCAGCGAGTTTCGCAGCAGCCAAGAAGAGCGAAGAAGGAATGACGCTAAAAATCTGAACAGAAGCGAGGTCATCCCCAAAAACCTATATTTCATCACTGAATTTAAGATGCTTCCACAAAACTATTTCCTTGAAAGGTCATTATGACTTCGTCTTAGAATTGTTTTCTAATTCTTTCTTAGCCTCGTTTAGAATCTTGTCATAGCGCTTTCGAGATATTGCATATTCTTCGTTCATCAGATATCTCTCTAAATCTATATAAACAGCTTGAGCTTTTTCCATTTTATTTGCGAGTAGAAGGCTTCTGATCAGGAGGAAGCCGATATCTGCAACAAACAGGTCAAGATGTTTTTCCTTTTGGAGCAAATAGGGCCTAAGTTCCTTTTCATTTGCCTCTAACAACATTACATCCTTGGTCTCCATGAATAAAGAGAGCCGCATTCGAGGAACCAATCGCACCAAATCGTAATGACCAGGATAATCTTTCAGAAGTTCGGCAGCTTTTTCAAGAGCCAACTGGGAATTTTCATTGTGAAGCCAGCAGGCAAGAGAAATCGGATACACAGGAATATCCGGATCCATTGCTGCATATTTTCGGCATAGATTCTTTGCTGTCCATGGATTTCCTGAGGCCGCTTCCATTTCCCGCCAGAATCGTAAATAACGGATTCCTTTCTCAGCATCCCGACTGGCGGCTATAACAGGCATATTTTGATTCCAATCATCGTTTACTTCTCCCCGGATTGTAATGCCATGATATTCTTTGAGCGAACAGAAGGTTCCGTCAGTGTTTATATAAAGCATCCCCTTTTCTGGAAGCATGATCACCGAATGCTGTGTCATGTGATTACCAATCGTTTCCAAAGCTAACGGCCGAGTATAAATCTTTTTGACTTTTTCAGAGTTTTGAGGTGGATAGAAAATGGCACCCCACGGTTTTATCCGGGAATAGAAGTGGACGCCATCTCGCAAAATTCTTGCTGCATCTTTGATTGTATTACAGCCCTCTAGCATTTCCTCTAATCGTTTGTACCGTGCACATTGAATAATCCCATTGAAAGAGGCACCTAAAGATCCATCTTCTTCTTGGCATTTTTTATTGACATAGCTATTGGTCGCCCATGCAAAATTATCTTTTGCATCATGGCACTCTTGGTGCCTGTAAGTCTTTTCACATATAGAAGCTTTTCTTTCCATGCCTGAGGCTATCAATCCGGCATCCGGGCACAATTCTTTTGCTTCATCCAAAGTATCGGCATTCTCCAGACATAGGCGAAAATCATAAAATACCCGTAGAGGAAATCTTAGCTTAGATCTTTGATCCTTAGGGGGCAAAGGAAATCTTGAAGCTCCCCCTATGCAGATTCCTCGATCATTCATTCCATTTTGTGGTCCCAACCAGCCAATGTTGGTGTTTAATGCCATTCTTTTCCCATTCTGGTCTTCTTCGATAACAGTAATCCAAGAATCAGAGTACATTTCTTGACTCATCCAATCCGCATTGTGGGCATAAATAAAAGTTCCTTCACCAAGCACTTTAGTAAAACTCGTACAGCCGATTGGTTCAGGGGATGGGAACGCGATACAGGAATTCAGCCCATAACACTCCTCATAAGATACTTTCCCTTCGCTCCCATCGGCCATTCCGCCGAACATCTGAAGCATTTCTTCAGGGAATTCAGCCCTATTTTTTATTGCAAATGCCAATAGTCCATCTTTTATTTCTTTCTCGGACTTCCCGATCACATAAACATATTCATAATAGCGTAAATCAACTGCGCGTCGCAGTTCATTCTTTAATAAAGCCCCATATTGAAATCCTCTTTCATAAGGGGTGCCTTTGATATAGAGTAAAGGCATGTAACCTACCCATCGAAGCGATGCGGGACCATAATACACAATTTTGTTTTCAATCTTACTTTTCGTTGCTGACGGAAATATTCTTTCATGCTCAAGAGATAGAAATTCGAAAGAGGAATTATACCTTCCCTGCTTAGAGAACAAATTTGAGCCTATTAAAACCGCACTGCTTAAAGCGATCAGGGCATCTCTCCTTCTCATCCTATGCTCTTCTTAAAGGAAATCGATGAAAACACAGTTATCCCATCTAGAAGATTCACCGCTTTTTATTGGTTTTGGGTCTGGAATCTCTAATCTTAGAAATACCAAAAAATGTTGACAATAAAATGATAAAAATAAGTCTTTCTGTCTTTCATTATTTAAATCAATCATGCTTAGATCCACTTTAACTTGCGGACAACCTGGATATCATATCGATAATAACTTTCTTTTAAAGAGAAGATAAATTCAATATCCTCATAGCGTTTAGATACAAGAATTTTTCTTTCACAATATCTTTAAATGGCAACATGTCTAATTCTTTTACTGCCCTTTCGTGAGGAATTACAGAATCTGTTGCAAACAGAATTTGGTCTTGAAGGATCGAATTTCCATAAGTGATAAAAAGCTCCCACCCTGTTCCGGGTATGGAAATATACTTTGGTGATATCCCGCCTGTTTCGATATAAATATTTGGATGCTTCCAGGCAACCGCTACCATCTCATTCACCCACGGCCATCCTCCATGATTGGCAATGATGGTAAGATGGGGAAATTCGCATGCAATGGCATCAAGATATAGGGGTTGACCGTAATCGAACTTATGATGCACGGAAAAATTTATTGATGAATGGATGGCAACAGGAATCTTCTTTTGTTGACAATAGGAATAAAGCGGAAAAAGTTTTTTATCATTGGGATACAATCCCTGAACCCAGGGCTGGAGATTAAGGCCTTTCAGGTTCCATTCATTGATGTATCCTTCAAGTTCAGTGACTGTATCGTCAGTAGCTAAAGGATCAACACCTGCAAAGCCTATGAGCTTGTTTGGGTATTTTTTCACTTTTTCGCCAACCGTCTTGTTGAGTAATTGAACATCACCATAAGTGTATTCTGCATGAAGAACTGCCAAAGAAACTCCGCTTTTCTCCATGTTGCTTAAGAACTCTTCAAAAGGAAGGCTACAGAGCCGCTTAAAATCATAGAGTGTTTTATAACGGTTCATATAAGACGGTAAAGCTTCATAACCACCGATAAAAAATTCTTCGCCCGTACCTATAATGCGAAAGTCAATAATCATTCAGGCTCTCCTAGCTTGGCTTTAAGTCGATTTTCTCAGCTAAACGATCATAACAGCCTTCAGTAAGGTCCGCCTTCTCTTCTCTAAGTTTATGTTTCTGCACCCTTTCTGAAGGGGTTTTTGGCAAGCTTTCTCTGAATTCAATGTACCTAGGAACCTTAAAACTGGCCATATTTTCGAAACAAAATGCAACAATTTCTTCAGGAGAAAGTTCCTCATTTGGTTTAAGCACAATATAAATTTTTACCTCTTCCCCGCGAATCTCATCTGGCACGGGAATCACAGCCGCATCTAAAATTTTCGGGTGTCTCATGAGCACTTCTTCCACAGATGCCGCCGATATATTCTCTCCTCCTCTCCGGATGATATCTTTTTTCCTTCCAACAAAATGAAAATCGCTATCTTCATCCTTATAGCCAAGGTCTCCGGTGTGGAACCATCCTCCTCGAAAGGCTCGTGAGGTGGCTTCTGGATCCTTGTAATAACCTTTCATCATGCCTTTCCCACGTTTTAAAATGATTTCCCCAACCTGTCCGTTGGGAACCTCAAAGTCATCTTCATCAACAATTTTAGCTTCTCGGTAATCTACAGGACGGCCTATGCATGCTGTGCCGACCTTTCGGTCCAAATCAACTGTAACAGCAATGTCACAACTCGTCTCAGTTGAAGCATAGACCTCATAAACAGGCACATTAAACCTCTCCTCCCAAGCTTTATGAATGCCGGGTAGAATGCCAGATGTCAAAACCATTCTTACATCGTGCTTCTTGTCAAGTTCAGATGGGGGCATATTATATAGAAAAGACAGCATAGCACCTACACAATAAAAACAGGTGATTTTATGGTGTCTAACTTGATCCCAAAACTTGCTGGGGCTAAACTTCTCCCCTAATACCAGGGTTGAATTATAAGTCATCACCATTATGGTATTCCATTGTGGATCAACGTAATAATATGGCTGTACTGAAAAGACACGATCTTCGCTAGTGAGTTGAAATAATCTTCCTTGGATATCTCCCAGATTTAAGAAATAATCGTGCCCTACAATACATCCTTTGGGCCTTCCTGTTGTTCCTGATGTATAGAGAATGACGGCAGGGTCTTCCTTAGAGATATTGACTTCTCTTACATCAGTCGAGTTTTTGAGAAAATCTGAAAAAGGAATACTATGGCTGAAAACTCCTTTGCCAATATTGATAACAGAATCAACAAAGGAGCACTCTCTCCGAATTTTCTCTATCTTTTTCATATAATCGTTTGATGTTATCAATATCCTAGCTTCGGAATGATTGATAATGTACTTTACTTCCTCAGCCACTAAGCGGCAATTAATAGGTACCACGACTGCGCCGATCATATTAGCTGCCAACCAGCAATAGGGAAATTCCAGACAATTCGGGAGCAAGATTGCTATCTTATCTCCTTTTTTTACACCCAAAGAAATAAACCCAGATGCAACTTTATTTACATTCTGCAAGAAATCTTTAAATGTAATTTCTTTATCTTTAAAGATAAAAAACACTTTGTCAGGAGTACGGGAAACTGCCTCTTCAAACAATTTTCTTATATTACTCATTTTCCTATGAACTTTAATAAAAAAAAGTTGCTTTTTTCGCCTGGTTCAATAGATCTTGCCCTTTGCCGAACAGATGGATTTTGTCATGACTCTATTTGTTTGTATCCAATTTCCACCGACCAGATTTTTGGATCGTTATGGATATGGAGTGGCTTAAACTTCTCAGAGGTTTTTGATTAACTGAAATCCTGCAAATATTTTCTCAGATCAATAATTAGAAAACTTC
>JABAOH010152030.1_pt3 | contig 20023 bp, 12 predicted proteins | sample 7062181 | NCBI WGS metagenome assembly JABAOH01 (sample SAMN14538630, study PRJNA623070) | marine sediment metagenome | biome: marine biome [ENVO:00000428]; feature: marine pelagic biome [ENVO:01000023]; material: deep marine sediment [ENVO:00002113]; isolation source: pool of 5 deep marine... | reverse complement strand
CGCAGTGCATCCGGTCCAGCTGGTAGGCTTCCAGGTAGCCCTCCGGCAGACCGAGCCGCTCACGCAGCGGCGGCGGGTTGTCGTCCATGTTGATGAACACCAGCCCGGCGTAGGTCTCGCAGCGGACCTCGGTCATGCCCGGTCGGTGGCACACCAGGTCCGGGTTGAAGGTCTCCTCGTCGGTGATGCGCCGGCAACGGCCATCCAGGCCGAACTGCCAGGAGTGGAAACTGCAGGTGAATTGCATCGCGCTGCCGCGATCGTTCAAAACCAGCTGGTTGCCGCGGTGCGGACACACGTTGTAGAACGCCTTCACGCCGCCACCCGGCTGCCGCACGATCACGATGCCCTCGCGACCCACCCGGAACACCGAGTAATCCCCCGCCTCGGGGATATCGCTTTCGATGCCTGCGATCAGCCACGCGCGGGTCCACAGGCGCTCCCATTCCGCCTGCATGAATTCGGGGGTGTAATAGCGCTTCGGGTCGAGCACCTCGAGGCCGTTGTCGACGAAGGGCTGCTTGGCTTCCAGGTTCTCCCCGCTCGCGTTGGGGTCGATCAGCCAGGCCTCTACCGGATTTTTCCACATCGCTCTACGCTCCTGTTGCCACCGGCCGTGTCACTGCACGCCGAATTCGCAGTAGTCTTCCTTCTCCACCAGGCCGAAGGCGAACGACAGCTTCACCATGCCGACGATCACCGCCAGGCACAGGCCGAGTTCGAGAATCTCCTCGTCGGAAAAATGGCGCTTGAGCCTGGCGTGCAACTCGGGGGTCAGCTTGCCGTGGGGATTGTTGAGGGCGATCTCGTCGGCCAGCTCCATGACCGCCTGCTCGTCTTCGCTGAAGCCGGCATAGTCCTGGCGCCACATGGCGTCGATCTGGTCCTGCGAATAACCGATATCGGCCACGCCCACCAGGTTTTGCAGGTTACAGGTACGGCAGCCATGGTTCATGCTGAGCCGCAAGCGCGAGAGTTGCTTGTACCGCTCCGCCACCCGGCCCTGGAAGAAGATGTTCTGGTAGAACTGCACCATGGCGAAATCCAGCAACTCGGGGGCCTTGGCGAACACTTCGACGAAGGTGGGCACGTTGGTCAGCTCGTTGAGTGCCTCCCAGGCGGCGCGCGCACCTTCCGATAATTCCTCGGGCGGGACGCGGGTCAATAAAGTCTCGCTCATCATCCAGGCTCCTTTTGCAGCGCGGGGGCGCCGCCCCGCATCCACCTGACACTACATTCCACCACTCCGACGGCAGTGTTTCAACTCTGGCGGCGGGCCGACACCGGGGAATCGACCTGGCCACGCTACCCCGCTCGCGGGCCTGCGCGCCCACGCGAGCGGGTGGTGGCGGTATACTCCCCACGGCGGACCCGGTCCCGGCCGGCCCGAGGAAGCGAAACGGAAAACTGAGCCATGGATTTTCAACTCAGCGAAGAACAACGCGAACTGCAGGAAAGCGCGCGCCGTTATGCCCGCGAGCGGCTGTTGCCCGTTGCGGAGGAAATCGAGCTCAGCGGGGAGCCACCCTCGCACGAACTGGTGCGGGAATTCGCGGAACTGGGCTACCTGGGCATCAACGTGCCGGCGGAGCTCGGCGGCATGGGGCTCAGCAATCTGGACGCGCTGCTGGTGCTGGAGGAATTGGGCAAGGTGTCCTCGGCGGTGGCGTTCCCGGTGTTCGAGTCGTGCGTGGGGCCGGTGCGCGCCATCGAGAAATTCGGCCGTCCCGAGCTGGTGCAGGACGTGGTGCCCGCGGTATGTGCCGGTGAGAAAATGGTCGCCATCGCGATGTCGGAACCGGCCGCCGGCTCCGCGCTCACCGACCTCAAGACCCGTGCCGAGCTGCGGGACGGCGAGGTGGTGCTCAACGGCACCAAGCGCTGGTGCTCCGGCGGCGGGCACGCGGACGGCTACCTGGTCTACTGCCGCTTCTCCGACGAACCGGGCGCCCGCGCCATCGGCGCGGTGTACGTCGAGAAGGAAACCGACGGGCTGAGCTTCGGGCGCCCCGAGCATCTCATGGGCTTTCGGGGCGTACCCTCCTGCGACCTCTTCTTCGACCAGGTGCGCGTGCCCGAGCGCAACCTGGTACTGCCTGCCGGGGGCTTCAAGAAACTGATGGCCGCCTTCGACCTCGAGCGCTGCGGCAATGCGACCATGGCCCTCGCCCAGGCCGCTGCGGCCCTTGAAGACGTCACCGCCTACGTGCAGGAACGGCAGCAGTTCGGCAAGCCGATCGTCGATTTCCAGGCCGTGCAGCTCAAGCTCGCCGAAATGCAGATGCAGGTTGAGGCCTCCCGCCTGTTGATCTGGCGGGCCGCGGTGGACGCGGAGCAGGGGTTTCCGAGCATCGGTGCCTCGAGCATCGCCAAGTGCTTCGCCAACGAGATCGCGCGCACGGTCACCGGCGCCGCGCTGCAGCTGATGGGCGGCTACGGCTACTCCAAGGAGTACCCCATGGAGCGGCGCTTGCGCGACGCCTGGGGCTGGGGCATCGCCGGCGGCGCCATCGACATCCAGAAGGTCAACATCGCCAGCGCCCTGATCGGACGGCGGTTCAACCAGCGGGCCTGACGTGAGCCGCTGGTTCGGCGACATATTCCAGAGCGGGTGAGTGGTGCACGACTGGCGGGAGGCCACAGCAGTGCGCCAGGACGGCTCGGAACCGGTCCGCGCCTGAGGGATGCCGCGGCGAATACACGCAAGGTGATCGAACTGGCGCCGGAGTACTGGATTGCCTCCTGCCATCTGGGCCGCGCGCTCAAACTGCAGGATTTGCGCACCGACCCCCGCTACCGGGAACTGATCGACGCGTTCAGGTGAATGTCCGCCGTCGCGCTCGCCTGCGGGCCGAATCAGCGCGGTTGCAGCACGGCAAGCGGCACATCCACCTCGAGTTTGCGAATCCGCCCTTCGCGTTGAAACAACGACGCGCTCCAGTGCGGGCCGAGCCCGCATCCCGCGATGCGCTCGACCTCGCCGGGCCCGGTGTACAGGCGAATGGCCGCCTCGTCGGCCAGCCGGTAGACCACGGGCACGCCGCACAGCGTAAAGGCCAGTGAACCGGCCGGCAGCCGCTCGCGCTGCCCGCCTTCGCCGGTGGCGAAGGACCCCTGCTCGGCCTCGGCCAGGAATTCTTCACGGCGCAGGAGGCGGGGCTCGAAACGGACCGCACCGCCTTCGACCCGCACGCCCAGTTCGGCGAATCGCACGATGATGTCCTCTTTCACCTGGCCGGTCATGCCCGGCTGCTGCACGCCCGCGAACGAGGGCGTATGCGAGTACGGTTCGGTGGGAAAAGCCCCGTAAGCACCGGGCGAACGGTGGATGCCGAGCCCTTCGCGAATGCCCTGGTGGCGCTGGTACAGGGCCGTGGCCAGCCCGGGATCGGCGCCGGCGCGCTGTGCGGCCGCGGCCACCTTCGCCGTTGCCAGCGACAGCTTCGACACCATGTGCCAGTAGATGCTGCCGAGACCCTCGTACTTGTACATGGTGCCCGAGCGCCCGGTGAATTGCCGGTGCCCGAACACGTCCTCGTACACCTTGCACAGGGCGCTGGCATCGTCCGCGTCGACCGCCGGGTCCTGCGCCAGCGCAGCCCGCAGTTCCCGGGCATTTCCAAAGCGGCCATTGAATCGCGCCCGGCCATCGGAGTCGAGCAGCACGTAGCGGCCATGGCCCGCGTCCAGCTCGCTGCGAATCCACGCATTGGCATCCACGGTGGCTCGCGGAATGACATTCCGCTCGAGGAACGGGGGCAGATCACGGTCCGGATACAACAGGTAGCTGTCGCAGTCCGCACGGTACAGGTCGCTGGCCCGCAGCGCGTCCAGCAGGGCCAGGCTCTCCGCCGGGCCCAGGCAACCGGAGTTCAGCGCAGCCACCTGCCCCTCCAGCATCTCCTGCAGGTCCTCCACCTCGCAACCCTCCGCGGTGAGGTTCAGCAGGCGGTAGGCGTGGTACAGGCCGTCCTCGCGGCGGCCACAGGCCAGGCTGTGGTCCAGGAATTCGAGGGCCTGCCGGATGAAGCGGATCACCTCGGCGCTCGCGAGCTCGCCCCGCTCGCCGGCGAGCCCTCGATAGACCGCCTCGCGGTAGCGCTCCCCCGCCATGCCCAGCGCGTCCATCAGGGCCTTGCGCGCGCGCGCCCCGACCGGGCCGGCCAGCAGGTCGCGATGCCCGCCCAGCGCATCGTCCAGGGCCGCCAGGAAGTCCATGACCTCGCGCGACACAGGGTAGCTGCGCCCGCCCTCGCCTGCGAGCAGCTCCGCCAGCAGCGCCAGGTAGCGGCGCAGGTAACACAGGGTCACCATCGACAGGCCGTAGCCGACGAGTGCGTTGTTGGCGTCGTTCCACTCGGGGCGCTGGGTGTTCATCCAGATGCCGCCGCCCGGCACGAAGTTGCCGATTTTCACCAGCGCCGGCAACAGCAGCTTTTCCAGCAGGTTCACCCGGTGGATCGAGCCATCGGCGCCCGTGACCAGCTTGCCGTCGTTGCCGATTTCCGCCACCCGCGCGGCGATCGCCGCGGCGCGTTCGTGATCGAACTCGACGCTGTGCCGCGGGTCCTCGAGCAGGCCGGCGTAGCCCTTCAGGCGGTAGGGAACGTTCGCGTAGACGAAGATGTCCCGCCCCAGCAATTCGATCAGTCGCCCCGGATGGTAGCGGTGCGAGAGCTCCACCAGCTCCTGCAGGTAATTGACCTGGTGGTCGCCCCAGTAACCGATGTTCGACCACGGCGCAGCGGGGTCGAGCACCTCCCAGTCGAAACCGTCGCTGGAGACCCGGTAGGGGTTGTAGCCGTCAGCCGTGGAGGCGTTGACGAACTTGGCGATGAAGCTCTCGATGTATCCCGGGAAGGAGATGGCCAGCGCCTCCCAGTTCTGGAAGATGTCGCGCCAGTTGCCCTCGTAGTGCAGCGCGTTCGAGCCATCCGCGTTGCGGATGTTGATCAGGAATTCATTCCAGGGCCGGCTCGGGTCGCCATGCCGGCGGCTGAAGGTCAGCGGCAGGTATTCCAGGGCCAGGCGTTCCATGTCCGCATCGCCGCCCGCGCCCACCGCCGCCCTGAGTTCCGACAGCGCCAGCCACCGCTGGCCTGCGGGCAAGGCCTGCTCGAAACGGGCTCGCAGGGGGCGGTTCCAGCGGTCCACGAAGACCAGCAGGTCGTCGGCCGGAAACTGGTAGCAGTTCACGAAGACCCCGCCGCGCATGATGTTGTACAGGGTGTTGGAGAAGTGGCGCGCCGTGGTCAGCCGGTCCGCCGAATGCTGCAGGGCATCCGCGCTGGCGGCCAGCCGCTGCAGGCGCTCGGTACCGGCAGCGATATCCTGCTCCAGCGCTTCGGCGGTCACTCCCTCCCGCAGGGCTGCGAACAGCGCCGGCAGCTGAGCGGGCCCCTGCGCCACGTCGGCCACCACATACCAGCTGTGCTCGGCGCCCGGAGCGAGCGCCAGCGAGCTCTGCACGAAAAATGCCCCGCGCTTGCCCCTGCTCACGGCTTCGCCATTCACCTCCGCGCCGGCACAGAAGGCGGCCACCGCGTCCTCGGACACCAGCAGCTGCGGCTGCTCCAGGCCGACGGTCCATGCCACCGTGGCGTTCAACGCTTCGCTGGGCTCGGCAAGGTCGGTGGGCACCGAGCTCAGCGCGTAAAGGGCCGCACCCAGCTCCGGGAATGCCTCGGCGCGCTTGTAGGCATCCACCAGCGTGCTCATGGTGGCCTGCATCGCGCGCCCCACGCCCCACGGCAACAGGTTGCGCACGCCATCGAGCAACTCCACGCGGGCCTGCGTCGGGCCGCGATTGTGCAGCGCGGCCCGGCGAATGAAGCCGAAGCGATCGCCGGTCGACCAGCTGTAAGAGAGGGCGAGCCCGAGATCGTGGTTGACTTCCTCGAAGATGAGCCGATTGCCGGTGCCATTCCGATAGAGATGGCGCTCCAGCGCATAGACCGCCGGGCCACGGGCGAACGGCCTCCACAGCGAGGTCTGGCCGCCCGCGGCCACCCGCATCGCAGTCAGGGGCCCGGTCGTGGCGTCCGCATCGTGGATCTGGTCGTCGGTGACGTAGGGAAACAGGGCGTTCTCGGGCGAGCGCCGCCCGCAGGCCAGGCCGCCGTTGGTGGACAGAAACATCCAGTGATCGAAGCCGCTGACCACGGCGGTGAAAAAAGGGGCCATCGCGTGATAGTTGGCAACCCGGTAATACCGCTCGCCATCGCGCTCGACGAACCCGCCGGTGCCACCGACGGGCGAAGGCCGGATCGGGGTCGCGCCCCACATCAATTCCTTGATGTCACGGCCCGCCATCGGACTCACGCCTCGGTCACCAGGAACGGTATGTTGGCGTGCCCGGCGTGCCCCTGGCCGTCATAAACGTACACGAACAGCCGGTATGCGCCCGGCACGGAGGGCGCGCTGAACCTGACGACGGCGGCGGCGCCGGGCTCGAGCAGCCCCGGAATGACGGCCGGCACCTCCTCGTGATCGCCCCCGACCGCGGTGGCGGTGCTCTCGTGCCGGATTTCCCACCGGTAGCGCAGCGGGTCGCCGTCCGGATCGCTGGCCGCGACGCTCGCCCGGTATTGCCCACCCGCCGTCAGCGTGACGTCCTGCTCGGCGGCTCTCGCGTCCAGCAACATGCCGTCGATGCGCGGGGCCCGGTTTCGAGGCCAGGCGCCGTTCCAGAGGAAATGCATGACATCGACGACTTCCGTTTCACTGCCGTCGGCCAGGAACATGCCGTACCAGGTGGGCGTGCGCTCCTGCTTCTGCCCCCACAGGAACACGTAGGCGCCGATGACCTTGTCGGCGAACGGCTCGATGAATTGCTGGTAGGCCTTCAGGTAAATGGCGGCCTTGGCGCTGCTGTGGTGCTCGATGGGCGCCCCCCAGGCGGTGGTTTCAACCTCCCAGTGGCCAATCGTGCCGAACTCGGTAACCCAGTACGGGCGCGGGGAAGCCGCGTCCCGCAGGTGCGCGGGCAGGTGCACGATGCCCCCGTAGGATTGCACGCTGACGATGTCCAGGTCCGGGGCGCGCGCGTCCAGCAGCGCGATCCGCTCCGCATCGAAGCGGGAAAGGGCGGTGGTCGTGGGGTGCCGGCCATCGAGCTCGTGGATCATTTTCGAGATGTCGTTGATGGCATCCAGGAACGCGGGGTTGGTGTAGTCGTGATCCACTTCGTTGCCGATGATCCATGCCAGCAGGGCGGGGTGATCCTTGTATTTCAGCACCTCGCCGCGCGCGTATTCGAGCTGCCTGGCCACCGCCTGTGCGTCGCTGTAATCGAACCCGAGCCGCTCGCGGCCGATCTCGATGCAGAGCGCGACGGTCAGGCCCAGTGCCGCGGCGCGGTCCAGCAACTGCTGGCCGCTGGACGTATCCGGTTCGGTACGCCAGGTGCGGAACGAATTGCCGCCATGCGCGACCAGGGCCTCCAGGCCTTCCACACCCGCCCCGGCGCCCCTGATGCGGTACACCTCGCCACCGCGCAGCAGCCGATAACGCCCATCGACGAGCGCCACTTCGACCGGGACCGCGCCAGAGGCATTCCCATCCGGCGCCGCCGTCCGGCCCCGGTCCTGGCAGCCGAAGCAGGCCAGCATCGCCGCCAGGATCAGAACCCGCGCAAGCATTACCCGCCCCCCGCTCTCAAGCCCGCACCAGCTCGGCCTCGAGCTGCTCGAGGGTTTTGCCCCGGGTCTCGGGCAAACGCCTCAGCACCAGCAGCAGGCCGATCGCCGCGAACGCGCCGTAGATGAGAAAGGTCGCCGAGTTGCCGATGTTCTCCAGCTCCCAGGGGAACAGCAGTTGCACGATGAAGCTGACCGAGGAATTGATCAGCCCCACGAACGAGATGGCCAGGCCCCGCACGCGATTCGGGAACAGTTCGGAGAACAGTACCCACATGACCGGCCCCAGCGAGATGGCAAAGCCGGCCACGAAGCCCAGGATGCCTGCCAGGACCATGCCGGCATGCATGTCGATGGCCCCCGCCACCAGCGCCGACTGCCCGGCCATGTAGGCCTCGGCCCCGATGACGCCCACCACCGCCTCGCGGAAGGCGATATCGCTGTCGAAGGTCTGATTCGCGATGGCCTGCAGCGCCTGGGCGTCGACCCCACCCGGCAGGGCGGCCAGGGCNNCATGCAGGCGGCGATGACGGCCAGGCCGAAACCGAGCAGCGGCCGCCGGCCCAGCTTGTCGATCAGCAGGATCGCCAGGACCGTGAACACCAGGTTGACCAGCCCCACCAGCACCGCCTGCATGAAAGAAGCGTCGGTGCCGATACCGGACTGCTCGAAAATCATCGGCGCATAGAAGAACACCGAGTTGATGCCGGTAGCCTGTTGCAGCACGGCGACGATGATGCCGATGGTCAGCACCAGGCGCATGGCGGGCTGGAAGAGTTCGCGCAGGCGGGCCTGCCGCGCATCGCGCTCGGCCGCGAGCGTCGCCCGGATCTGCCCCAGCGCCGCCTCGGCCGCTGCGCGCCCGCTGACGCGGCTCATGGTTTCCAGCGCGCGGTCGTCGCGATCGTGCATGACCAGCCAGCGGGGGCTTTCGGGCACCCACAGCAGGGCGAAGAAATAGACCACCGCCGGCAGCGCCTCCAGCCCCAGCATCCAGCGCCAGCCGTATTGGCCCAGCCCGAGCGCCTCGGCCCAGCCCAGCCCCGACTGGCCGAGGCTGAGGATCAGGTAGTTGCTGAAAAAGGCCGCCGAGATGCCGATGACGATGTTGAGCTGGTTGAACGAGACCATGCGGCCGCGCACTGCGGCCGGCGCGATTTCCGCGATGTACATGGGCGCGATGATCAGCGAGGCGCCGACCCCCAGGCCCCCGAGCATGCGCGCCGCGACCAGCGTCGCGTAATCCGGCGCCACCGCAGAGGCGATCGCCGATATCGCATACAGCACGGCCGCCGCCTTCAGCACGACCCGCCGCCCGACCCGGTCGCTGACCGGTCCGGCCAGCATCATGGCCAGGGTGGACGTCAGCGTCAGGGACGCCACCACCCAGCCGAGCTCGATCTTGCCCAGCGCGAACTCCGGCTCGATGAAGGTCACCACGCCCGAGATCACCGAGGCGTCGAACCCCATCAGGAAACCGCCGAGCGCGACGATGAGGGCGACCCTCGCGGCGTAGCGGGTACCGGGGCTCATGGGCTCTCCGGGTCGCTGGACGGGCGCTCCAGCAGCGTGAAGCGCGCGTGCAATTCGGCCCGTGAATCACCTCCGACCCACAGGTGAAACGCTCCGGGTTCGACCACCTCGCGCAGGTCCTGGCCGATGAACGCAAGATCTGCCGGCGCCAGCATGAACTCGACCTCGCGGCTCTCCCCGCCCGCCAGGCGGATGCGCTGGAAGCCCTTGAGCTCCCGCACCGGGCGCACCACGCTGGCCACCGGGTCGCGCAGGTACAGCTGGACGATTTCGTCCGCCTCGCAGGCGCCCAGGTTGGTGACGCGCACCCGCACGGTCAGGGTCTCGCCCATGACGATCGCCTGGCTGCTCAGAGACAGGTCCGAATACCCGAAGCGCGTGTAGGATAGCCCGAAGCCGAAGGGGTACTGGGGCGTAAAGCCCGCATCGAGGTGCGCGGACACCAGGCCGGATGAGGTCTGCGGGGTCCGCACGGGCAGGTCATCCATGTGCTGGAACTGCTCCAGCGTTGCCGGCTTGCCCGTGTTGCCGTGCGCATAGTAGATGGGAACCTGCCCCACCATGCGCGGAAAGGTCACCGGCAGCTTGCCGGACGGCGACTCGATCCCGAACAGCACGTCGGCGATGGCCGGCCCGCCCATGGTGCCGGGGTGCCAGGCGAACAGGAGCGCATCCACCTCTTCGATGATGTTGCCGAGCGTCAGGGGGCGCCCCGCCATCACGACCGCGATGAGCGGCTTGCCGGTATCCGCCAGGACCCGTACCAGGTCGGCCTGGTTGCCTGGCAGATCGATATTCGCCCGCGAGTGTGCCTCCCCCGACAGGATCGACTCCTCGCCCAGGAATACCATCACGGCATCGGCCCGTCCCGCGGCCGCGACGGCCTCGTCGAAGCCCGCAGTGGAACGGCTGCGGGTGGTTTCCATGGCCCGCGCGTGGTGAACCGCCACGCCCTCGCCGAGGAATTCGCGGATGGCATGCAGGGGGGTGCGGCTGAGGGCCGTGTCGCCATCGAATACCCAGGTACCCAGCTGCTCGTAGGGGTCGTCGGCGAGCGGGCCGATGACGGCGACGGAACGCAGCCGGTCCGGGCTCAGCGGCAAGACTCCGTCCTTGTTCTCCAGCAACACCAGGCTCTGCAGGGCCGACCGTCTGGCCAGGGCCAGGTGGTCTTCGCTGGCGGCCGGGGGCAGCGCGGCCGGGTCGGTGTAGGGGCTATCGAACAGGCCCAGCCGGAACTTGACCTGCAAGATGGCGCACACCAGCTCGTCGAGCAGCGCCTCCTCGAGGTGTCCGTCGGCTACCAGCCCCGCGAGGTGATCCGTATAAGCCGAGCTGGCCATTTCCATGTTGACCCCCGCGCTCGCGGCCGCGAACGCGGCTTCACGCTGGTCGGCCGCCAGGCCGTGGATGGTCAACTGGCTGATCGCGGCCCAGTCACTGACGACGAACCCGTCGAAGCCCCACTCCTCCCGCAGCACCTGCCGTAGCAGGAACCGGTTGGCGCTGGCCGGCACGCCGTTCAGGGCGCTGAAGGAGCTCATGAAGGTGGCCGCGCCGGCGTCCAGCGCCGCCCTGAAAGTCGGCAGGTGGACGTTGCGCAGCTCGATTTCGGGGATGTTGGTGGTGTTGTAGTCGCGCCCGCTCTCGCTGGCGCCGTAACCGGCGAAATGCTTGGCGCAGGCAGCGATGCTGCCGGGCCGGGCGAGGTCGTCCCCCTGCAGGCCCCGCACCATCGCCTCGGCGAACCGGCTGAACAGGTAAGGGTCCTCGCCAAATGTTTCCGCAACCCGGCCCCAGCGCGGATCCCGCGTGATGTCCAGCATCGGGGCGAACGACCAGTTGATGCCCGCTGCCGCCGCCTCCTGGGCCGCCATGCGGGCGCCCTGCCGCGCCAGTTCCGGGTTGAAGCTCGCGGCTTGCCCCAGCGGAATCGGCAATATCGTGCGGAACCCGTGAATGACGTCGCGCCCCATCAACAGGGGAATGCCGAGCCGGCTCTCCTCGACCGCGATGCGCTGCAATTCGTTGGCGGTCGGGAGATGCACCTCGTTCAGGATCGCGCCGACCCTGCCGCCGGCAACAGCGGCGCGAAGTTCTTCGGAGACCGACCCTTCATGGCCATTGACCTGCGCCATCTGGCCGATCTTCTCGGCCAGCGTCATGCGATCCAGCAGGTCGCCGACGCGGGTTTCCAATGCATCACAGGCGGCGTTGGCCGCCGCGGTTTCGGGAGCGCGGCTCACCCGTGCCGGCCCCGCCAATGCCCACACCCTGGCTGCAACCGGGTCATTGGGCATGCCGCGCCACCGAGGCGCGGCGCACCAGGGCCGGTTCGAAGCGGTTGCGGATTTCCAGCCCTTCCTGGCCGTACACGTCCCGCAACACGCTGCGCGCCGCCATCCGCCCCATGACGTCGATGGGGTAATTGACGGTGGATAGCGCCGGGTTCATGAAACGGGTGAAGAATACGTTATCGAAGCCGATGATCGACAGGTCATCTGGAATGACCATGCCCCGCTCCCGAACCTCCTCGATGGCGCCAATCGCCATCTCGTCGTTGGCGCTCACCAGGCCCGTGAACGGCTTGCCCGCCCTGAGCAGGCTCCGCATGCCCTGCTTGCCGCTGGCTTCCTGGTAGTTGCCCTCGGCCAGCAAAGCCTGGTCGAAGCTCAAGCCGGACTCTGCAAGGGCTCGCTGAAAACCGACGAACCGAGCCCGGGCGTCACTCTTCCACAGCGGCCCGGCGAGGTAGGCCACCTTCCGGTGACCCAGTTCGACCAGCGCACGGGTGGCCTGGTAGCTGCCCTCCTCGTTGTCCAGGCTGAAGCAGCGCCCGGGAATCTCCGGGAGGTTGCGCCCGATCAAGGCGATCGGCACCGGGCCATTCGCAAGCGTCCCGAGGTATTCATCGGAAACCGCGAACACGTGCAGGATCAGGGCATCACACTGGCGCGAGGCGAGAAACTCAATGCTGGCCTTCTCCTTCTCCTCGTCGCTGTGCCCGGCCGAGAAGATGACGTGCTTGCCGGCAGCGCGCAGCTCGTCCTCGATGCTGCTCAACATGATGCCGAAAAAGGCCCCGTCCAGCTCCGGCACCAGCACCCCCACCGAGTTGCTGCGGTTGGACGCCAACGACTGGGCGATGGTGTTGGGACGGTAACCCAGCTCGCGCATGGCCGCCTCCACCTTTGCGCGTGTCGCCGGGCTGACCTTGTCGCTGTTGTTGAGCACCCGCGAAACCGTGGCCAGCGACACACCCGCCAGTTCTGAAACTTCGTAGATTGTCGCCATCGGGGAACCGAAGTGAATGTAAGCGGTTACATTCTATACTGTGGGCGGCCAGCGAGTAAAACGCTGCGGGCCTGCAGTCGGGCTGCGGTCGTCTACGCGCCGGCCTTGCAGTACTGTTCGACGTAGGCCTGGTGGTTGGGCAGCTTGGCCACCGTGCGCGTGACGCGGTCCCGGATGTCTTGCATGAAGCGGGTCAACTCCTCGTCGCTCATCACCTCGGTGACGGGATGATACTGCTCGGGCATGATGCCCTGGCCCAGCATTACCTGGATCCACGAGTTTTCATGAAACAGTTCGCCCTGGGTGTGGAAGACGCGGGCGGTCTCCTCGAACAGGCGAATCCGGTGGGCCAGCGAATCCGGGACCACCAGGGATTTGCAGTGGCGCCAGAAGGGGGTGTCCTGCCGGTTGGTGACCTTGTAGTGCAGGATGATGAAATCCCTGATGTGCTCGATTTCGACCAGGCTCTGGCGGTTGTACTCGTCGATATCGGTTTGCTTGATGCCCTCGTGCGGAAACATCTGCAGCAGACGGATCATGCCGCGCTGGATGAGGTGGATGCTGGTGGATTCCAGCGGCTCCACAAAGCCGCTCGCCAGGCCCAGCGCGATCACGTTCATGTTCCAGTTCTTCAGGCGCCGGCCAGTCCGGAACTTGAGTACGCGCGGCTTGCCGAGCTGGCCGCCGACGATGTTCTTCACAAGGTAATCGCTCGCCTCGTCATCACTCATGTAGCGGCTGCAGTACACCAGCCCGTTGCCCACCCGATGCTGGAGGGGGATGCGCCACTGCCAGCCGGCATGATGCGCGATGGCCCGCGTGTAGGGTATGGCCTCGATAACGGACTCGGTCTGCAAGGCGACCGCGCTGTCGCAGGGCAGCCAGTGTGACCAGTCCTCATAGCCGGTGTGCAGGGTCTGCTCGATCAGCAGTCCGCGGAAGCCGGTGCAATCGATGAACAGGTCGCCCTCGACCACCTGGCCGGAATCCATCCTGAGGGCGGTGACGAAGCCGGTCTCCGGATGGGTTTCGACTTCGACGATCTTGCCCTCGACCCGCTCGGTGCCCAGTTTCTCGCTGAATGTGCGCAGGAAGCCGGCAAGCAGGGTGGCATCGATGTGGAAAGCGTAATTCAGCCCCTGGCGCGGCAAGTGCGCGAACTTGCCCTGCTGGGCGGCCACCAGTTCCAGGCAGTAGTCGCCGTAGTCGACCTGCGAGCCACGCGCGCGGTCGCGCAGCCAGAAGTGCTGAAAACCGGCCGTCCAGTGGTCGGTGCCGGTGGTGCCGAATGAGTGGATGTATTTCTCGCCCACGTCCTTCCAGTTCTCGAACGAGATCCCGAGCTTGAACGTGGCCTGCGTGGCCGCCATGAAATCCTGCTCCTTCATGTCCAGCAGCCGCAGGTAGGTGACCAGGGGCGGAATGGTCGCCTCGCCCACGCCCACCGTGCCGATGACGTCGGATTCGACCAGGGTGATATCGATCACCTTGCCGAGGGTTTTCGACAACAGGGCGGCTGCCATCCACCCGGCCGTGCCGCCGCCTGCGATGACTACTCTCTTGATCCCGTTTTCCAAGTCAGTTCCTCTCGATGCCTGTCGTTTGCCGCCTAGCGGTTGAGCCTGGTGAGCAGCTGGGCCCGGAGCCTGCGGGCCGTGACCTCGTCCATCGGTGCCAGCACCCCGCGCCGGTCTTCGGGCAGATGGGCGGCCGAGGCCGCCTCGAAATCGAATATGTAGTAATTGAAGATGGCTCGCCAGGCCTCGCGTTGCGCGCGCGGCAGGTCGCGCAAGGTGAACAGGGCGTAATCCAGCACATTCGCGGGCGCGTCCATCCAGGCTGGCGAGCGCCGCCACCAGTAATTCACGAGCACGTTGAAGGGTTCCAGCGCCTCCACATGATGCCACCACAGGCTGGGGATGACGATCGCATCCCCGGGCTCCAGTTCCGCCACCAGTGCACTGCTCTGCGCCTGTTCGAAGCGTGGAAAGCGCTGTGGGTCGGGAGCATGCAGATCGACCATGCTGATGATCTGCCCGGCCGGCGTGAAGTCGATCGGGCCGGGGTACAGATTGACGATCTGCTCCGGGGGAAACAGCACGAAACGGCGGCGCCCCGCGATACAACAGGCAAGGTTGTCGGGCAGGTCGAAATGCGCCGCGACGCGCGAGCGGTTGCCCAACCAGACACTGACCAGCGGGTCCAACGCCCCGAGGCTGAGATCGTTTTCGCCCCGAAATCCCGGCAGACAGGTATCCACCGTGGTGGATCCGACGTACACGGTGTCCGGCTCGTCTGCCGGCAGCAGCGCCTCGAGCTCGGCCAGCACGGTGTCGAGCCGTACCCTCGACGACTCGAAATTGAAGCCTGTCAGGTCCTCGTTATAGAACACCCTCCCCTGGTGGCGCGCCGGGACGCGGACCGCATTGACCGTGGCATCCGTGCAGAACTGGCGCAGATAGGCCATGGCGGACGCGGGCGACGCGGCCCCGGCCCCTACCGCCGGCCATTGCCTGACCAAACCCCGCAGCACCAGCGGCTCGGCAGGCTGCAGCGCCTCATGGGGCAGCCCCCCGGGCCCGATACCGGCCCGCTCCTGCACTGGTCGCGCCGCTTCAGCCATCTGCCGCCATCGCCGCGTTACGTTTGTTCTTGGCGGCTATCAGGTCCGGAATGTTGCTCATGGAGGCGATCACCATGTAAACCGCCTCCAGGTAACCCCGCCGATTGAGCATGGCCAGATCATCGCCCTCCAGCTCACGCAATGCGTCCTCGTTGATCGTGTAAAAACCGCTCAGGCGGTTTTCCGAACCGTCATCGAGCTTCACGTCGAGGACCAAGGATTCGATCAGGTTCAGCTGCTCGAGGGCCCCGAAGAACGGCTGGCTGCTGCGCGCCGCTTGTTGCAACACTTTGAGGATCGAGCTGATCTGCTCGATATAGGGGCTGTTGCCACCATGCTCCAGGAACACCGGCTCACCGCGCTCGGTATTCACCCGGGGCGAGTCCATGTCGACGGTGATGACCGGCTCGCGCGTCGTCTCGCCCGCCTCGGTCTGTTCCTGGAAGCCGATCAGAAAAGGCATGCGCATGATATTGAGCGGGATGTAGCCGGCATGCCAGCCATGCTCGCCCAGGAACAGGTTCTCTCCGTCTTCGAATCCGAACACCGCCACCGCCTCGAACTTGCCGGTTTCAGGGTGCTTGGTGAAGAAGATGGGGTAATCCCGCTGCAGGTTGCGGAATTCCGAGGGAAAGGTGGCCGCGAACCACACGTCATCGCCAAACTCGGCCGAGCGATCGATGATGATCCTCAGGTCCTTGTGGTCGACGTTGTTCAGTAATTGATAATTTGCCATACCTGGTCAATCCGTGGCGCAGCGGCGCTGAAAATAGAAATTCTATACCCGTCGCAGCCCATGCACCCTGACGTGCTCGAGCAGATCGCGGTTGGACGGCAGGCCGGCCAGGTACTTTTGGGTCAACTCGCCGACCGCCTGGATGCAACGGGCGGCGGCCTGCGGATCGTCCAGCCGCTTGGGTTCCCCCACCTCCGGCCTGAACCCCATTCCATACAGCACGAACTGGTAGCTCGCGGCGGGGAAGATTTCCTCGATCTCGTAGAAGTCGCGGTTGCTGGGCGGGCGAAAGCGCCACAGTTCGAGCAGTTCCCGCAAGCGTGCAGGCACCGTTCCGGGGCTGCGGTTCTCGATCCAGAAATCCGAATCCTCGCGCCGACTCAGAACGTAGTGGAGCTTCAGAAAATCGACGATGCGCTCCCAGCGATGGCGAAAGCGCCGGTTGAAACGTTGCGCGACGACATCCATCAGGTTTCGCGTCGCCGGCAACTCGTCGCTGATCATGCGCGCGGACAACTCGATCAGGGCCAGCGCCGAAGCCTCCAGCGGCTCGATGAAACCCGCCGATACACCGACCGCCACGCAGTTCCGATGCCAGAAGACCTCGCGATAGCCCGGGTTGATGGGGATGCGGCGGGCCATGGAGGCTGCCACCCCCGCGCCGGCGGTCTGCCGAACGTAACGTTCCAGGATGGCTTCCGCCGCCTCGTCCGTAGTGTGGGCGCTGGAATAGACATAGCCCACGCCGCGCCGGGTGGGCAGGCCGATGTCCCAGATCCAGCCCGCCTCCTGGGCGGTGGAAATGGTGTGGGACGCAATCGGGCTGTCGTCCGCCACGTACGGCACCTGGACCGCCACCGCCGTGTCGCAGAACAGCGTGTCCCGGGTGCTGATGTAAGGCACTTCGTAATGGCCGTGCAGCAGCATGGAAGCAAAGCCGGTGCAATCGACGAACAGGTCGCCCTCGATCAGGCCGGCCCGATCCGTCATGAGCGCCGCGATGTCGCCGTTCTCGGCGGAGCGGATTTCATTGACGTGCGCGAGCACATGGCGGACGCCCAGCTGCCGGGTGCAAAACTGCTGCAGGAACTGGCCAAACTTAACCGCATCCAGGTGATACGCGTAATTGGCCACCGCCGCGAATTCCGGCGTGGTCACCTGCTTGGGCGCCCGGCCGCGCTCGCACAGTTGGGGCTGGAAGCTGGCCACATCGGCAAAGCGCCGCTCACCATCCAGCGCCGCCCACGCCGGCACCAGGTTGACCTCGCCAAAGCCCTGCGGGAGGGAGAAGGGGTGGTAGTAGGCGTCGTCCGGCGCACCGGTCACCCAGCCCACGAACCTGGAGGCCTGCTTGAACGAGGCATCGCATTCGGTGACGAAGGCCGTTTCGGATACCCCCATCCTGCGCAGGGTGTCGCGCATGGACGGCCAGGTACCCTCGCCCACGCCGAGCGTGCGCACATCCGGGGATTCCACCAGGGTGATCGAGAGTTCCCTGGAGGAGGCGAGCCGATGCTCGCTGGCGAGAACGCCCGCAGTCAGCCAGCCAGCCGAACCGCCGCCCACGATGACGATGTTGCGAATCTGCCGGGCCATGCTCAGCGGTTTCCTCCCGCCGGAAAGAAGTCGATAAAGATATTGGCCGTCAGGCGCCCCGTTGCGGGATGCGGGTCGATGTCGACCGCCGGGTCCACCAGGCCCGAATGCAGCAGGTATCCGGGATAGACTGCCAGGCGGTTGGCACGGTATTCCAGGCGCTCATACAGTTCGAATTCTGCGTTGCTGCCTTTCACGTACGCCCTGTCCGGCGGCCCGTGCTGCTCCCGGTAAAGTTCACGAGCGCGCACGTATCGCTCCACGTCATCACCGATAATCCTCTCCAGCCCCGTCTCCAGGTGACGGAACAGGCCCGTATCGCAAAACCCGCCCTCGTTGAGGTAGTGCAGCAGGGCCAGGTAAAAAGGCCGGTTGCTGTCGAAATGGGGGCTGCGCTGCCGCGCGCTCAGGTCCGACTCAGGCGTGGTGATCAGGGAGAATACCGTATTGACCGGCCGCATCCTGAGTTCGTTCGGAACGCGGTAAACCTGCCTCAACAGGACCTGCAGTTGCTGCAGGACGGTGATCACGTAGTCTCTGGGCAGTGCCGCGCGCACCCCCGGGTACATCGACGTGTCGTCGGCCCCGAAGGAAACTTGCTCGGCTGCATAACGAATCAGCGGTTGCGGGTCGGCTGCAAAGTCATCGATGACGATGACCGGTGTCCTCGCCCGTCCCACCTGCTTGACCGCCAGGGATGCCTGCGGATTGACCTCGAAAAACAACTGCTGCATACGGGGAAATCAACTCGCCAGAGATGAAAAAGCCGCTGTGGCAGCGGCTTTTCCATCCTGGTTGGGTCGCCTGACCCTAGTATACCCAGCGAACACCCACGCCGTAACGTGCACCCAGGTTGGTGAGATACTCGTGCATCTCGTCGCGCCTGCTGTGCGTGCGGGTGTATTCGTCGGTCAGGTTGATGGCTTCGGCAAATACGGTCACGCCGTTCTCGAAGCTGTAGCTGACGATGGCGTCCACCTGCGAGTATTCCTCGAAGTAGACCGGGTGGAAGGCGCCGGCGCCGTCCTGCGTGGCGGTCAGGAACTCGTCACGCCAGTTCCAGGCCAGGCGGGCAATCCAGCCGTCCTTGTCGTAGAAAGCCACCAGGTTGGCGGAATCGCTCAAGCCCAGAATGGCAAACTGGTCGTTGAGGTTCGCGTTTTCGTATGCCACGTCTGCATCGACGATGGTGTAGTTGGCGATGAAACCGAAACCGCTGTCGCCGAACAGGTGCTGCAGCGCAAACTCCCAGCCGTCGATGGTGACGTCCCGCTGGTTGCTCGGGACGGCGATCGTGAACTCGGCGGCAGGATCCTGGCCGGGAATACCCTGGATGGAACCGGTAAAGTTGCCGCTCACGTCAGTACCGTCGATGGTGACATACTCCGTGTCACCGTAAGTCTCGAAGATGCACTGGCGAATGGCGCCCTGGTCACCCGTGCCGCCAGTGGCCGCGTTACACTCGTCATACCATTGCCCCCGGCCCGGGTGTGGCAGGTTGAAGGGTGTGCCAACCACCTGGGAGACGCCAACGTAATTGGACGTGTCCTTGTAGTAGTAAGCGACGGCAAGGTAACTGCCCTCGGAGTAGTACCACTCTGCGGACAGATCGTAGTTATCGGACTCCAACGGCAGCAGGCCGGGGTCTCCGGAGCTGCCGGTGCCGCCGGGTCGGCGGACATCCCGGCTCAGGGTCGTTCCACCCTGAATGGACTGCCAGTCCGGCCGCCCGATGGATTGGCTGTAGCTGGCCCTCAAGATGAGGTCGTCCCTCACTGCTATGTTGAAGTCGATGTTGGGCAGCCAGTAATCGTAATCGCCCTTGGCGGTATCGAAAGCCGGCGCCCCGACGTTGAGCCTGTACTCGTTCGCTCCGACCCACGTGATGTTTTGAGGAATGGGCACCAATGACGCCGATTTGACCTCCGTTTCCTCATAGCGCACGCCAAGCCGCAGATTGGCGTTCATGCCGCCGACGTCGAAGTTCTGGTGGAACTGCACGTAGGCGCTGGTGCTCTCCTCCGTGGTTCGCAGGTCGGTCTGGAAGTCGTCAGATGCCGCCATGACCTGCCCCGTGGCCGCCTCGCGCGCCGCCGCGACGTCGGCGAAATCCCAGATGAACATCTGGTTCCACTGGCCTGACTGGCCCGCACCCGACACACCGCTGAACAGCGAATTGATGTCGCGGAGCTGGAACAGGTCGTCCGGATAATCGGCCGGCGAGCCGATGCCGCCCCAGTTGTCGTACTGGACGAAGTTGTAGGCCGAACGGTTGTCCACGTCCGTCAGGGTGACACCGAAATCGAGGCTCTTGCCGTCGTCCATGTCCCAGCGCCCGCCCAGGTCGACCTGGTCGATTTCCATCTTCTGGTAACTGTTGCGGAACGACGCGCCGCCGGTCAACAGGTTGGATGCCTGGTAATCGCCCTCCCCGAGGGTCAGGTCGAGAGACGGGAAGTCCCGGCTGTAATCCGCCGTGGCCCGGCCACCGGTGGTGAACAGCACGCCGCCAATGACCGAGTTGGTCCCGAACGGGCTGGTGCGGCCCGACTCGGAAGTCGAATGATGGTAATCCAGGCGGAAGGATGTCGCGTCGGAGAAATC
>JABAOH010020884.1_pt2 | contig 20030 bp, 20 predicted proteins | sample 7062181 | NCBI WGS metagenome assembly JABAOH01 (sample SAMN14538630, study PRJNA623070) | marine sediment metagenome | biome: marine biome [ENVO:00000428]; feature: marine pelagic biome [ENVO:01000023]; material: deep marine sediment [ENVO:00002113]; isolation source: pool of 5 deep marine... | reverse complement strand
CCAGTCTTCGCTATGAACCCGTATCCTGCCCTCGGTCTTAAAGGACTCGAGCGCTTCACCGACGCTGTTTAACATCTCCTCTTGGCCCGTGACCACGCTGCGCCTGCGCGCCTTCAACGCCAAGGTAGCGACGCCGCCGAAAATCACCGCCCCGATAATGCCGGCGGTGATAATGACCGGCCACGACACCCCATACCCCTCGACTTCGGTGTCGATCAGCATGATCGACCCGACCACAAAGGCGATCGCGCCACCGATACCGAGCGCACCGAAGCTCGGTGCGAATGCCTCACCAATCATAAACAGGATGCCGAGCAGAATCAGCGCCAAGCCGGCATAGTTGACCGGCAACACCTGCACCGCGTACAGACCGAGCAGCAGACAGATACCGCCAATGACACCCGGTAACACAAAGCCCGGGTTCAGTAGCTCATATAGCAATCCCATCACGCCGAGCATCATCAGGATGGGAATGACGGTGGGGTCGGTGATCACCGAAAGCAGGCGATTGCGCCAGTCGGGCTCGATATGTTCAACCACGACAGCCTTGGTCTTCAACTCGACTTGTTGTCCCTTGACCTCGAGCTTGCGCCCATCGATCTTCTCCAGCAGATCCGCGACATCATCTGCCATCAGGTCGGCGACCTTGAGCTTGACGGCCTCCTCGGCTGGCAGGCTTGCGGCTTCCCGCACCGCTTTTTCCGCCCATTCGACGTTGCGCCCGCGCATTTGCGCAAGGCCGCGGATGTAGGCGACCGCATCGTTGATGATCTTCTGCTCCATGGCGTCTTGTGACTTGGGTGCAGGCTTCTGCGCTTTCTTGTCCTTTTTCCCGTTCTTGTCATCCTTATCGCCGGCATCTTCTTTTTTGTCCTTCTCCTCGCGCGGCGGTGCGCCTGGCGTTGGCGCCCCGATGCGCACGGGTGTAGCTGCGCCGAGGTTCGTGGCGGGCGCCATCGCTGCGATATGGCTAGCATAAAGAATGTAGGTTCCGGCACTGGCGGCACGCGCACCGCTCGGGGCGACAAAGCTGGCCACCGGAACCGGCGATTCGATGATGTCCTTGATGATGTCGCGCATGGCGGTGTCGAGACCCCCCGGTGTGTCCATGCGCAAAACCACCACTGCCGCATTCATATTGCGCGCCTTACTGAGACCGCGTCTTACGTAATCGGCGGTCGCCGGTCCGATCGGACCGTCGATGGTCAACAGCACCACACTCGCCGCCTCTTTCTCGGCGTTACCGAATAGCAACAGCGGCGAGGCGATAAGTAGAAAGAAAAACGCGAGTCGTAGCCGACGAACCGTTCCCATGGGCGAGAGTTACCTCAACGATCGATGACAGGCGCACGCCAGTGCATGCGGTTTCTCGGGCTGCACGCGGCTTGACGTAGCCTTCGATTTGGAAAGAATCTGACACGAATTTCTCGAAACGGCAAGGAAAATAGTCGCAGTCATGTCAGTAGCGCCGGTCGTATTGATTGGCGTCGGCGAATTGGGTGGGGTGTTTGCCCGCGGCCTGCTGCGCACTGGCAACCCGCTCTATCCCGTGCACCGTGATACCAATATACAGGTAGTGGCCGACACCGTGCGCACACCGAGTCTGGTGCTGCTTACCGTTGCCGAAGACCACTTGCACGCGGTGCTCAAGGTGCTGCGCAGTGCTGGCGCAATTGCGTGGGGCTGGTGCAAAACGAGCTGCTGCCTCGAGATTGGCGTAAACACGATGTCGTGAACCCCACAGTCACGGTGGTCTGGTTCGAAAAAAAGCCCGGACAGGACTATCAAGTGATCCTGCCGTCGCTGCTGCACGGACCGCAAGCGCAGTTAGTCCACCGTGCCTTGCAGACTTTGAACATTCGCTGTCAGATGCTTGCGACCCAGCAAGATTTGCTATTCGAGCTTGTGCGCAAGAACCTGTATATCCTCACAACCAATATCGCCGGCTTGGCTAGCGGTGGAAAGGTGGCCGAGCTTTGGGCGTCCCACCGCACGCTCGCACAGCAAGTTGCGCACGAGGTCATTGAGATACAGAGCTGGCTTAGTGACACCGCACTCCCCGGCGAGCAACTCATCGAAGCCAGGGTAGAGGCGTTTCGCGCCGACCCTCAGCATCGTTGTACCGGCCGCTCTGCACCCGCCCGCCTGGCGCGCGCCGACGCCGCGGCCCTGCCGGTACCGACGTTACGCCAGATCGCAACGCAACAATTACGCTCTTAACCAATGGACGGCTTGGCGACAGAGCGCTGAGCGGTGTGGCCCCCGGGTCGTCGCGCGCGGGCATGCCCCTGACCTTCGCGGCGGGGCTGCGATTGTTGACGGCTGGGCCGCTCGCGTTGCCCGGGCTGCTGACGTTGACCCTTGCCTCCCCGGCTTTGCGGTCGCTGGCCACGCGGCCGCGCTTTGGTCGTGCGTTGGCTTGGCCGCTCCAGCGTCGCTAACAGCTCTGCCGTAATCCGCGCCGAAGGGATCTTGTGAGCGATAAAGCTCTCGATATCGACCAGGGCGTAGGCGTGATCCTCACAGGCAAAACTGATGGCGTCACCGCTGCTACCCGCGCGTGCCGTCCGGCCGATGCGGTGCACGTAGTCTTCAGCGTCCTGCGGCAGATCGAAATTGAATACATGACTGACCTCGGGTATGTGCAGCCCCCGTGCCGCCACATCGGTCGCAACCAGTACCGGGAGCTTGCCTTCGGTGAATTGCTGCAGCAGATGCAACCTTTGCTTCTGTGGCACGTCGCCGGTCAAGGCGGCCGCGTCAAGACCGTTGGCCTTCAACCAAATCGCCAGACGCTCGGCCATGTTTTTGGTGTTGGTAAAGACCAGGCTGCGGACGGGATCACTGCGTCGAAGCAAGCCGACCAGCAACGAGATCTTCTCGCTATTCGCTGGGTGATAAACCATCTGCTTCACTTGATCGACGGTCTTCTTGTCCGGCGCAACCCGCACGAACTCGGGGTTGTTCATATGCTCGTATGCCAACTCCATCACGCGATACGAGAGCGTCGCTGAAAACAACATCCCCAGACGCTGCGTCGGCGGTGGCATGCGGCGCAAGAGGTAGCGGATATCCTTGATGAAACCCAGATCGAACATGCGATCGGCTTCATCGAGTACCACGACCTGGATGGCCTTTAGATCGAACACGCGCTGCTTGAAGTAATCGATCAGCCGCCCGGGTGTGCCGATGAGGATGTCCACACCGGCGGCGAGCTGTTTACGCTGCGATTCATAACCGGTGCCCCCGTACACCAAGCCGAGCTTGAAATCCGCGTATTTGCCTAGCACCTCGGCATCTCGGTGAATCTGCACAGCCAATTCGCGCGTCGGGGCGAGTATGAGCGCGCGCGGTTGCACCACCTGACGACCGCTCGCTGCCGGGTGAGTCAAGAGATGATTGAAGGTCGCAAGCAAAAACGCGGCGGTCTTGCCGGTGCCGGTCTGCGCCTGGCCGGCGACGTCGCGCCCGGCCAGCGGCAGCGGCAGCGCCTGCGCCTGGATAGGCGTGCAGGCAACAAACCCGGCCTCCGCGATGCCTCGCTTCAGCGCCGGTCCAAGGTCCATGTCGGCAAATAAGATCTCGTTGCTATCCATTAAATACAACTCGGGCGATCGTCGTCAGGCCCACGCACCGTCGCCGCCAGGCGCCTGGCGCCGCGCACCTACTAAACTACTGGTTAGCGTGAACACCGAGTGGGATTCGCATTACCGCGTCGGCGGGTTTCCGTGCAGGCAGGTGGCATGCTTGCAACNNCTTGCAACAGCCACCGTATTCGGCTCAAATATAGTCCCTTTCAGGTCAGTATAGTTCCCCGGAACCCAAACAAGCTAAGTTTGCTTATACCCGGGCAATCACGCAATATAACTCCATGTACCTTGATATGGAGGCAATTCAGAGATGAGTCAAGGGATCTTNNCGTGCTGCTCGAATACTGGGCGGAATGGTGCGGACCCTGCAAGCTCATTGCCCCGGTGCTCGAACAGATCGCCGGCGAGTATGCCGGCCGTCTCAGGGTCGCCAAGCTCAATATCGATGAAAACCCCGATACGCCCCCAAAATACGGCATTCGTGGCATACCGACCCTGATGCTGTTCAAGAACGGCCACGTCGAGGCCACCAAGGTCGGAGCCCTTTCCAAATCTCAGCTGGCAGCCTTTCTGGATGGCAATCTGTGAGTCCGTGCGGCACCCATTTCGGACTGGACGAGACTGCACGCAGGTGCTAATGTAGTTTGCGTAGAGCTGAATAAGTTTCCGAACCAGCAGTACTCTCAGCTAACAGATCCCATTCGATTCCCAGACGTCCAGACCGCGCACCGACTTTTGGTGTATCGGCCCTTGATCGACGTAATTGAGTATCGTTCCAAGTCATTATGCTGAACCTTCATGAACTGAAAAAAAAGCCGGCGACTGAACTGGTAGACATGGCTGCCAACCTCGAGGTGGAGGGCGGCAGCCGCATGCGCAAACAGGACCTGATCTTCGCTATCCTCAAGGCGCACGCCAAGAAAGGCGAGGACATCATCGGCGAAGGCGTGGTCGAGACCCTGCAGGACGGTTTCGGTTTTCTGCGCTCCGCCGACGCTTCATACCTGGCGGGACCGGATGACATCTATGTCAGCCCAAGCCAGATTCGGCGCTTCAACCTGCGCACGGGCGACACGGTCCGGGGCAATATCCGCCCGCCGAAGGAATCCGAACGTTACTTCGCCTTGCTCAAGGTCGAGGAGATCAACCATCAAACCCCGGATGAGGCCAAAAACAAAATCCTGTTCGAAAACCTCACGCCGCTACATCCGGATGAGTGCATGGGGCTCGAGCGTGACAACGAATCGGCCGAGAATCTCACCGCCCGCGTAATCGATATCATCGCTCCGATCGGCAAGGGTCAACGCGGACTGTTGGTGTCATCACCGAAGAGCGGCAAGACGGTCATGTTACAGCATATCGCGCATGCCATTACGGCGAACCATCCCGAGGTGTTTCTCATGGTGCTGCTGATCGACGAGCGCCCGGAAGAGGTGACGGAGATGCAGCGCTCGGTACGCGGCGAGGTCATCTCTTCGACCTTTGATGAGCCAGCGTCGCGCCACGTGCAGGTGGCCGAGATGGTGATCGAAAAGGCGAAGCGCCTGGTCGAGCACAAGCGTGACGTGGTGATCTTGCTCGATTCCATTACCCGGCTTGCGCGTGCCTACAACACCGTTGCCCCGGCTTCGGGTAAGGTGCTGACCGGCGGTGTCGACGCCAACGCTCTCAAGGGCCCCAAGCGCTTTTTCGGCGCTGCGCGCAACATCGAGGAGGGCGGCAGCCTGACCATACTCGCGACCGCCCTGATCGACACCGGCTCAAAAATGGACGAAGTCATCTATGAGGAGTTCAAGGGCACCGGCAATATGGAGATTCACCTCGATCGGCGCCTGGCCGAGCGCCGAGCCTATCCCGCCATCAACATCAATCGTTCCGGCACCCGGCGCGAGGAGTTGCTGATCGAACCCGGGCTACTGCAGAAGATATGGATTCTGCGCAAGCTGCTAAACCAGATGGACGAGCTCGAGGCCTCCGAGTTTCTCGTCGACAAACTCAGGGCAGCCAAGAACAACGCCCAGTTCTTCGAATCGATGAAGCGCTGAGGCCGCGCTTGCCCCTATCCGGGAGATTGCTTAGACTACGCCGCCCGGCGGCGTGCTCATTGTTCCAGCACCCGCAGATACTAAAGAGATCGAGACCATGAAGGCCGGCATTCATCCCGAGTACAAGGAAATTAAAGTGACCTGCTCCTGCGGGAATATCTTTACTACGCGATCAACCGCGGGTCGCGACCTGCAGATCGAGGTCTGTGCCGCCTGCCACCCGTTCTACACCGGTAAGCAAAGAATCGTCGACACCGCTGGTCGGGTGGAGAAGTTCCGCCAGAAATATCGGCTCAACAAGTAGCCCGTGTTGCTGTTGCGAGCCGGTGCGTGGCGGCATGCCCTACCGGCGTTACTTTGGCTGCTGCTGGCGCCAAGCGTCGCGGCGCAAAAACCGCAAGCGCCTACAGCTGGCGCAGCGGGGCGCGCTCAGGTCGAGCAGGTCGTCGACGGCGACACACTTGTTCTCGTTGACGGTCGCCATGTCCGCCTCATCGGTATAAACACCCCGGAGATCGGCAGAGACGGCGCTGCCGACGAGCCGCTCGCCCAAGCCGCGCGCAAGGAGCTCGAGCGCCTAGTGCGCGGGCGTGACATTGTCCTCGTCACTGGCCGCGAAAGCCGTGATCACTATGGCCGGCTGCTCGCGCATGTGCAGCTTCTGGACGGGCGCAACGTGCAAGCGCTTCTCCTCGCCGCGGGCCTGGGGGCCGCAGTTGCCATCCCACCAAACCTCAGCCGCCAGACGGAGTATCAATTGGCCGAGACGCAGGCGCGTCGCGCTGGCCTCGGCATTTGGGCAGACCCCTACTATGAGCCAGTGGCAGCGGCGCAACTACGATCCGAGCATCGTGGCTTTCGTTTCGTCAGCGGTCGTGCACAAAAGATCTGGCGTAGCCACAGGTATGTCCACATCGAGATTGATTCCCGTCTAGATGTGCTCATACCCCTGAAAGACCTCGGGCTTTTCGACCCGCCTCCAGAAGCGTTCGCGGGTAAGCGCGTGATCGCACGCGGTTGGCTCACTTCGCACGGACGGCACTTCCAGATGCGCGTGTCTCATCCTGCTATGCTCAACTTGATAGATTAGCCGCACAAGGACGGACTGCGAATCGGGATGTTACGACTTGCGCTAGCGCTTTTGGTCTTGCTGACAACCGCCTTGCCGGGTTGCGCCGTCAATCCCGTGAGTGGCAAGAAACAGGTGGTGTTGATGTCCGAGGACAAGGAGATCTCGCTCGGACGTCAGATGGATCCGGAGATCCGCAAAGAGTACGGAGTCTATGACGATCCGAAACTGCAGGGCTACGTCCAACGCGTCGGCGAAAAGCTTGCCGGCCTTAGCCATCGCCCGGAACTGTTCTATCGTTTTTCGGTGCTCGACAGCGCCGAGGTCAACGCCTTCGCGCTGCCCGGCGGATATGTCTACATCACCCGTGGCCTGCTGGCCTACTTGAACTCCGAGGCCGACCTGGCCGCGGTGCTCGGGCACGAGATCGGCCACGTGACCGCACGCCATGCCGTGCGGCAATACACCACCGCCATGGCGGCGCAAATCGGCTACACGATTGGCGCGCTCTTCGTACCCGAGCTCGGCAGCCAGGCCGGATCGACCCTGTTCAATGTCCTGGGCACGGCACTCGTGCGCGGTTATGGGCGCGAGCATGAGCTCGAGTCCGATCGCCTCGGCGCTCAGTACCTGGCATTAGCGGGGTACGACCCCGACGCCATACTGGAGGTGCTGGAAGTCCTGAAGGACCAAGAAGAGTTCGAAGTGGAGCGCGCCAAGCTCGAGGGGCGTGAGCCCAGGGTTTATCACGGGGTGTTTGCCACTCACCCGAGCAACGACCAGCGTTTACAGGAAGTGGTCAAGGAGGCGCAAACGCAGAAGGCGGTGGTACCGACGATTGGGCGCAGCGATTACCTGGCGCACATCGACGGTCTTGTTTTCGGCGACAGCGTCAAGCAGGGCATACGTCATGCGAATAAGTTCTACCACAAGGATCTCGGTATTGCGCTCACTTTTCCCGAGGGCTGGCGGATCGATAACCGACCTGACCGCTTGCTAGCTATCAGCCCGAAGCGAACCGGGCAGATGCTGGTCAAACTCGAGGACCTGAATCGGCGCATCTCGCCGAGCGAATTTATGCGCGAGCGCCTCAAGTTGAACGATCTCAAACAGGCCGGCACGCTGCAGGGCACTCGCCTGCCAAGTTATACCGGTGTGGCGCGTATGCCATGGTCATTTGGAGCTGGCGCGTCGCGCAAGCTCGATACGCGCGTGGCGTTATTGTTCTTCCGCGACAAGGCCTACGTCTTCTATGGCGCGTCGACTAGCCGGGAGCAATTCAACGGCGATGACCGCCTGTTTCTAGAGACCGCGCGAAGCTTGCATGCGCTGACGAGCGCCGAGCAGAAGTTGGCCGAAGGGTTACGTATCCGCCTCATCGACGCGAGCGTTGGCAGCAGTTTCGCCAAGCTAAGCGCGAACTCGCCTATCCCCAACTATCCGGAGCAAATGTTGCGGCTACTCAATGACAAGTACCCCCAAGGCGAACCGCAACCCGGCAGTAAGCTCAAGATCGTGCAATAGCGCCGACGTTTAGCTACCGCCTGCCCGAACGAGCAGCGCCGGCTGCGACCAGCCGGGATCGGGCACAAAACGCTCCCCGTATTCCTCGGAGAGCCGGTACAGGCTATGGCTGATCGCCGTTTCGCCCATACTCTCGACATAGCGCATGGGCCCGCCCAGGTAAGGCGCAAAGCCCGTCCCATAGACCATCCCAGCGTCGATGGCGTCGGCGTTGCCGACCACGCCATCGCGCAGGCACGCCATCGCCTCGTTGAGTATGCGCAGTATCAGTCGCTCGGTAATGGGCGTGTCGCCGGTCTTGGCGGCACTGCGGGTGTCGGGCCGCCCCTTCGCATCGTAGCGATAAAATCCCTGTCCGCTCTTCTTGCCGAGATGGCCTTGCTCGACCATCGCCCGTAGCCGATCCGGGACCGTCACCCCCAGCGGCCGCGCCAACTCGTTCGCCACCGACAGGCAGATATCGAGGCCCACCGTATCAGCCAGCTCGATCGGCCCCATCGGCATGCCGAAATCGGTTGCCGCCCTATCTATGGCCCACACCGGAACGCCTTCCTCGACCATGCTCATCGCCTCCATCAAGTAAGGCATGAGGATACGATTCACCAGAAATCCGGGGCTGCTCTTTACCACCAGCGGTAGCTTGTCCATAGCGACAGCGAAGGCGCCCGTGCGGTTCAGGGCATCAGGGGCCGAATGCGCCCCACGCACCACTTCGACCAACTGCATTTTGGCTACGGGGTTGAAAAAGTGCAGCCCTACGAGCCGCGAGGGTTCCTGCAACGACACTGCCAACGCCTCGAGCGAAATGCTCGAAGTGTTGGTAGCCAGTAACGCGCTCGCGGGTGCCTGCGCCTCGATGGAACGAAACAACGCCTGCTTGATGCCCACGTTTTCTACAATCGCTTCAATCACCAAGTCGGCGCGCTTTAGACCATGGCCAGACACATCCGGCATCAGACGGTCCATGACTTGCTGCAGCGCACGCGCATCCTTGATTCGTCTGCGGAAGTAATCGTGCGTGCGCTTCAATGCCCGGGCAACGATCTCGCTATTCTGGTCCTGTAGGCTTACGCTAAATCCCTTGTAGGCCGCCCACGCAGCGATGTCCGCACCCATCACGCCGGCACCGATCACGTGCACGCGCTCGATGCCGTGCGCATGCGTGCGCCCCTGNNTGCACGAGGTTGCGACTCGTGCGACTCACCAGCAGCTCGCCGAGCGACTGCGCTTCCTGCTCCTGGTTAGCGCGAATTTTGCGTAGATGCAAGATACGGAAAGGGGCCGGGTAGTGGTCGGCGTTGACCTTCTTCTGCAGCCGCCGCAATGCGCTGCGGTACACAACCAGGCGCAGTGGCCACCACCCCGGCAGACGCCGCGATAACGGCAGCCTGCGTCGACGCCGACGTCCTTGCAGATGAGCCAACGCGGCCGTCAGCAAATGACGCTCAGGCACCGCGTCATCCACGAGCCCGAGCTTAAGCGCCTGGCGCGGCCCGACGCTGCGCCCAGTCAACATCAGATCGAGCGCGGCGAGCGGCCCAATCACCGCGGGCAGGCGCACGGTGCCGGCAAACCCCGGATGAATGCCGAGGCGCACCTCGGGCAAACCGAGGCGGGTGGCTTCGTCGTCACGGGCGATACGGTAGCGGCAGGCAAGCGCCAGCTCCAGACCGCCGCCGAGGCAGTAACCGTGAATCACGGCAGCGGTGGGGAAGGGCAGTGCAGCCAAACGGTTAAACACGCCCTGACCGGCGCGCGCCAATTCAGCGGCAACCGCAGCATCCTTGATGTGCGTAAACTCGCGCACGTCGGCGCCGACAATGAAGCCGCCGGCCTTGGCCGAGCGGATGATTAGACCGGCGACGGTCTGTTGACCGACCTCGTCGAGAAGCGCATCGAGCTCCTGCAAGACGTCGTGCGACAGCACGTTGGCAGAGGCATCGGCAACATCCAGGGTTGCGACACAATGATCCTCCTGCGCCTCGAGGTGCCAGTGCCTCAAGCGGCCTCCCCCACGCGTAGCAGCATCGCCCCGCCTTGCCCGCCGCCAATGCATAAGGTGGCCACACCCAAGCCACCGCCCTTGCGCTGCAGCGCGCGCAGCAAGTGCAGCACCAGGCGCGCACCGCTGGCCCCGACCGGATGACCGCAAGCGATCGCCCCGCCCTCGGGATTAAGGCGCTCGGCATCGATGGCCCCGAGTGGCTTGTTCATGCCGAGCTCCGTGCGCGCATAATCGGCGCTGTCCCAGGCCGCCTGGCAGGCCAGGACCTGAGCGGCGAAGGCCTCGTTCAGCTCCATCTGCGCGAGGTCGCGCATCTTCAGCTTATTGCGCTGGAGCAGCCTAGCGACTGCATGCACGGGTCCGAGTCCCATCTCGCCAGGATCGACCCCGGCCCAGACCTGGTCGAGCACCTCGCCTAGCACGGGCAGTCCATGGCGCTTCACGGCGTCGGCGCTGGCGAGCACGAGCATGGCCGCCCCGTCCGTGACCTGCGAGCTATTGCCGGCGGTGACCGAACCGTAGCGGCGATCGAAGACCGGCTTGAGCTTGGCGAGGCGCTCGGCGCTGCTGTCGCGGCGCAGGCCCGTGTCTCCGCTGTAATAGCTACCTTTCGGATCGTAGAGGGTTTCGACCTCGGCCTGCATATAACCATTGTCAAACGCGGCGGCGAGCCGGCTATGGCTCTGTAGCGCATATTGATCCTGCCGCGCGCGGTCGATCCCAAAACGTTGCGCAAGCACCTCGGCGGTTTGACCCATCGACAGCTTGACGACAGGATCGGTCAGGCCCAGCAACAGCGTGAACACGGGCTTCAGGTGGGCGCGGCGCAAACCGGCAATCGCACGTAGGCGCCCAAGCGGACCGCGGGCGCGCATGACCGCCGCAAGCCAACGCACCATCGCCGCATTCCACTGCACGGGCGCGCGACTCATCGCCTCGGTGCCACCGGCAAGCACGATATGGGAGATGCCGAGTGCGATGTGCTCGTGCGCCGAGGCCAGAGCCTGCAAACCGGATGCGCAGTTTCGCTGCACGGTATAGGCCGGCACCTGCTTCCCGCAGCCTAAGCGCAGCGCCACGATGCGGGCGATGTTGGCCTCGTCGGCCGCCGGGATCACGCTGCCGACAATGGCCTCGTCGATGCCGGCAGCGGGAAGCGGCAGGCGTGCCAGCAGGGGGCGTGCGGCGGCGACGGCCAGGTCCGCCGCACTGAACGCACCCGGCTCATTGCCGGCGCGCAGAAACGGTGTGCGGACCCCGTCGATGACATAGACCCGTCTTTCGCTCACGACCAAACAGCCCCCGGGCTGACGAAACTGTCCATGGATTGAGTGGGCCAACCCCGTCCACCGAGGGGCAAGCACCTAATTTGAACATAGCACGCGCAGCGCGCAGCGCAGGCGGGTCATGGACCCTCCTGCCTGCGGGCGCGTAACATTGTCGCCAGGCAAGAGGCTCGTCAGATCTCGATCAGCTCAAACTCATCCTTGCTTGCACCGCAGTCGGGACAAGTCCATGTCTCGGGGATGTCTTCCCATCGGGTGCCGGGGGCAATGCCCTGCTCCGGAAGGCCCTGTGCCTCGTCGTACACAAAACCACAGACCACGCACATGTAAGTCTTCATGACGGCGCTAGACGCAGATTGCTCCATTAGGTTCCCCCCTTGGGACTCAATCGCGGGCGGCGTGACAGCCGTGGCACATTTTCGCATTTTTTACCCACGGCGCGAAACGCGTGCCGGCGCCCGTGCACAGGACCCACACGGCCGCCTACGCTAAACTGGGCATGTGCGCCACGCACACAACGATAGCGCTTACATGAAACATCCGTCTGTCTCGCGACACTGCAAAAGCGGCCCGCCACCGATTGTGCCTATTTGCTCGGGTCATGACCCAAGTGTCGGCACGGGCCGCAGGCCGACCGCGAAGTCATGCTAAACATGGTCTGCCAGCAAGCATCGTTCATCGCCGCTGCTGGCACGACGGCTCCCGCAGCAAAGGGGCTAGGCGCAAAACAAAACCCATGAGCGGACGCATCCCAATTGCTGGCCTCTATGCCATTGCCGACACCGAGTGCATCGCGGCTGGGCGTCTGCGGGAAGCCGTGGAAGCGGCCATCGAGGGCGGCGCCACCGCAGTCCAGTATCGCGACAAGACCAGTACCGACAGCATGCGCGAACAACAGGCCAACGAGCTCGCGCAGCTATGCCGACGTCGAGGCACGCCACTCATCGTGAACGACGACGTCGAGCTCGCGCGCCGCGTAGGCGCCACCGGTGTGCACCTCGGTCGCGACGACCCGTCGCTTGCACAGGCCCGCCACGTGCTGGGACCCATGTCGATCATCGGCGTGTCCTGCTACGACGAACTCGAGCGCGCGCTCGCCGCCGCTGAAGGCGGGGCCGATTACGTCGCCTTCGGCAGCTTTTATCCGTCGCCGACCAAGCCCGCGGCCGTACGTGCCGAGGTGGAGCTGTTGCAAGCTGCGCGCAAGCGCTTGCGCATTCCCATTGTTGCGATCGGCGGCATCACACCGGAGAATGGCGGGGCGCTGGTCGCCGCAGGCGCCGACGCATTGGCCGTCATTCAGGGCTTATTTGCGCAGGCCGACATCTGCGCGGCCGCGCGACGCTACGTGGCGCTGTTTGCAGCGCCTGACAGAAGGGGTGGTCCATGAGCAGTACCAAATCACAAGCGCTTTACCGCGAGGCCTGCCGGTTTATACCCGGCGGTGTCAACTCGCCCGTGCGCGCCTTCAAGGGAGTCGGCGGTGAGCCGCTATTTCTCGCCCGCGCCCAGGGGCCGTATGTCTGGGACGAGGATGGGCGCCGGTACATCGATTACGTGGGGTCGTGGGGACCGATGATCCTTGGCCATGCCCATCCGAGCGTCATCAAGGCGGTGCAGCGACAGGCGGAGCAGGGGCTCGGGTTCGGCGCGCCGACGGTACTCGAGATCGAAATGGCGGAAACAATCTGCAGTCTCATGCCTGCGGTAGAAAAGGTGCGAATGGTCAACTCTGGCACCGAGGCAACCATGAGCGCCATTCGCTTGGCGCGAGCTTTCACCGGCCGAGATCTGATCGTCAAGTTCGAAGGCTGCTATCACGGCCACTCTGATTCCCTGTTGGTGAAGGCCGGCTCCGGTGCGCTGACCCTCGGGGTGCCGACCTCGCCGGGCGTGCCGGCCGATTTGGCAGCGCTGACGCTGACCCTGGAGTACAACAATCTCGATCAAGTCGGTCGGGCGTTTGAGGAGTTTGGACCCAGGATCGCCGGCGTGATCGTCGAGCCGGTGGCGGGAAATATGAACTGCGTGCTCCCGCTAGAGGGTTTTCTCGCCGGGCTGCGCGAGTTGTGCACCGCCCATGGCGCGGTGCTGATTTTCGATGAGGTCATCACCGGGTTCCGGGTCGCCCTGAACGGGGCCCAGGGCCTGTACGGCATCGCCCCTGATCTCACCACGCTCGGCAAGATCATCGGCGGCGGCTTGCCGGTCGGTGCCTTTGGCGGGCGGGCCGAGATCATGGATCACATGGCCCCTCAGGGCCCGGTCTATCAGGCGGGGACGCTGTCGGGGAACCCCTTGGCCATGGCCGCCGGGCTGGCCACGCTCAGCGAGCTCGCCAAACCCGGCTTCTACGAGCGCCTGACGACGATGACCGCCGATCTGGCGGCAGGACTTCAGACATGCGCGCGCGCGGCCGGCGTGCCGATGACAACTCAGTGCATCGGGGGCCTGTTCGGGATCTTTTTTACCTCGGCAGCGAGCGTCTCGCGCCTGGGCGAGGTGATGGCCTGCGATGTCACCCTGTTTCAGCAGTTCTTCCACGGGATGCTGGCCGCTGGCGTGTCATTGGCCCCATCGGCGTTTGAGGCTGGATTCGTATCTGCCGCTCACAGCGAGGAAGACATCGCCACCACCCTGTCCGCGGCCACGGGCGTGCTGGCAGCGTGCAAAAAAAACAGGCCGGGATAAAACCCGGCCCGGCGTGCGCCCCACACGCGATTCGAGAAATCGTTAGCTGACGAGGATATTCTCGTCGGTGTAGCGGACGGTCGCGACATGCGGCCTGACCGCCATTTCGCTCAAGGCGATGTCGATACCCAGAATGGCGACGACATCGTGATGGTCCCGCACTCCCGGCATCTCCTGGCGCAGATACGTATAGTGCGTCTCATTCATGTACACCAGGTTCGGCCGTGCGCCGTGCTCGTGCTTGTAATCCTGCACCAGATTTACGATGTGACTGAGCATCGCTAACTCCTTTCGTCACCCTTGCCCGCCCCCGCAGGGACGGGGTGTTAACCTTTGCTGGTAGAGATAAGGCAATACTCGTGCCAGTCTCGCAAGTACTCACAAGTGTTTGAATAGAAATGTAAAAGTTAGCCTCGCCCGGGGGCGAGACAGGCTGCGAGGGTCGACCGCAGGGGGCGAGGAGCGACACGCCGCGGCAGCGGGGCGCCGCGGCCTGTCCGCCCGGATCAGTGCAGACCGGCCAGGTACTCGGCCAGCGCCTTGATCTCTTGCTCGGAGAGACGAAAGGCGATGCCGGTCATGATGTCGGCATCGCTTCGGCGGCTGCCAGCCTTAAAGGCCAGGAGCTGTTGCAGGGTGTAGGCCGCGTGCTGCCCTGATAGGCGTGGAAAGCGCGGGGGGATACCCTGTCCGGCAGGTCCGTGGCAACCCATGCACGCCGCGACCTGTCGCTTGGCAATGCCGCCCCGATACAACCGCTGTCCCTGTTCGGCCAACTCGGCGTCTGCTGCCCCCGTAGACTGGAGCGCCTGGCTGGCGAAGTATGCGGCCAGATCCAGCATGTCCTGCTCCGACAGATTCTGGGCCATGGGGGCCATCATCGCATTCTGCCGGTGTCCCCCCTTAAAGGCGCGCAATTGCTGGACGAGGTAGGCCGGATGTTGTCCGGCAAGCTTCGGCCACTCCGGGTTGGGGCTGTTACCATCTGGTCCATGACAGGCAGCGCAAGCAGCGGACTTGGCCTTTCCGGCGGCCGCATCTCCGCCCGCATACACCATCGTGCACGCCAACAGCGATGCCATGAAGGCAAGTCCTACAACGTTTTTCATTCTTTGGTCCTCCAAAGAGGCCGGCCCCGAGAGCCGACTGTGACGGCTACGGCAAGCGCACTTGTGGTCGGCCGCCGAACAGGTAGAACGCCAGGGATTCACAGTCGTTGGACTGTGTGCCGCGCGAGCCGCAAAAAGCGTCCTATATACCAACAGGACCCTAGCGGGTCAATTTTTCTGCAATGGCCATGACCAACCCTTTTGGCCACATCCGCTTCGGCTTGAGTGCGGTGACCCTCGGCCAGCTACCACCCGACACCGGTGCGGAGGTGGCGTTTGTCGGTCGCTCCAATGCCGGCAAATCGAGTGCCATCAACGCGATCACCGGGCGCAGGGCCCTTGCCCGCACGAGCAAAACCCCCGGTCGGACGACGGCCATTAATGTCTACTTCATCGATGATGAGCACCGCTTGGTGGACCTGCCCGGCTTTGGTTACGCGCGGGTGTCGCAAACCATGCAGCGCCAGTGGCAGCATCTGCTCGCGCGTTACCTGCAGGCGCGCGTCTCGCTGCGCGGGCTGGTGCTGGTCGTCGACATCCGCCGCGGCCTGACCGCGCACGATACCGAACTGCTCGGCTGGTGCCACGAAAGTCAGGTTTCTGCGCACGTGCTGTTGAACAAGTGCGACAAGCTCAAGCGAAGCGACAGCAGCGCAGCAGGTAAGCAAGTCGAGCAGACCCTTGGCAAGCTCGCTCCGAGCGCATCGGTGCAGCTATTTTCGGCGCTCAGGTACGAGGGCGTCGCCGAGGCGCGACGCAGGTTGGCACGGTGGTTGGCGATCTCGGCGGCTACACAAAAAAAAGCCCCGGCAAACAAGGGGAGAGAGCCCGGGGCCTAACGTTCCTGGAACGCAAAGCAGAGCATTCCAGTCATACCCGCTCAGGGAGGAGGAGCGGGCAGGAGAGCGGCAAGCCGCTCGAACCTATAGACTACTCCCGCGCGATAAAGTTCGCACGCCGGCCGCTCGGCGATAGTGCTACAGACTGTGGGGATGGATATTGCGCTCGGCTAGTGCGCCTCGTCCCAGTTTTCACCGACGCCGATGTCCACGACTAGCGGCACGGCCAGCGTAGCCGCGGAGGTCATGCGAGCACCAATCTGCTCGCGCGCGCTTTCGAGCTCCGATTCCGCGACCTCGAACACGAGCTCGTCATGGACTTGCATGATCATCCTGACATCGACGCCGGCGCTGGTAATCCAGCGGTCAACTGCCAACATCGCCAGCTTGATCAGATCGGCGGCGGTACCCTGCATCGGCGCATTGATCGCCGCCCGCTCGGCATATTGACGCCGTGCCTGATTGCTCGCGTTGATGTCCTGTGCGTACAGGCGCCGGCCGAACACGGTCTCGACATAGCCCTGCTCACGCGCCTGCGCGCGCGTGCGGTCCATGAAGGACTTAACACCCGGGTAGCGCGTGAAATAGAGGTCCACATATTCCTGCGCGGTTGCGCGATCGATCTTGAGTTGCCGCGCCAGACCAAAGGCCGACATGCCATAGATCAGACCGAAGTTGATCGCCTTCGCATGCCGACGCATCTCGTCGCTCACATGCGCGGATTCCACCCCGAACACCTCGGCGGCGGTGGCCCGGTGGATGTCGACGCCCTCGGCAAAGGCGTGTTGCAAACCCCGGTCGCCCGACAAATGCGCCATGATGCGCAGTTCGATTTGCGAGTAATCCGCGGACAGGAGCTTGTAGCCGGGATCGGCGACAAAGGCTTGGCGAATTCGCCGGCCTTCCGGCGTGCGCACGGGGATGTTCTGCAAATTGGGATCGCTTGAAGACAGTCGTCCGGTCGCGGCGACCGCCTGATGATACGAGGTATGCACGCGACCCGTGTCGGGGTTCACCATCTCCGGCAGCTTGTCGGTGTAGGTAGACTTGAGCTTGCTCAAACCGCGGTACTCGAGAAGCACGCGTGGCAACGGGTAGTCCAACGCCAGCTCCTGCAGCACATCTTCCGCGGTCGACGGTTGGCCCTTCGGCGTCTTCTTCAAAACCGGCAACCCTAACTTCTCGTAGAACACCTCTTGGATCTGCTTGGGCGACTCCAGATTGAATGGCTGACCCGCGATCTCGTGCGCTTCACGCTCGAGCTCGAGCATGCGTTTGGCGAGCTCATCACTTTGAACGCGCAACATCTGCGCATCGATCTTCACGCCCGTGCGTTGCATGCGCGCCAAAACCGCTAGCAACGGCATCTCCATATCCGCGAGCAGTGATTGCAGCTCTCTGAGCTCTTGCAACCGTGGCCACAGATGCTCATGTAGACGCAAGGTGACATCTGCGTCCTCGGCGGCGTACTGGGCCGCTTGCTCGACCGCCACCTCGCTGAAATTGAGCTGATTCTTGCCTTTACCGGTTACATCTTCGTACTTCAGCGTCTTGTAACCGAGATACTTCAACGCGAGGCTGTCCATGTCATGGCGCGAGGCGGTGCTGTTGAGCACATAGGACTCGAGCATGGTGTCGAAGGCGATGCCTTCTAGCTGCACGCCATAATGACCCAGCACGATCATGTCGTACTTCAGATTTTGGCCAACCTTCTTGGGCGTCGCGCTCTCCAGCAGCGGCTTGAGCTTGTGCAGCACGTGATCGCGATCGAGCTGCGGCGGCGCGCCGGGGTAGACATGGCCGATGGGCACGTAGGCGCCCCGGCCGACGCGGTCGGTGAAGGAAACGCCCACCAAGGTGGCACGCATGGCATCGAGGCTGGTGGTCTCGGTATCAATCGCAAATAGCTCACTCGCGCGTAGACGCTCCAGCCAGGCGTCGAGGCGCGCCTCATCAAGGATCATTTCATAGGCCGCTTCGGCGCCCGCCGACGGCTGCGCACTGTCGCTCACCTCCGCCAACAGACTTTGGAACTCGAAACGCGTGTAGAGCTCGCGTAGCTTCGCCACATTGGCGGCAGCGCGCTGCAGTTGCTGCGGCGCTTGTTCAAGGACAACGTCACACTTAACGGTCGCCAGCTCGCGCGACATCGGCAGTTGCGCAAGCGACGCGCGCAGATTTTCGCCCACCTTTCCCTGGATATCATCGGCATGCGCGATCACGGCGTCCAGGGAACCGTATTCATTCAGCCACTTGACGGCGGTCTTCGGTCCGACCTTTGGTACGCCCGGGATGTTATCGACGCTATCGCCGATGAGCGCCAGGTAATCGACAATGGCCTCCGGCGCTACGCCGAACTTCTCGCGCACTTTCGCCCGGTCGTAGACTGTGTCGGTCATCGTGTTAATCAGTCTTACATGACCGTTTACCAGCTGCGTCATGTCCTTGTCGCCGGTGGAGATCAGTACATCCATGTCGGCGGCAGTGGCGCGCGCCGCCAGCGTGCCGATGACGTCGTCGGCCTCCACTCCCTCCACCATCAACAGCGGTAGACCGAGAGCGCGAACGATTTCATGGATCGGTTCGATCTGTTCTGCCAGCTCATCCGGCATGGGCGGCCGATTGGCCTTATAATCTGCAAAGATCTGCTCGCGAAACGTCTCCCCCTTGGCGTCGAAGACTACGGCGATCAGTGTCGGGTCGTATTCGGCAAGCAGCTTGCGCAGCATATTGGTCATGCCAAAGATGGCGCCCGTCGGCTCGCGGCGGGAGTTGCGCAGCTCCGGCATGGCATGAAATGCACGGTACAGATAGGATGACCCATCAACCAGAATCAAGGTCTGTTTTGGTTTGTCTTTTTTTTCGCCCATCAACGAGTGAACCTCAGAATCATCGAGCCAGTCCAATATGAAAATGAATGATCAGCCCCGCTATCGGGTGCCCGAGCCGGTCGCCCCGTCGCGTCTCATGTCCCGCGAGTCTTGGAAGATCTTCCAGATCATGGCCGAATTCGTCGCCGGCTTCGAACGGCTATCGCAGGTGCAGCCGTCCGTGAGTATCTTCGGCTCTTCGCGCATCCTCCCCGAACACCCCTATTATGCCCTGACCCAGGAGATTGCCCGCATGCTGTCGGACGCCGGCTTCAGCGTCATCAGCGGCGGCGGTCCGGGACTGATGGAGGCCGCCAACAAGGGCGCGTTTAGCGGCCGGGCGCCGAGTGTGGGTCTGCATATCAACCTGCCGAATGAGCAAATGTCAAATCCCTACCAGGATGTGCATCTCAACTTCCAGCACTTCTTCGCGCGCAAGGTTATGTTCGTCAAATACGCCAAGGCCTATGTGGTCATGCCCGGCGGATTTGGCACCCTCGATGAGCTGGTCGAGGCACTGACACTGATCCAGACAGGCAAGAGCGTGCGCATGCCGATCGTGCTGGTGCATAAACCATTCTGGGCGGGGCTCGTGGATTGGTTCAAGCAGACGCTGGTTGTGGAGGGCGTGATCAGCGCTGAAGATCTCGAGCTATTCACGCTTGTCGACGAACCGGCGGAGGTGCTGGAAACGATATTTCGCTATTATGAGCGCAGCGGTTTCGAGCTGTCCAAGGAAGAAGAGGAAATCAAACTTAATCTATGACAGGGCGTATTCGCTTTCTTGTCGCAGCGTTGCCGTTGTTCAGCGCTCTGGCATTAAACCCATTGGCCGCAGCCGACAAGCACAGTGGCGCAGCCGCCACGGAGGTCCCGCAACCGCCGCCGCTGCCACCCGGCAGCGCCGAAGACACCTATCTCGAGCCCGAGATCACTATCGTCGTCGATAAGCAGACCGTGCAATACGAGTATCGTATCAACGGTCGCCTATACATGATCAAG
>JABAOH010101426.1_pt2 | contig 20039 bp, 20 predicted proteins | sample 7062181 | NCBI WGS metagenome assembly JABAOH01 (sample SAMN14538630, study PRJNA623070) | marine sediment metagenome | biome: marine biome [ENVO:00000428]; feature: marine pelagic biome [ENVO:01000023]; material: deep marine sediment [ENVO:00002113]; isolation source: pool of 5 deep marine... | reverse complement strand
TCTTCCTTAAAAAAACTTTTCGGTGCCCGCTCTCAATCATTCGCCCTCGAGATCGCCCTGGTTGATCAACAAATTAAGTTTCAGGTTACTTGTGAGAGCGAACTCGTTCCTTTTATCGAAACCCAAATTCAATCAAACTACCCTCTGGTAATTATCGAAAAAATAAAAGACCCGTTTGGCCAACCGCTTGCCGGCGGAGCGGAAAAACAAGAACTTAAACTTGTACGGCTCTATTTAAAAGGAGGGAATTATTATCCCATCGCCACCTTCCCAACATTCCAAGATGTTGACCCACTTTCTTCTATCCTTTCTGTCTTGGCAAAGGGTGGTCCGGAACAGCTTACTTTAATCCAATACGCTCTTGAATCAACCAGTCCCTCTTGGCAAGCACAGGGCGAAAGGTACGCCGAACAAGGGACAAAAAATGAGGACGGTACCTATTCCCCCAGAGCAGACGCGGCAATTATCAAAGAAAAAATTTCCTATCCCGGTTTCAAGGTATCGGTTCGCGCTGCCTCGAACAGCAATAAAGCACTCCGTGAGGTTGCCAATGCTTTTGGGGTGTTTACCAAGGCCGACGGCAACTCTTTTTATGCCAAAAAACCTAGCCGACTGAAAATAAATAAAGAAATCGAAAGTCTCAAGAAACGTCAAGTCTCCGACCATCAAATATTAAATATCGCTGAGCTGGCTACGGTTTGGCACTTGCCAAGCGAAAAAATAAAAACTCCTTCAATCGTTTGGGGAACCTCGGTTCTTTCCGAAGCTCCCAATAATCTTCCGGTGGCGCTTGATAAAACCGACGAAGAAAAACAACACATTAATTTTTTTGCCAAAACGCTCTTTAAAAACCGAGAAACAATTTTTGGAGTTAAAGACCTCGATCGTCTCCGCCACATTTGGACGGTGGGAAAAACTGGAACTGGAAAATCAACGATGATCGCCAACATGGCCATTGACGATTTTAAAAAGGGACGCGGCGTGGCCATTATTGATCCTCATGGAGATCTTTGTGATGATCTTCTAGACTACATTCCTCGCTCTCGAATAAACGACACTATCTACTTTAACCCGGCCGACAAGGAATACCCAATTATTGTCAATCCCCTGGAAGTAACCAATCGGGAAGAAGCAGAGCTTGTCGTTTCGGGACTGATGAGTATTTTTACAAAAGTCTGGGCTAATGTTTGGTCAGCGCGAATGGAATATATATTAAGAAATTCATTTATGACTTTGGCGGAGGTACAAAATACAACTTTAGCGGATGTTCTAAAACTACTTGCCAACAAATCCTATCGAAATAGAGTATTGACAAAAATTAACGACCAGGCCTTGATTCATTTCTGGACCCAAGAATACGAAAAAATGCCCGAGAGACTCCAAAAAGAAGCCATTTCTCCAATTCAAAACAAGGTCGGTCAGTTTGTCACCTCGCCCTTGATTCGAAGAGTAATCGGAAGCCCGAAAAGTACAATTTCTATCGACGATGTCTTAAATAACAGTAAAATCTTTATTGCTAATCTCTCTCAGGGTCGCCTAGGAGAAGATAACTCGGCCTTACTGGGGGCAACATTAATTACTAAGTTCCAACTATCGACCATGAGGCGAGTTGATCTTCCAAAAGATCAAAGGATTCCCTTTTATCTCTATGTTGATGAGTTTCAAAATTTTGCCACTGAATCCTTTATCAAAATATTATCTGAGGCGAGAAAATATGCCCTTGCCCTAACCTTGGCCAACCAATATATGGCCCAAATCCCCGAAGAGGTCCAAAAAGCAATCCTTGGTAATGCAGGAACGCTAATTTCTTTTTCAGTTGGAGCAGAAGATGCCAGAGTAATTCATAAAGAGTATGCTGAAGTGTTTTCCGAAAACGATCTTGTCAGCCTTAGAAATTTCCAAATTGCCACCAAACTGATGATTGACGGGCATGCAACGCGACCGTTTTTGGCCCACACCCTACCGCTGCCCGTCTCACGCAATCAAAACAGGCAAAAAGTAATCAGGATCTCTCGTGAGCGGTATGCAAGAAAAGTAAAAGAGGAAAAGGCAGTTCCCCTAGATAAGGGGGTTCGACCGGAACCTCCACCAAGTCAGCCTAAGCGTCCAATTGAACGGCCTCGTAGCAGGCCAGGAAAGCAGGTGAAACCTCGTCCAAGCCAATTTCAACCAAGCAGGCAAACAGGACAGCAAAGAAAACCACTGGAAAAACGGAAAGGAAATTACCGTCGGGATCGAGCTAGCGCTAGACCCAAAAGAGAACGAGGAAGAGCTAGGACTGATACTTCACCAAAGCAAGAATCAGCTGTGTTACAAAAACCAGCTTCAGGCACGGTTTTTGAAAGTGACCAAGGCTCTTAAAAAATAGCTTCAAAATGAGCTTGTGAAAATTATTGTGAAAATACTATAAGCTAAGCTACTTTAATGTATCTCCCAACCTTATAGTAAAATAACAAATTTATTGTTGTTATTACTCAAGTACCCTCATTAAAGATAAATAAATGGATAGCTTTTATACCCAACATTTGGGTGATTATGACTTTTTTGTTCAATTTATTAGCTATTTACTATTCCTCTGGATATTTCCAAATTAGCTGAAATTAGATGCATGTACTTTATGTCCTGTAGAACAAACTATATTCTCTCTTATAGGTTTTATTTTTACTTGACTTTCCCCCGCTTCTTTGCTATACTTGCCGACAAGTTAAATAATGAAATTGATGCTTTAGAGGAGTAAGTAAATTAAGTTTAAGCCGCTCCCCTAAAGGGCGGCTAATTTGTTTCGGTTAATCGGTTTATCAGTTCTCGGTCATCGGTTATCGGATTTTCAGGTTGTCAGGTACTGGATTATCTGAAAACTTGTCTTGATAAACTGACCAAATTTGCACATTCAAATAGAGAGATAAGACAGTCCGGATGGTAGAACATTGAGTATCATAGCGCTACGGCGTAAGGAATTTCTAATTTCTAATTGATCTAATTGGCCTAAATAATTACTAAGTCTCAAGCACCAAATGGACATTGGGTTTAGGGATTTGTTTAGAAATTAGTGCAACTAGAGTAATTAGTCATTTAACCTCGGTGTTCAACGCTCTGCCATTCGGGCAGATAATCAGTAAGAGGTGGATTTGTTGAGAATACTCTCAGAATATAGTGGATTGGAGGAAAATATGTCAACTGTCGATGAGTTCATCAGCAAGCTTCCTGAAGAAAAGAGGGAAGGTGTACGAAAAAACATCTCCAAGTACAAACTTTCGGGAGGAAATGCTCTCGCTTTTATTTATCTAGCGGCGAAAGTTTCGGGTCAGTCAGCTCCCAGTGAGGGAGATATGCAAGAAGCACTTAGGGAGACTGGAAATATTAACGTCATTAGAGCTTTGAGGGATTTCCTCGTTGACTACCAGTCTCTTTACTCATGACGGCTACTAAGCCGTATCCATGAAATATTACTGACTCGATGCACATGTCTCTCTTTCATCAACTCGGGTCCTGTGAGAGGATTAAGGTCTAGTTTCGCATAACGCTTGCGAATGCTCTCTAGATTTTGATTAACTACCTCCCACAGGACCCGGTACGCACTTTTAAGTCTTAGTAGTCGCTGAGTGGTTATTCAACACTAATAACTAATCACTGATCACTAATCACTTCCGCCAGCTGGCGGATTGCACCTTATCCCAGTACGAATCTTACTTCGCGTTACGAACTACGTTTGTACCCGCGAAGAGCGATCATACGGGACTGCGGAGCTCTGCTTCGCATAGCACCTTGACATTTGAATGGTAAATAATGATCACCAGAATGGTGGTTATAAATAAAAGTAACCTGTATTATATTAATAATAGTATCCAGGTGGCGAACACACTTCTTTGATAATTCTGCTCTGCAGAAAACCCTGTGGGGGGAAGTGTGGGGGTAAGGAAATTTGCTCCTCTAAAGCGAAGCCCCGCTCAGCGGGGCGAAGTCCTGAATTTATTTCAGGACCCTTTACCCCCACGCTTTCCCCTACACAGGGGATCTTACCTTCTTTTTCCTCAGGTACAATTTCTGGTATCTGGTTAACACACCCTGTGACAATCGGGTCTAAATAGATTGTCAGTATCCACTCGTAATCAAACTCATAAGGAGTGTGAATGATGAATGGCAAGAAATTCTTATGGTTGGTTTTGGGAATGACCGCGATAGTGATAGCATTCGCACTATCTGCGCCAGTAGTCGCCCACGACTCTGGTTCGCCAGCGCCCATCAGAACAGCACTTGCACCAGTAGAACCAGTGGCAGGTTTCCCTGCCGAAGCCTGGGGAGAAGTTGAACTCAGGCAAGGACACTGTGGGGTATACTTCGACTACTTTTTTGATCCGTTGGTCGTTGTAGAAATGACAGACGGGGTACATACCACCTCCTTCACCTACGAGCTGCCGTGGAATAACGGCACTGAGTTTGTCGAATTCCCAGCTGAGTTCGGTGAAACAGTTGAAGTCACTGTTACCGCCTATCACAACCAGCGTGTCATAGGAAGTGACAGTGGCACATTCAGCAACGACTGTGCCTCTCCGCCACCAACAGATACTCCGGAGCCGACTGAAGAACCGGAATTCGAATGGGAAACCGACCAGGCTTTCAGTTGTTCGGGTATCAACGCCAGTATCCACAATCTGAATGATCGTTCATTTACAGCCAAAGGCTGGCGAGAATTCGACGGCGAAGTTGTCCCTGGATCGGAACACACATGGACAGTACCCCCTGGTGGTTGGGCTAATGAAGGTTACGATCCAACCGGTCATACCGATGTTCACATCAAAGTTGTGGTTCAGGTGCTGGACAACAGCAACGTACTGATCGAGCACAGCTCGGGTGGCGATGTTGACTGTCCGGTAGTACCAACTGATACACCAACGCCGTCTCCTACGCCAACGGAAACACCAACTGAGGTGCCAATCGAGGAGTGTGATAAGGCGGATTTCACCGTTGTGATCGAAGGAAATAGCGCCACTTTCAGAAATAGCAAAGGTGCCAGGTGTGTTGTCGTACTTGCAGTATACAACACGCACGGCTTTCCGAATCTACAAGCACCCGGGGCCTACCAAACCCTCATCGGGTATTCAGCAGGTTGGATTGAACCACACGGTTCTCTGACCTTAACTGTATCTGAATACGACCCAGAAGAAGGGTGCTATGTCCAGATTGACGCAATGGTTGTCGGCTCAATGGAGGAGGTACCCGCGGTGGTACCAACTACACTGACAAATGAGAATCAGGGACCACAGTGGAATGCCTTGATTCGGGCAGAAACCCATGGCGATCATGTCTGCGACGAAGAACCTTCAGATGGAATGCCGGTGTGTCCAAATTGTCCCTCCAATCGGGTTGACGAAAATGACCATCCAGTGACAGACGTCAAAGTTGTTAACGTCGCTGTCGATCAATGCAGGGTCATTTGGGACCCCATAAAGAAGAAGTGGTGTTTGAATCTCGACAGTAACGATACACATGTTCTGAGAGCATGGCGACAGGGAGCTGCCTTCAATCTTCAAGTCCCTGGTGAAGCCTGGATTGCAGAAACCTTTACTGGCGCCGACGGGAAGGAATACAGTACTCTTCGAAAAGTCGCCCCCTCAAGGTGGGATTTTATCTACTGGGACGGTGAAGACCCAGGAGTAAAACGTCTCCGCGACGATCACACCGAAGTCCACGAGTACTGGGGACCATGCTCTATCACCGTCAGCTACCATGACACCGAGTTAATAGATGGTGTCGCCTATGGTTACTGGTGGGAGGGCCACAACACTTGGGAGTGGGCTAAGTTCCTCATGGAGGAAGGCTACTTCGACAACTGGGCTGGTGCTGAAGCTTGGGCCAAACAATTGCGTCTCCAAGGAATTGGAGGACGACTGAAGCTTCCTGAAAAGTCAACGACCAGCGATCAAGTTGAAGAGGCTGATTATTCCTCCAGTCCTGACGGTGCTTTCACCGCGGAAGTCGTCGAGGGGAACATCGCCATCTCCTATGATGGCGAAGTGGTAAATGAGTTCGCTCTTGACAACGAAGCGGTGGCTGAAGAAGTCTGGTGGCTGTCCGGTTGGGAGATTCTTGTCCTAACAAAGGATGGGAAACTGATCATCACCGACCGTCTCCACTACCCCGAACGCGACCTCGGTGTTGAGGAAGTCCAGGCTATTCTAGGCCAGTATGTCGACCCGGAAACCGGGTTCGAATATATTGACTTCGTTGATGACGACTGGGTCGAATGGAGGGTATCCGTCCACGGGGCAAGCTTAAACCTCGTTGAAATCGGTCAATAACCACCAACGAAATAGCCTGGAGTTTGGATGTATACGCGCACCGGGGAGGGGGAAATCTTAATGCCCCGACAAAACAGAAAGTTATACAGGTGGCGCCTGGAAATTTTCTGAACGGATATAAGCGTAATCGAATCCAAACTCATAAAGGCACTTTTGCCAAAGCAAATGTTTTCAATTTTCTCTAGGTCCATGTGTGCTAACAAATGCGGAGAACTAAACGCCCTGCCTTCCTAACTAGCCATTTGTGAAGGACATAGGCATGCAAAGCCCATGTTGCAGCGGTCACACGACATGTAGCTAACATTCAACCTGTAAGCGGGTGCAACAGTATTACGAGAGAAAAGAAAAATGCTGAAAGCAAAGGTCAACACTTTACCATTCAATGCGGATTTTCCATTTTGGAAAGCAACAGTTTATCAGTCAGTCATCTAAGCGACTAGTTGATAAATGCGATTCAAAATGGAAACAAGGGTCTGCAGAATTAGGGCATCAGATTAATAATTTATTTTGTTAATTATCAAATCACCCCTATCCCCTGCAGACCCCCGTAAGTTTCGTTCTTTAAAAACAACAATATAGTGAATAATTGCTAGTAGTTAAAAAATTAACCATTAACTATTAACCATTATTCATTAACTTTTTCGCACCTTTTATTAAAATCAAAAAACCCGCATTAATTTGCGGGTTTTTTATTGCGAAGCAACTTGACTACCCACCCCACTATCTTTAGCACTCGCCTTTTACAGAACTATTTGTTCACGGCTCGTGCTGCAGATTTGAGGGGTGAGTGACTATTTGTAAAAATTATTGACACTCAAGATATGACCGGAAGCGGGCGTGGTTTTCTAACCTGAAACTCACGTCTTAAAAGGGGGTGTCTTTCCCCGATAATCGGGGCTAGATCTCCTTAGAAAGGAGGTGATCCATCCGCTCCTTCCAGAACGGATACCTTGTTACGACTTAGTCCCTGTCGCTGGATTCACCTTCATCCGACTCAGTCGAACTTCGGGTGCCCCCAACTTCATTGACTTGACGGGCGGTGTGTACAAGACCCGAGAACGTATTCACCGCGGCTTGGCTGATCCGCGATTACTACCAATTCCGCGTTCATGAGGGCGAATTGCAGCCCTCAATCCCCACTGAGAAGCCGTTTGATGGGATTAGCTCCGCATTACTGCTTGGCAACCCATTGTCGGCTCCATTGTAGCATGTGTGTCGCCCTGGACATAAGGGCCATGCTGACTTGACGTCGTCCCCACTTCCTCCCCGATTAATCGGGATAGTCTCCCGAGAACAATTTAACTCGGGACAGGGGTTGCGCTCGTTACCCCACTGAAGGGAACACCCCACGGCACGAGCTGACGACAGCCATGCAACACCTGTCCTAGCACCTTCGAAAGAATTCTGATTTCTCAGAACGTGCAGCTAGGATGTCAAGCCCAGGTAAGGTTCTTCGGTTCGTCTCGAATTAAACCACATGCTCCACTGGTTGTGCGGGTCCCCGTCAATTCCTTTGAGTTTTAGCCTTGCGGCCGTACTCCCCAGGCGGCTCGCTTCACGCGTTAGCTTACGGAACTGAAAACCTAAGTTCCCAATCCCTAGCGAGCATCGTTTACGGCTAGGACTACAGGGGTCTCTAATCCCTTTCGCTCCCCTAGCTTTCGTTCCTCAGCGTCAAATGATGCCTAGCTACCCGCCTTCGCCCTTGGTGTTCTTGTCGATATCAACGGATTTCACCCCTACATCGACAGTTCCAGTAGCCCCGACATCCTTCAAGTCCGACAGTATTGTACCCCTTTCCAAAGTTGAGCCCTGGTCTTTAAAGTACAACTTGTCGAACCGCCTACGAAACGCTTTACGCCCAATAAATCCGGACAACGCTTGCACCCTACGTTTTACCGCAGCTGCTGGCACGTAGTTAGCGGGTGCTTATTCTACCGGTCCTCTCGGACCAGGTCAAAAGAGGTTTACAACCCAAGGGCCTTCATCCCTCACGCGGCGTCGCGGCGTCAGACTTTCGTCCATTGCGCACAATTCCCGGTTGCTGCCACCCGTAGGTGTATGGCCCGTGTCTCAGTGCCATTCTGGGGGTACACGCTCTCACGCCCCCTACCCGTCGTAGCCTTGGTAGGCCATTACCCTACCAACAAGCTGATAGGCCGCAGGCTCCTCTCTCGGCGAGCAGTTATGCTCTTTACCTCATGCTACGCATGATGTCGCCAATCTCACGAAAATTTCGCGAATATTCGCAAAAATTAGCATAATTAGTGACATCGTGCGAGGCACGAGATTATGCGGTATTACCCCCGATTTCTCGGGGCTATTCCCCACCAAGAGGTAGATTCCTACGTGTTACTCAGCCGTTCGCGACTGTCCGGCAAGCCGGACCGTTCCACTTGCATGCCTAAGGCACGCCGCCAGCGTTCGTCCTGGGCCAGGATCAAACCCTCAAATAGTGACGAGTTTAAACCCTAAGCGAAAGACTCGCTCAAGGCTCGTCTTACGCTTCCAGTCATATCTTGAATGTCAAAGTGCCTCTTTCTTTATAACGTTAAAACCCACCAGATGGTGGGCTTTCTCACATGCATCTGGTATTTCTCTTACATCATGTGCACTCTAATTATATCAAACTGATCAAGCAGGTCAATGGGGCAAAAATGGTTGTCAAGCGAATGAAAAATTAGATAGTAATTAGGTGGATTCTAAAACTTTGAGGGATTCTTTATCAATTGAGTTATAAGAAGCAAGGTGTTCGTCAGCCCAACCTACATTGCTCTTTTCATCCGGTCCTACCGATACAATTTTTATTTCAGGAAATTTATCCCGAAGAAGATCAGCGATCTCTTGTCCCTCAACTTTATCAGGATTATGGTTGCTAATTATCGCTAAGGTAACATCACCTTCTTTAAGATCACTTTCACACAATTTCCTCACACCCTTAAGAGAAGCAGCCCCCCTCAAATAATTCATATCCCCTCTCTTGGAAACTATTTGAAATAGACCCCATTGATAATAATCCGATGTAGGGGTCAACCAATATAGCTCCTCGTAGTCTCTCCACTCTCCCCATGCCAAGAAAAAATATATCAAAATTAAATTGAAATTTCCAGAAGGAGCAAAAATGGTTGTCAGGCCTTTGGCCTTAGTCTTGATGGCTCGCAAAATTCTCTCGATTTCTTTACTCGGGCGTCTGGATGCAAACAATAAAATCGCTCATCTGCAAGAATCCCTCCACTCCTCCTATGAGAACACTCAAGAGTCGCAATCACAGCCGGGTCGTTTTTGTATTCATCTTTACTGACCCAGTTTCTGATCCAGCAATAAGGAATTTTTCTCTTGTCTCTTATTCTCTCCCTTGCTCCCATCGCAATGGAATATAACACTTGTAACTAACCGTAGGCAAACTTTGAGTCAACAAATTTTAGTAAACTCCCAAAACAACCAGAAAGCCGAAGAAAAGCTGCAGTGAAACAAACAAAATGTCTTTTTTAAGCCTCTCTAGCGGGTCTGGCAAAATTAACCACTAATTTACGTTCATCTATTTCTTTTCCGGACATGGCGTCAATTGCTTTTTGAGCCTCTTCCTCTTTAGCAAACTCTACAAATCCAAAACCTTTAGATCTACCAGAACCTCTATCAATAATAACAATAGCATCAACAATTTCGCCAAACTCAGCAAAAAGTGACCTTAATTCATCAGAGGTAACCCTGTAAGGTAAATTGCCTACGTATAACTTTTTTTTATCTTCCAAAATACTCACCCCCTCGCATACATTTCAAAATTAAAAATAACATGCGACCCGCCGACCAATCTTGGCATGAGGTGTGAACGAATAGTTCCCAAAAGCCGAATGCGAAGATAAGGCGGGCAGTCATTTTTAATAATTCCTGAGAGAACAGTGAATACTTTCGGAAAGACTGACCTACAAACTTGAGGCAACCTACCTGAAGTAACTATTCATCAGAAACAATGACATTATCGTATTTTTAAAAATTATTTTCAAGTGGAGACAAAAATCTACTCCTTCTTCATCAACTTATCCTTTTGATATCGAACCGCCACAGCTTGGGCCCAACCACTCTCTAACTTAAACTTAGTCTGAAGATACTCAACGGTTAAGGTGTGGCCCATTTTAAGTGCATTCCATCTCTTTAAAATCCTAAACCACTTAGCCAGATTTTTTCCAGTATTTTCCTTAAAAACACTATCAGCAGAATCGTAAAGTGGAAAGTCAACTACCACAGCTTAANNACCACAGCTTAAATTATACTATATTGACTTACTTGCTGAAATACTAATAATTTTTTCGAGGAAAGTGCTTGGGTAAGACAGTCTATTCTTCTGGCAGAGGAATCAAACTAGGATTACTTTTCTTCTAGGACTTTACTCATCATAAATTCCAAAAGGTCACTTCTGTCGATCAGATAAACACCGTATTTTCCGGCTAACTTTTGGGCTTTCAGCTTCCTTTTTTTAATTAGACGCCTTACTGTTGCCGGATGTTTCTTAAGATATTTAGCTGCTTCTTTTACAGTTAGATAGTCTTTCACCGCGCTTAGTATATCACAATATATCGCAAAAAGTCTTTACAATCCCTATTGCCTTACATACATAGCATGTTAATATGGGATATATCTGCCAATGAAAACTGCCCTAAAAAACAAACGATTACTTCACCAAATCAGAGCGTATCTTAAAACATTTCGCTGGTTTAATCCTACTAACCTAGAAGAAGAAAGGGTTAAATTTTTCAAAATCTTAAACTACAATCCCCAACTGACTTATCCCCCTCCCTCGCTTGACAAGCTTAAAAAATACCAAGAAGCACTTGAAGGGATTCAGCTTCCTGATGCTTTTGATCTTACCAGCATCATTCAAAGAAAAAAAATTAAAGAAACCAAACTAAAACTAGCGCTTATTTTCGCCAAAGGAACTAGCCAAGTCACTAGTATTTCGGCAAGGCTCTATCAACTAAATTTCAACGACGAAAATATAACTTCTGCCCAAAAAGATGCCGTCGCCAAAATAAAACTTGAACCTCAAGAAAATCTTGATAGCAGGCAAGCGGCCAAAGCAATTTCTGCCTATCTAAAAACTTACCTAATTGATGATTGGAAGATCCATTTAAGTGAAAGGAGTGATTTCTATTTTCAGGTTATGTCTAATAAAAGATTAATTTCAATTGGAAGAAATCTTAATTGGCACGCAAATTACCTTGATAGCACCCTGGCCCACGAAATCGACGGACACGTTGTCAGAGCGATTAATGCCAAAAAACAAGCACAAAAAATCTTTCGGAAAAAATTCCCTTTTTATATAAAAACAGAAGAAGGTTTGGCAAGCTATCTTGGCGGCTATTTATCAGAAAACGGACAGCTCTACCGAAAACACCAGGCAGTCAAATACTTAGCCGGGTATTATGCTCTTACTCACTCCTTTCGAGAAACATACAATTTTTTACTCGATCGTGGATTTACTAAAGAGCTTGCTTTCCAAAGAGCTTTTCGGCTGAAAAGGGGCTTTACCGATACTTCCCAACCTGGATGCTTTGCAAGGGAAGCAATGTATTATGAAGGAATGCTTGAAGTTAAAAAATACCTAGATGAAGGTGGTGACATTCGAAAACTTTATGCAGGGAAAGTTGGTTTAGACGACGTTGATGTCGTCCCAATCCCTCAAAACCAAATCCTCCCCAAAAGACTGAAAAAAAACAATTAGTTGCGAGGTAGGAATTGTCTGGCTCTTTCAGCAACCAATGTGTTTGTACTGAATGCTGATTTCGCAAAAAATCTCACTAGTATTTTCGTTCGTAAATAATCTTATTTCACCCTCTTCAGATACACACCCTGCATTGAGTACTCCTTGATAAAAAATGTTATCAGTTCCTTCCCTGTAGTAGATTGATTTATATGGACCGATAATATTAATACCGACTGTCTCATTGTAGAAATACACGTCAGATTTATTTTTCTCTTCGGTCGGAATTTCAATTTCGCAAGTCTCGTTAGGAACTAATAAATCATCTGTGCTTTTATCCAATACCACGGTTATGTCATTTCCCTTCGTACTACCTGAAAATATTTTATAATCTTTGCTTTCAGCAACCTCATACCACTTGTCAATTTTTTGAACCGACTTATTATTTTCCAATAATTTCCCTTTATAGATTGCTTGAAATACAAAGCTAATTACTGCCAGAGCAACAATGAGTAGTATTATTACTCCAGAAGTAGGTAATCTTTTCTTAATTCTCATACTAGCTGCGGGGCAGGGATTGCCTGACCCTTCGGGACTCCGCTTTCTCCCTGTCCCCTCGCCACGCACCGAATAGTTCGTGGCTGCGGGGCAGGGATTTGAACCCCGATTTCCTGCTCCAAAGGCAGGCGTGCTACCATTACACCACCCCGCATCGGTGACCCCGGAAGGACTTGAACCTTCAACCATCAGCTTAAAAGGCTGTTGCTCTACCATTGAGCTACGGGGCCTCCTCAGAACAAAGCCCGCTTAGTCCGATTTGGCTTTCTGCAAAGCTCAAATCTTTTCCGCTTGCTTGTTCTTCGTCTCAAAATTGCATACGCAATTTTGTATCTAGTTTTCCAATCCGCCACCGGCGGATTGAGAGGAGCGGATGGCAAAAAGCTGAAAGTCCCGAGTTTGCCGAGGGACAAAAGCGCTTGCCTAACCGCGACGAGGTGACCCCACGGGGAGTCGAACCCCGGTTTTCGGGATGAAAACCCGATGTCCTAGGCCACTAGACGATGGGGCCTCCTTATTCAGACAACAAAAACCCTAGCCTCGACTGTTTGAGACTATCGTATTTTACCATCCTCCAAGGCTAAATGCTACGATACCACGCCAAATACCAGACAATTAGAAAAAACTTGAGGCTTATCATTGAAGAATATGCTAAAAGTATTTCTTCATGAGTTGATTCATTCTCTTCTTATCTCCTCCCTCTCTGTAAGCTAAAAATCTCAGAAAAACACTCCGGTCTTTTCTACTTAATGTTTTTAGCACTATCACGGTGATTTCGCTTGAGTGGACTTTTTTCCTTTTCATCTTTAGTACCTCCTGCTCGACCTTCCTAGTGATCTCTTCTGAAAACTGGCCCATATCTCCCCTGTCAGCACCTTTTTTATCCATGGCAGAATGATAAATTCCAGAAAACAATTTTGCCCGATTATACTTTTGCCTCTTTCCTGATTTCTTTATTACTATTAAGTGAGACAGGTCAACTTTTTCATAAGTTGTAAAAGATCCTCCGCACTCCAAACACCTTCTTCTTCTCCAAATTTGAGAACTTCCCATCGTTGGGCGAGAGTTAGTGACCATTATTTGCGTGCTGCCACAAAAGGGACATTCCATATCAATATAATGACATTAAATCCTTATTTATTCAAGTCTCTCCTCACTCGTTCTACGTTCAACAATGCAATTTTAGGCTCTTTGAATATCACGATCATGTTATATCAATATATATTAGAGATTTCTATTATTTTCGTAAGATGACCAAAGGAAAAGAAAACACAAAGGCTAACTTCCCTATCACTAACTTTGATCGTAACAATCAAGAACACCGTGCCGCACTTTATGAATATGTAAGTCAGAGATTAACATCATCTGGTATTACCAAAGATGAATATAAATCACTACGCGACCTCCCCACCGTTGGCTACAACAGTGTAGGGAATATCCTAGATGTTGGAGCGAAACTTGGATACCTTGAGTGGAGGGGTGGCGTTCTTTTGAACGTTGGAAGAGAGATATCTTTTAGGATTACGTATCAAGAGGAAAAAGCTTTACAAGATATAGCAAACGAACAACGAAAACCCGTTTCTGAATTATTATCTGAGTTAGTAAGAGAACATATTAGTACAGGCTCACCACAAAACACAGTTTAACTTCAAAACTTCCCTGTCTTTCCGTTATACTTCATATAGTTAGTAATGGAAAAAGACCCCACGAAAGAATCCCAACCCAAACCCGAAGCGATTATTTTTGATGCTTTTGATACTCTACTTAGCGACGGAGTACATCTTGTTGCTGAACAATTAGTGGTCGAAATGGAGCTCTCGGATAAGAAAGAATTTTGGCAGCTGATGCCTTCTTGGCAAAATAACTGGCGAAAACTTTGGCTTGGCGAAATAAATGAAGAAGAAATGAAGAAAATAATTGTTCCCGAAATAGGAGAACGGGTGGCCGAGCAATTTTTTTCTTGTTGGAGAGAGCTAACCAAGGCGGACCCAAAGATGACTACTCTTGTGGAAACTGTTAAAAAAGAGGGGGGGTACAAATTTGGTTTGTTAGTAAATACTCCCCCACTGATGTTTGAATATGTAAAACAAGAAATTCCTCTTGATTTGTTTGATACTGTTTTAGCTTCGTGTGAAGTGGGCCTAATGAAGCCAGATTTGCAATTTTATAGAATGATGATTGATAGGTTGGGGGTACAAGCAAGCAAATGTCTATACATTGACGACAACCAAAAAAATATCCTAGGGGGAGAAAAAGTAGGTATGCAAACAGTTCAGTTCAAAGATCATCAAAGTCTAGTCAAACAACTAGAGATAAGAGGAATAATTTGAATCGCTTCTCTTGTAATATCAAATAATCCAACCTATAATACGATGGCTATATTAAACCTATGCCAGAAAGAGAAAAAAGAACACCAGAACAAGAAGCCTTTGGACGAAGGCTTTCAGAAATGATTCAGGAATCTCTTGACAAAGAGGGCTTGGACGCTTTGAGAGTACTTGAGTCGTTTCCTCAACCAGAGAGAGAACTGGCAGCCGCATTCTTACTGCAAACAATTCCCCCTGGAAGTGTCAGTCATGAGCTCTTTGTTAAACTCAAGGAACACACTGTCAGCTCAAACATTGAACTAATCCCTTTTAGAATCAATCCTGAAACAGAACAAACAGAAGTCTTACTTATTAAAAGATCCGAAGACGATGATTTCTGGCATGGAGAATGGCATGTACCTGGAACAGCTTTCCTTCCAGGAGAAAACGAGCATGACGCATGGGAACGGCTATTTGGCGAAGAACTACAAGGTATTGAACGTACTGAACCCACGTTTATAACAAATCACACCCAACATGTTCGGAGGGGGACGGAAAGAGTTGAAATATATTGGGTTGAAGTATTAGAAGAACCAAAAGAAGGGCAATTTTTTCCAGTTGACAAATTACCGGAAAATACAATAGAACACCATAGGGAGGTAATTGAACTTGCTACCAACCACTTCCGTGAGACAAAATGGAAAGGCAATGCCTAAACTGAACGCCAAACAACTCCGTAAATCTTCTCCAAAGGAGAAGGATATTGAAAAAATTAAACGAAACCCGATTTATTTGGTGCTAGATCGGATAATTGATACTTACAACACTGGTTCTTTGTTCAGATTGGCTGATGCGATTGCGGTTGAAAAAATGTATCTTTGCGGCAAGATGGAATATCCTCCCTCTTCACGAATTCACAAAGCAGCGGTTGGCACTGAAGCTTGGGTACCCTGGGAAAAGAAAGGCTCTACTTTAGAAGTGGTTAAAGAATTAAAAGAAAAAAGCCTCCGGCCCAGAGGGCCTACGGCCCGGAGGGGGGTACAAATTATTGCTGTAGAACAGGCAAAAAAATCGGTTTCGTACAAAAATATTACTCCTAAATTTCCAGTTGCTATTGTTGTTGGCAACGAAACAAAAGGAATAGATAAGAAAGTATTAAAAGAAGCCGATATAATTGTCGAGCTACCAATGCACGGAGTCAACAAATCCTTCAACGTCTGGGGAAGCGCAGCTGTGGTTGCTTATAAAATTCTAGAAAGTCTATGAGGTTATTCTGTTGCGCGTTACGTGTTTCGTGTTTTAAATCTCCTACCCATTAACAAATTTACTTAGCCACCAAGCACCTCGTCGGTGAAGTCCCAAAATGCCTCCTCTCCCCCAAGCTCGGCAACACATTCTGAGGCTTCAGCCGCAGGGCGAGCTCTAGGATGAATTTGATCTAAAGGGAAATGTCGATAAACCCAGGCAAGGTCGTTTCCATATTCATCAAGCACTTGCTGGGCCGTTGGATGGAACCTAACACAAAATGGACATTCATAATCTGAGTATTCAATCAGCTTTACTTTTGCACCCCTTTCTCCTTTGACATGATCTTGTTCACTTACACTTGGTAATTGAGATGCTTGCTCTTGGGGGAGTTTTTCTATTCCTTCGACTGGTTGATCTGCACCACCTTTACCAAGGGCCAGATCAACAACAGGCCTTATTTGCTCCAAAGGTAAAGCACCTGGAATAAACCATACTTCTCCACTGTCATTGGCGATAAAGTTGCCCGGAGTTCCTCGTACTCCTGCAGCAAGACCACCCTGATAGTCATTCTCGACCCTATCTTTATATTTCTGGCTGTCAAGACACGACTTAAACTCACCTTCGTCAATGCCGAGCTTTGCGGCAATACTTTCCAAATCATCAAGTTTTGAGGGAGCCTGAGGCTGGCCATCAGTACTTGGGGGTTGGGTAACACTTCCCGTACCCTTTTCAATATTACTCACCCTTTGCCAGAGTATTCCCACAATGAAAGCCAGTACTATTGAGGCAAGAAGAAGAACTGGAACCAGCTTTTCTAAAATAGAAGCCTTTATTTTCTCCACAGCCATAAGTGATATTCTGCCTAAATCGTTGACTTATGTCAACGATTAAAATCCAAAATCCTAATTTCGAAATCCTAAACAAATCCTAATTTTCAAAAAATTAAATTCAAAGCATTTTAGAAGAGTTTTGTATTTTGAGCATTTAAATTTTGTTATTGTTTTGTGCTTAGGATTTAGTGCTTTGGATTTCCTCGATATATTTGAGGGCTTCCATCCCAGCCATACAGCCAAAGCCTGCAGCTGTAATTGCCTGGCGGTAGTGGTAATCGTGAACATCACCTGCAGCAAATACTCCAGGAATACTTGTCTTTATATGATCGTGAACAACAATGTAGCCTTTTTGATCTAACTTAAGATTTCCTTGAAAAATTTTAGTAGATGGAATGTGTCCAATTGCCACAAAAGCACCGTCAACTACTAATTCACTTTCTTTATTGGTCTTAACATTTTTTAGCTTCAATTTTTGCAATTTCTCACTTCCAACGAACTCTTTAACAACTGTATCCCAAACTATTTTGATTTTTCCTTTCCTTTCTTGCTCAAACACCTTTTGCTGCATCGCAGCAGAGGCACGAAACTCATCTCTTCGGTGAATAACAGTTACATCGCCCGCATATTTTGTTAAAACCAGTGCTTCCTCCATTGCCGAATCTCCCCCACCAATGACTGCCACATTTCCTCCCTTAAAAAAGGGTGCATCGCAGGGAGCGCAAGAAGAAACCCCTCGACCTCGTAACTTGTCTTCTCCAGGAACTCCTAACCACTTAGTGTCAGCGCCGGTAGCAATTATCAATGACTTCGCTAAGTACTTTATTCCGCCAGCACTAAGTTCGAATGGCCCGCCAGTTGGTGGATCAAAATTGACAGCATCAAGATTCTTTTCGACAAACTCTGCTCCAAAGCGCGTTGCATGCTCTCGCATCTTTTGCATCAGCTCTGGTCCTTGAATACCAGGAAGCGGAGGATAATTATCCACTTCAGTGGTAAGCATTAACTGACCTCCCCATCTCTCTCCCCCAAGAATAAGTGTTGATGCAGCACCTCGGGTTGTATAAATTGCTGCAGTTAATCCGGCAGGACCTGAGCCAATTATGACAACGTCCCAGGCTTCCCCTTTTTTTGGTTTGGATGCAAGTTTAATTGACTCTTCCATGAGTAGAAAAAGCTACCAAGCTAAGATACCAGCCCAGCAAACGTCTAGCGCTTGACAGTCGCTTAGTAACTCAATAATTAATTCCCCTTACCAACCTCCTTCCCCAACTCTACATTGTTTAGGTACCGATACCACTCCCAGGTGGTGTTTCCTCAGGTGTAGGAGTAGTAGGCCCCTTTGGTTTTTCTGTTGGAGGCGTAGAAGGTACTACTGGCTCCTCAGTTGGTGTTGGTGTAGGTGTTGGTGTAGGAGTTGGTGTATCCGTCGGTGTCGGTGTATCCGTGGGCGTGTCCGTAGTTGGGACAACCGGACGATCAGTTGGTTTGGGAGTTCCTACTGGCTGATCTGTTACTGGTTGATCTTGTGGTTTGTCATCCATCTGTCTCACCACCCTTCGCCCCCTCCCAAAAACGCTCACAGAGCTTTTTTGAGTAGGTCTTCAAACGCTTTCTTGCCTGCAAATCCAATTTGGCGGCCAATTTCTTTTCTTTCTTTAAAAAGAACAGTTGTCGGAATAGACATAACCCCGTATTTTTGAGTCCTTTCCTGATTCTTATCAACATCAACTCTTACAATTTGTACTTTGTCTTCGTATTCCTTTGCGAGTTCTTCAAGTACTGGTTCAGCCATCTTACAGGGCCCACACCAGGCAGCCCAAAAATCAACCAAAACAGGTTGATCTGACTTTAAAACTTTCTCTTCAAAATCGGAATCTGTTACATCAAATGTCGCCATGTTTTAACTTACCCAACTGGTCTTCACTATAACTATTAGCCCTTAATTAAGTCAAGATACAACAAAAACGTATCACTTAAAGGAAACTTCCTCTGTAAGTCCGATTACAATCTTTTATTTCTGTAAAAACCTCGGCTACCTTTAGAGGTTCAACCCTTAAAGGTGATTACAATTTTACCCCTCGGAGCCTCAGGGCGTTGGCGACGACGATGATTGAGGAGGCGGACATGAGAAGAGCGCCCCATTCAGGTCGAAGAAGAATTCCGAATCTTGAAAAAACTCCGGCTGCGGCAGGAATTGCTATCAAGTTATAACCGGTTGCCCAGGCAAGATTTTCTTTCATCTTGATATCGGTTTTGCGACTTAAAGTTATTGCTTTAACAATGTCTAAGGGATTACTTTTAACCAGCACAATTTCGGCTGACTCAATTGCCACATCAGTTCCTGCGCCAATGGCAATTCCCACGTGTGCCTGAGTAAGACTGGGGGCATCATTCACTCCATCACCAACCATAGCTACCCGCCTACGCCTCTGGCTACGGCGAGGCAAGCCCTTTTCTTCTCCGGCCTGAAGTTGTTTTATAATATTAACCTTCTCTGCGGGTAATACCTCAGCATAAACTTCATCAACTCCCAACTTCTTTCCAACCTCCTCTGCTACCTCCTTTTTATCTCCTGTTAACATCGCCACTTTTATCCCAAGTCGGTGGAGTTCATCAACTGTCTTCTTTGATTCAGGCCGAATTTGGTCTTCGAGGATAATTGCACCGAGCAGTCGTTTATCTCTCGCAACATATACTACAGTTCTAGTGTGTTCGGTGGTCAGTGTTCGGTGTACAGTGACTCCAACTTTTTTCATCATCGCTCTATTTCCAACAACTACTTTCCTCTTTCCTACAAAACCAATAGCTCCTTTACCAGGAAAAGCTTTGAATTTTTTGGCAGCAGTGAACTTAATCTTGCTTTTTTTAGCCTCCTCTACTATCGCCTTTGCTAGGGCATGTTCAGAATGGTGTTCCACGGCCGCAGCAAGTTTTAACAAGTCTTGTACCTTGTACCCTGCATCCTGTACCTTGATATCAACTACTCCAAATTCCCCTTTAGTCAACGTCCCCGTTTTATCCAAAACCACATAATCAAGCTTCCTGGCAATCTCAAGTCCCTTCATGTCGCGAATCAAAATTCCATTTTTTGCCGCCA
>JABAOH010006981.1_pt2 | contig 20041 bp, 23 predicted proteins | sample 7062181 | NCBI WGS metagenome assembly JABAOH01 (sample SAMN14538630, study PRJNA623070) | marine sediment metagenome | biome: marine biome [ENVO:00000428]; feature: marine pelagic biome [ENVO:01000023]; material: deep marine sediment [ENVO:00002113]; isolation source: pool of 5 deep marine... | reverse complement strand
CCATGTATTGACACATCTAAATTTCAAAATCGGGTAACCTATGTTCTGGCATTTACCAAATAACCATTAACCAATAACGAATCGCCGATAACCAATAACCAATTACTAATAACTGAAGCCTTGAGCCTCCAACCTCTGACCTCTTCACTCTTAATTCTTAACTCTCAGCCTCAACCCGCTGAGGGGCCTGTTGGCCCCGAGGCATATCCCCTTTACAAATTCCCGCTCCTATGGTATGAGAAATAAGCACAAGGGGGAGAACCTATCATGGAGAGGACGCTGATCACGGGTGGAGCTGGTTTCTTGGGTTCCCACCTCTGCGATTACTTTGTCCAGAAAGGACATGAGGTTATCTGCATGGATAACCTCCTCACCGGGAACATGGAGAATATCTCCCACCTCATGGGGCACGAGCGCTTTACCTTCATCAAATATGATGTCACCGAGTACATCTATGTCCAGGGAGACCTGGATAACATCCTGCACTTCGCCTCCCCGGCCAGCCCCAATGACTATTTGAATCTGCCTATTCATACGTTAAAGGTTGGCTCTTTGGGAACCCATAAGACCCTGGGGTTGGCCAAGCAGAGAGAGGCGAGGTTTCTCCTCGCATCAACCTCCGAAGTCTATGGGGACCCCCTCGTTCATCCTCAAAAAGAGGATTACCAGGGCAATGTGGATCCGGTCAATCCAAGGGGGGTTTATGACGAGGCCAAAAGGTTTGCTGAGGCCATAACCATGGCTTACCACCGATATCATGGCATTGATACTCGAATTGCCAGAATATTCAATACCTTTGGGCCGAGGATGAGGCTCGATGATGGAAGGGCCCTTCCCACCTTTATGGTTCAGGCTTTGAAAGGTGAAGACCTCACCGTATTCGGCGATGGATCTCAAACCCGCAGTTTCTGCTACATCTCCGACATGGTCGAGGGCATCTCCAGGCTCCTCTACTCGGAGGAACATCTTCCCGTCAACCTCGGTAATCCCGACGAGATCAGTATTTTGGATTTCGCCAAGGAGATCATCGCCCTTACCGGATCCAAAAGCGGGATCACGTGCAAGCCACTCCCATCCCATGATCCTAAGGTGAGGCAGCCCGATATAACCAAGGCGAAAACCCTTTTGGGTTGGACCCCGAAGGTCAGTCGGAAGGAGGGATTGAGCAAGACGGTGGACTATTTCAGGAAAAGGATTTTGGAGGCACCGAGCCGGTAGAAAGCCTTCCGCTCAAGACCTGGCCTCTTGCTTGACCTTGATCTTTATCTTTTTCTTTAAGACCACTTTGGCCGTCTGAACCCCGAGAAGGGCCTCATCCACCCAACGGTCTTCCTCCACAATCCTCATCGTCATTTCTCCATGGAAGTTACCACTCAGATCCAGTCCGTCCGCTAGTCCCTCGACCCACACCTCAACTGCCTTGGAACATTCGATGGGATACGGCTTGGAGTGGGGTATTGAGCAGCAAAAGTCGATGACGTCTATCTTCAGAATTGTTTGAACGAGATGAGCTGAAACCTCCCGCAGCTTAGGATAACTGATGCGACGTGCCGATCCCAAACCAATGAGCAAAATTTTGGGGGATTGAATCCATCTACCGGAGGGGATGATGACCGTCTCTTTGAACTGCCCCGTTATTCGGCCATTGATGATTTCCCGAGATATGGCTCCGTTGAGCCTCCAATCGAGAAGACCTGCAGGGCCTCTCAGAGGCCTCTCGTCCTCGAACAAGCCTGCCGCGACCAATTGGCATTCCTGGCGGTCTATGGGCTCGGAGGAAATAATGACTTCCATCGAATCCCCGGAAAACACGCTCGTTCCGGTTTGCAGTGGCTACTGGGCCTGTCGTTTCTCCTCAGACTTAACCTTATCCAAAACACCGTTGATGAAGGCCCCGGAGTCCTCAGAGCCATACTTTTTGCCGATATCGATGGCCTCGTTTATGGCAACCCTGGGGGGAATATCATCACAGTAGAGGAGTTCGTAGGTGGCAATTCTGAGAATGGTTCGATCCACGTGGGCCATGCGGTCGACCTTCCAGTTGGATGAATAGTGCTCGATGACTCGATCCAGATCGTCCCGGTGCTGTTCGACTCCCTTGACAAGGCGCTCCGAAAAATCCATGGCCCCCTTCAATACCTCGAAGTTGTTCCGAAAGAGGTTTAGGGCCTCCTCGATCTCGATACAATTCAATTCCTTCTGATAAAGAACTTGGAGGGCAATTTCCCTGGCCCGTCGTCGCACTCCCACGGAGCCCTTCCTCCCAGCAGGGGTCAATGACTACCCCTTCACTTCCATGGTCTTGAAGAGATTTATCATCTCGATGGCTGAAAGGGCGGCATCCCAACCTTTGTTACCGGCCTTTGTCCCCGCTCGCTCGATTGCCTGCTCTAGGTTGTCGGCCGTAATCACCCCAAAGGAGACGGGAACGCCGCTTTCCAAGGAGACTTTCGCAATCCCCTTGGCGACTTCGGAGCTTATATATTCGAAATGGGGAGTGGCCCCTCGTATCACGCATCCTAAACAGACGACCGCATCATACGCCCCACTATCGGCCATCTTCTTGGCGGCCAATGGAATTTCAAAGGCCCCGGGAACCTTGGCAATGGAGAGGTCCTCTGCCTTGGCCCCATTTCGAGTCAGCGCGTCTAAGGCCCCTTCCAGCAAACGGTCATTGATGAAATCGTTGTACCGGCTAACCACGAGGGCGAACTTAAGCCCCTTGGCATCAATCTTTCCTTCTAAAAACTTCGGCATCTTTTTCCCTCCCAGGATTAGTCGCCTGTTTTAATGGAAAGGAGGTGGCCCAACTTCTTTTTTTTGGCCTTCAAATAATCGAGGTTCTCCGTATTGGGTTCCATCTCAATGGGGATCCGGTCGACCACCCTTATTCCATAACCCTCCAACCCGATGATCTTCCGGGGGTTATTGGTCATCAACCGTATTTTACGGACTCCCAGATCTACGAGGATCTGGGCCCCGATTCCGTAATCCCGCAGGTCGGCCTTGAATCCCAGCTCTTCATTTGCCTCAACGGTATCCTTCCCATCTTCCTGCAGGCTATAGGCCCTCAATTTATTTACGAGACCAATCCCCCTGCCCTCTTGGTTCATGTAGAGAATAACTCCCTTACCCTCCTCCTCAACCATGGCCATAGACTTATGGAGTTGATCCCCGCAATCGCACCTCTTGGATCCGAACACGTCGCCCGTCAAACACTGGGAATGAACTCTCACCAGCACCTCATCCTCCCGATGGATCTCCCCCTTGACCAGGGCCAGGTGTTGGGCAGCGTCAATATCGTTTTCATAAGCGATGGCCGTGAAGCTGCCCCCGTACTCCGTCGGAAGCGTCACTGTAGCGCATCGTCGCACCAGGGATTCATTTCGCATGCGGTACTTTATGATGTCAGCGATGGTGATGATTTTCAAATTATGTCTTTTGGCGAAGATCACTAAGTCCGGCATCCGGGCCATGGTCCCATCCTCGTTCATAACCTCGCAGATTACGGCTGCTGCTTTCAATCCCGCCAACCGTGCAAGATCCACGGATCCCTCGGTTTGCCCGGATCTAACCAGTACCCCCCCCTCCCTCGCCCTGAGGGGAAAGATATGACCCGGGCTGATCAGATCCTCGGGTTGAGTCCGATCATCGATGGCGGTTAACACCGTGGTCGCCCGATCCGCTGCTGAAATACCCGTCGTCACCCCGCGCCTTGCCTCGATGGATATCGTGAAGGCCGTCTGAAATCTCGATCGATTATCGGAAACCATCATGGGCAGCTTCAGCTCCTCTACCCTCTCCGGGGTAAGGGAGAGACAGATGAGACCCCTGCCGTACTTGGCCATGAAATTAATCGCCTCTGGGGTCACGTTTTCCGCTGCGATCATCAGGTCTCCCTCGTTTTCCCGGTCTTCGTCGTCGACCAAGATGACCATCTTCCCCTTCTTAACATCTTCAATTGCCGATTTGATGCTCGCAACCATCCAATTCACCCCATCTATTTGAAGCCATGTTTGGCCAAGAAATCCATGTCCAGCCCTGATTTGGAAGGTCCCTCCTCCCGCTTCTGACCGGATGAGAACCTCTGGACATATTTACCGATGATATCCGTCTCAATGTTCACCTTATCCCCCACCCTCTTACGACCGATGATGGTCCGTTCAGCGGTGAAGGGAATGATAGTCGCGCTGAACTCACTTCCCTTACACTCGTTTACCGTTAAGCTAATCCCATCGATGGCTACCGACCCCTTTTCCACAATGTAAAGGAACAGATCCTCCGGTACCCGAAACGTGATGGTGATGGAACGGCCATCTTCCCGTCTTCCCGTTATAGTGGCCGTACCATCGACATGGCCCAAAACCAAATGGCCTCCCAGACGATCCGAAGGGGTTAGGGCCCTTTCCAAGTTCACGGGATCCGTAGGCTTCAATTCTCCTAAGGTAGTCCGGACAGTGGTCTCTTTGGATACATCTACGGTGAAGATCTTTCCATCTACACCGACGACGGTCAAACAGGCCCCGTTGACGGAAATACTATCACCCGCTTTGATCCCTGTCAAATCCCAGGGAGAACTGAAGGCGATTTTCGTGGACTCTCCTCTCCTTTCGATTGCGGAGACCAAACCGATTGCCTCGATTAATCCCGTGAACACCCGTGTTTCCCCTATCCTCCCCCTGTGGGGGAATTCGGTACCCTTCTCAGCTTTTTCCCTTGCCCTTTTTGGCTTCCTTTGCCCGATTCCCCAGGAGCTCCTTGAGCTCATCCATAAACTCGTTGATATCCTTGAACTGTCGGTAAACGGAGGCAAACCTCACATAGGCAACCCCATCCAGGTTCCGGAGTTCATTGATAACCTCCTCCCCTATGACGGTGCTTTTGACCTCCCTCTCTCCCGCCTCTTGCACCCCTTGCTCTATCCGATTGGCGATCCTTTCCAAATGGTCAATGCTGATGGGACGTTTCTCACAGGCCTTCCTCAGGCCGTTCATGATTTTTAACCGGTTGAAGGGCTCCCTCCTTCCGTCCTTCTTGATCACCATGGGCATGGCGTCCTCGATCCTCTCCGAAGTGGTGAACCGTCTGCCGCAACGCAAGCACTGACGACGACGCCTAATGGTCGCCTTATCCTTGCTGATCCTTGAATCGGCAACTCTACTCTCCGTGCTTGAACAGAAGGGACATTTCATTCTTTCCCCGTAAACTGAACGACCTCCACAGCCGACTGTTGGATGAGATCCTTGGCCAACTCATCACAGTAACCGTCCTGGTAAACAATCCTCTCGATCCCGGCATTGATGAGCATCTTGATGCAGATGGTGCACGGATAGTTGGTACAAAACAGGGTGGCCCCTCGAATCCGAACCCCATGATAGGCCGCCTGAATGATAGCGTTCTGCTCCGCGTGGAGCCCTCGACACAGCTCGTGCCGCTCTCCCGACGGGACAGTCATCTCCTCCCGGAGGCATCCCGCATCCAAACAATGGGGAATCCCCGAAGGAGCGCCATTGTATCCCGTGGCTAATATATTGCGATCCTTAACCACAACGGCTCCTACTTTCCTCCTCAGACACGTGGACCGCTTGGCCACGAGGTTGGTGATATCCATGAAGTATTCATCCCAGGACGGACGAGACATCCCTGCTCCGGAGTTCAACCAATAACCCTCAATCTCAACTGAAATCCCCGGGGTTCCATACGGACAGCTCCGGAATCAGCCCGGTAGAGCTGTTCCGTTAAGCCCCGGATTCCTTCAGATCTTCTTTCAATTCATATCCGTCGTGATCACAGGAGAGGCCGATTTTTGTGTTGGAATTCATCATCCATTAAATGTGGAAAAGATGAGAACCGCGTTGGTTCCGCCAAACCCAAAGGAACTGGACATCGCGGTAGTGATCTCCTGCTCCCTGGATTCTTTGGGCACATAGTCGAGGTCACACTGCGGATCGGGATTTTCCAGGTTAATGGTAGGAGGGATGATCCCATCTCTCAAAGCCAAGATGGTAAAAATCGCCTCTGCGCTTCCCGCTGCTCCGAGGAGATGCCCCGTCATGGATTTGGTTGCGCTGATGGGGATCTGATAAGCACGTTCGGAAAAGACCGCTTTAATGGCGACGGTCTCGGCAACATCATTCAAGGGGGTTGAGGTGCCATGGGCATTGATGTGATCGATTTGATCCGGGGAGCTTCCGGCATCTGCCAAGGCGAAACTCATGCACTTGGCCGCTCCCTCCCCATTGGGCGATGGGGCCGTTATGTGGTAGGCATCTCCGTTTAATCCATACCCAATGATCTCGGCGTATATCCTCGCGCCTCGCCCAAGGGCAAAGCCCAACTCCTCAAGGATAACAACCCCTGCTCCCTCGGATATAACGAATCCGTCCCTCTCCAGGTCAAAGGGCCTGGAAGCCTTTTCCGGCTCACCGTTTCGGGTGGAAAGGGCCTTCATCACATTAAAACCGCCCACACACAAAGGGGTGATATTAGCCTCGGTTCCTCCCGCTATTATGACGTCCGCGTCCCCGTACTGGATGGCTCGGAATGCATCCCCGATCGAATGAGCGCCCGTTGCACATGCCGTCACCACGCACGTATTTGGTCCCCTCGCGTTATAGCGCATGGCCACATGCGCCGAGGCCATATTGGCAATCAACTTCGGTATGAAAAATGGGGTGATCCTATTCGGACCCCTCTCCAGAAGGACCTTGTGATATTCCTCAATGGTGGGAAGCCCCCCCAAACCCGTTCCAATGATGACCCCCACCCGATCACTAACAGCCTCGTCGATCTCCAACCCGGAATCCTCCATTGCCATTTTCGATGCGCCAACGGCGTACTGGATAAAGAGATCCATCCGGCGAATCTCTTTCCTGTCAACGTAATCCTCCGGGTTAAAGCCCTTTACCTCCCCTGCGATCTTCGTCTCAAATCCGTTCGTATCGAAACGGGTGATCGGACCGATCCCGGACCGCCCCTCACAGGTGTTCCTCCAGGCTTCTTCAACGCCGATCCCGTTGGGAAGGACCAGCCCCAATCCTGTAACGACAACCCTTCTCTTCAATTGACTACCCTCTTGAATCCCTCGGGGCGGGGGACATTCCCCTCACATGCCCCCCCGAGTTTCCCTCACGCTATGACCCCTTGTGGGATTTGATATACTCAATGGCGTCACCAACGGTCTGGATCTTCTCAGCCTCTTCATCCGTTATCTCCGTGTCGTACTCCTCCTCCAAGGCCATCACCAACTCAACCAAATCGAGGGAATCCGCTCCCAAATCGTCGATAAATTTGGCCTCTGATGTCACCTCTTTCTCATCCACACCAAGCTGATCGACAATGATCTCCTTGACTCGACTCTCGACGGACATCTGATCCTCACCTCCTTTGCCATTCTAAGTCTACATATAAATTCCACCATTGACGTGTAAAACGTGCCCCGTGATATAACTCGAGGCATCCGAAACAAGAAAAAAGACGCCATTGGCAACATCCAAGGGGGTACCCAATCTCGCCATGGGAATCTGCGCCTTCAACTCCTCCTTCACCTTCTCCGCGAGAGCCTCCGTCATCGGGGTTTCGATATAACCGGGTGCGATAGCGTTCACATTGATTCCCCTCTGGGCATATTCCCTGGCGATGGATTTGGTCAATCCAATGATTCCCGCTTTGGATGCAGCGTAATTGGCCTGACCGGCGTTTCCCATCTGCCCCACTACCGAGGCAATATTCACGATTCGCCCGCTCTTGCGCTTCATCATATGTTTGATGGCCGCCTTCGTGCAGTTAAACGTTCCCTTCAGATTCACATTCAAAACGGCGTCCCAATCTTCCTCTGCCATCCTCACAAGGAGCCCATCCCGGGTGATGCCGGCGTTATTCACGAGGATATCGATCCCGCCCAATTGCTCCACCGTCGTGGCCACGATTCTGTCGGCGTCAGCAGGATTGGAAACATCACCCTCCACGGCAAGCCCCCTCCTTCCTAAGCCCTCGATCTCCTTGGCGGCCTCCGAAGCCCCTTTCATGTTGATATCCGAGACTGCTATGTCAGCACCCTTGCTCGCCAAGAGCAGGGCAGTAACCTTGCCGATTCCCTGGGCCCCACCGGTAATTAAGGCCACCTTGCCTTCTAAGTCCATGATAAGACCTCGCCGTTAGGTACCGGCCTTTCTCTTGCTGGCGGACTCCCTGATGAGTTCCTGCCCAATAATATTCCTCTGGATCTGATTCGTTCCCTCGTATATCTGTAAAATCTTGGCATCCCTCATCATCTTCTCCACGGGATATTCTCTCATGAAGCCGTATCCGCCGAAGACTTGGACGGCATCGATCGTCACCTTCATAGCCACATCTGAGGCGAAGAGCTTTGTCATCCCCGAAACCTTCGAGAAATCCCTCGGGTTGCTATCGATGAACCTGGCCACTGAGTAAACCAGGGCGCGCGCAGCCTCTATTTGGGTTGCCATATCCGCCAGCATATGTTGAATCGCCTGAAAGGAGATAATTTTGCGCTCGAATTGAACCCTTTCCCGGGCATACTGGATGGCGGCGTCCAACGCCCCCTGAGCCAATCCCACTCCTTGGGCCCCGATTCCCGGACGAGTCTTATCGAAGGTCTTCATCGTGACGATAAACCCCATCCCCTCTCGGCCAAGGAGGTTTTCCTTGGGGATCCGGCAATCCTGAAAGACGAGTTCCCGAGTTGCCGAAGCCCGAATACCCAACTTCTTCTCCTTCTTACCGAACTCGAATCCCGGAGTATCCTTTTCCACGATGAAAGCACTGGCCCCCCGAGCGCCCCTTGACCGATCCGTCATCGCGATGATGGAGTAGATCTCCGCTTCCCCCGCATTGGTGATCCACTGTTTCGTCCCATTCAACGTGTACGAATCCCCATCTCGATGGGCCGTCGTCTGGATAGCACCAGCATCGCTTCCGGCGTTGGCCTCGGTCAAGCCGAAGGCGGCCAGCCGTTTTCCCTGGCCGATGTCGGGAAGATACCTGCTTTTTTGCTCATCGTTGCCGAACATCAAAATAGGATATGCCCCCAGACCGCTTCCGGCATAGCTGGTGGAAATACCGATACAGGCCCAGCTCAGCTGTTCGACGGCCAGACAGTTCTCCAAGACCCCACCGCCGAATCCCCCATATTCCTCAGGAACGTAAACCCCGAAAAGGCCAGCATCAGCACATACCTTCATAATTTCCCACGGAAACTCCTCCTCCTCATCCAGTTCCGCTCTCACCGGAAGCACTTTTTCCACCGCGACCTTTCGGGCCAAATCCCTTATCATCTCCTGTTCTTCGCTCAGAAAGTAATCCACCCTGAATCCTCCGGAATCAATGGATGATCTTCTCCTTGATCTGATCCAATATCTTCATGACGTTTTTCCCACTCACTTTCAACAATTCCCGCCTCTTGCCGAGTTCATCTACCAGGTCCTGGTTAAATCCCTCGTGTGCAAGCTTTTGGGCCACCAAAACCGCATTCTTGATGGCCTTAGCCGATGAGCTTCCATGGCATATCAAACATATCCCATTGATCCCTAAAAGGGGAGCGCCTCCATATTCGGAATAGTCCACCTTCTTCTCCAAGGCGGCAAAAGCCCCTTGGAGCAAAAGATAGCCGAGCTTTGCCCTGAGGCTCTTTTTGATCTCACTCTTTAGCATCGTTCCGATTGCCTCTGCCAACCCCTCGCTGGTCTTCAAGGCGACGTTTCCCACAAAGCCATCGCACACAACTACGTCTGCATTCCCGTTACAGATATCCCTCCCCTCGACATATCCGGCATAGTTCAAGCGGGTTTGCTTTAAGATAGCGTGGGTTTCCCGAGTCAACTCGTTCCCCTTACCTTCTTCAGTCCCATTGCTGAGAAGGCCTATTCGGGGGTTCTGCTTTCCCAGCACCAACTTCGCATAAACACTTCCCATGATGGCAAATTGAACAAGGTGGACGGACTTGCAGTCCACATTTCCACCGGCATCCAACAGAATAGATGTCCCTTCTGCGGTCGGGTGAAACGTCGCGATGGCAGGCCTTTCTACCCCTTCCAATTTTCTCAGGATAAACATAGCAAAGGCCATAGCCGCACCGGAGTTTCCGGCGCTGACTACGGCATCCGCTTCACCCTCTTTAACGAGGCCCAAAGCGACCTTGATGGAGGAATCTCGGTTCTGCCTCACTGCCACGGAGGGAGATTCATGCATTCCCACGACATGGGGGGCATGGTAGACGGATAAGGATAGGCCGGAGGTGTCGTGTTTTTCCAATGCGCCAAGGACCCGCTCCTCATTCCCTACTAAAATAACTTTGGCGTCATGGTCGCGAGCGGCCATGACGGCTCCCGCTACCATTGCATGCGGTGCCTGCTCGCCTCCCATGGCATCCACGGCTATCTGCATATAACCACCTGTTATCTTCTCGGTATGGCCGGATAAAGTTATACCCTCAATCCATGCGTTTGTCGACAAACTCATGAATCGAGGGGCTCAGGATTCCTCTTCTTTGAAAATCTCTTCCCCCTTGTAGGTCCCACAATGAGGACAGACGCGATGAGGTAGTTTTGGCTCATTACATTGAGGGCATAAGGACAAAATGGGGGATACCAACTTCTCGTGGGCCCTACGCTTATTCCTTCGTGATTTTGACCACTTTCTCCTCGGCACTGCCATTGGCTTAATTCCCCTTCCCTCTCCGGCCGATCTTAAGTCCCTTCAATGGGGCAAACCGCTCATCAAAAACCTCCTCCTTGCACGAGCACTTCCGGCGATTGAGGTCCTTCCCACAGGTTGGACATAACCCCTTACAAGATGGACGACAGAGCGGCTTATATGGGATGTCGAGCAGAATTTGTTCTCGGAGGATGGCCGAGAGGTCAATTTCACCTCCGTAATAGTAGCTCGACCTCAGGTCTTCCACGTTGAGCTCTTCTTCCTCGGGGAAGGCTTGGTCCTCGAAGGGAAGCAAGGTCACCTCGCAGTTGGAATCGAGCGGGAAATGAAAGTCCTCAAGGCATCGACTACATTTGAGGATTATTTCCGCCTCTATCCGCCCCTTTATCCAAACGGTGTTGTCCGATTTATTGATCATCAAGTGACCCCGGACAGCTCTGCCGAGGGAAAAATCGATATGGGGCACATGGAGGAGGGACTCCTTCAAGGTCGCATCTTCGTCAATCAATTGAATCCGTATCCCTTCTTCCGGTATATCCTCTATGTTCAGTTTAGCCATGATGCAGTCATACCCCAAAATCTCGTCTTATACGGAACCTTCACGCGATATGAACCTCGATTTAAATTTTGTTAGTATATAGAAATCTCCCTTTTTGTCAAGGGCAAATCCCCGTGCAGTTCCCCGATTTTTTGACGGATTCCGTTGTCCCTGAGCGTAAATTCATCCTTCAAACCGCAGCACTTTTTGATTTCCTCAACCTTAACCTCGACCTCGACCTATCCCTTAACCTCAACCTTAGCCTTAGCCTTAACCTTGACCTGGATCTTAACCTCAGCCTTAACCTCTTCCTTCTTAACTCTCAGCCTCTTCCCTCTTAATTCTTCCCTCCTAATTCTTCACTCTTCCCTCTTCATTCTTAATTCTCCCCTCTTCCCCGCTGTGCCAACCAAACGCTCTAACCGATCCTAACGATCCAAACGTTCTAATTTCCGAAATCCGAAATCCACATTCCGAAATTACAGGAATACTCAACCATCCTAACGACCTCAACAATCCTAACCAAATAGACCAAACAGACGAGATAGACGAAATAGACCAAACAATTCTTCCCTCAACCCGTTCAACCCATTGTAAATGCCCGCCGGTTTTAGTACAATCTTATCATTTTTCTGGGAGGAATTACAGATGACGGATTGGACCATGGCCTTGCGGGTTTTTGCCTTCGGTTTCTCCGGCGTCTTCATCACATTGGCACTCTTGATGATAGCGATAACCATTTCGGGCCTCATCATTACGAAACTCTCCAAGGGGAAGGAGGGCAGATAATCTTCCTGAAAAGAGAAAAAACCGGCCATGGAGGGATCTTTTTTTAATACTATCATTCTCAAAACTGGCATCGTTCACCTGTACTGGGGACATCTGGTCATGTGGGCTATGGGGTTCGCCTTCATCTACCTCGCCGTTAAGAAGGATTTCGAACCGCTATTGTTGGTGCCCATTGGCTTCGGAATCTTTATCGTCAATCTCCCCATCACCCCGCTCATGGGGATTTCCGAGGGAAAACGAGAGTTAATCAATATCTTTTACCACTACGGCCTCGAATGGGAGGTCATCCCTCCCCTCATATTCCTGGGAGTCGGGGCTCTTACAGACTTCGGCCCCTTAATCGCAAACCCAAAGACCTTCCTCCTGGGAGCGGCTGCTCAGTTTGGGGTTTACGTTACCTTCTTTGGTGCGTTGTTGCTGGGTTTTGGGATCAAGGAAGCGGCATCCATTGGAATCATCGGAGGGGCAGATGGACCGACGACCATCTACCTCACCGCCAAGTTGGCCCCTCATCTGCTGGGACCCAACGCCATCGCAGCCTATTCCTATATGGCCATGGTCCCCCTGATTCAGCCCCCCATCATGAGGCTATTGACCACCAAGGAAGAGCGGATGATAGTTATGAAGCAGCTTCGGCCCGTATCGAAGCTAGAGAGGGTCGTGTTCCCCCTCATCGGTACCGCCATCATCTGCCTCCTGGTCCCGGATTCGGCTCCCCTCATGGCCATGCTCATGTTGGGAAACCTCTTTCGTGAGTGTGGGGTGGTTGAGAGGTTGACCAAGACATCCCAAAATGAGCTCCTCAATATTGTCACCATCTTCCTGGGAATCTCGGTCGGGGCAACCATGAAAGCGGAGGGATTTCTGCACTGGCAACCCATCTATATCTTCTTATTAGGGCTGGTGGCCTTTTCCTTCAGCACCTTTGGTGGGATACTCCTGGCAAAGTTCTTCAACCTCTTTCTCAAGGAGAAGATCAATCCCCTTATTGGGTCAGCCGGTGTCTCCGCCGTCCCCATGGCCGCGAGGGTCTCCCAAAAAGTGGGTCAGCAGGCCAACCCAACAAATTTCCTGTTGATGCATGCCATGGGACCTAATGTTGCCGGTGTCATCGGTACGGCCACAGCGGCGGGATTATTTCTATCCATTCTAAGATAAGGAGGGTGATAGGCATGACAAAAACGAAGAACCCCTTGAAGATCACGGACTTGACCTTCCGGGATGGTCATCAGTCCCTACTGGCAACCCGCTTGAGAACGGAGGACATGGTCCCCATCGCTGCAGAAATGGATAAGGCGGGTTTCTACTCCATGGAGGTATGGGGGGGAGCGACTTTCGATGTTCCCCATCGATTTCTCGGAGAGGACCCCTGGGAACGGCCCCGGACCTTGAAGAAATTGATGCCCAAAACCCCCTTTATGATGTTACTGCGGGGGCAGAACCTCGTGGCCTACCGAAACTACGCCGACGATGTTGTCGAGGCCTTCGTCGAGAATGCCGCTGAGGTGGGGATCGATATCTTCCGGTGTTTCGATGCCGTCAACGATGAACGCAACTTCCAGACGGCCTTTAAGGTGATCAAAAAGTGCGGCAAACATATTCAAGGGTCTATCTGCTACTCCCTTACGGAGCGAAAGATGGGGGGGCCGGTCTATAACCTTCAGTACTACTTAGATAAGGCCCGCGTCATTGAGGACATGGGAGCAGACAGCCTCTGCATCAAGGACATGGCCTGTCTCCTGGCTCCCGATGACGCTTATACGCTCGTCAAAGCACTCAAGGAAACCGTGAAAATCCCGATCCAGCTCCACACCCACTATACCAGTGGTTTTGGATCTATGTCGTGCCTGAAGGCCGCCGAGGCCGGAGTGGACATCATCGATACGGCTTTGGCACCCTTTGCCATGCGGTCGGCCGCGCCCGCGGTTGAGCCCATGATGGTGACCATGGAGGGAACTGACCGAGATACGGGATTGGATCTCAAGCACTTGATGAAATTGGGCGAATATTTCGAATCCATCGCCCCCAAGTATCGGGATTTTTACGGCCAGACCAAGATGGCCGTGATCGATACCGGTGTCCTGGTCCACCAGGTCCCGGGGGGGATGATCTCCAACATGGTGAACCAACTCAAGGAACAGAAGGCCTTGCATCGCCTGGAGGAAGTCCACGAGGAGCTTCCCAAAACCCGAATGGATTTGGGGTGCCCTCCCCTTGTCACCCCCACCTCTCAGATCGTGGGCGTTCAGGCCGTCTTAAACGTCCTGTTCGGTCGCTATAAATGGATTGCCGAGGAAACCAAAGCCTACGTCTATGGACTCTACGGCAAGCCCCCACTTCCCATTTCCGAGGAGATTCAGAAGATTATCCTCAAGGGATACAAGAGGGGGGAAACGCCCATCACCTGTCGGCCCGCGGATATTTTGGAGCCGGAACTGGAAAAGGCCAAGGAGGCAACGAAGGGCATCGCCAAGAACATTCAGGATGTTCTCATTTACGCCCTCTATCCCACCACGGGTATGCAATTTCTGAAATGGAAGTACGGGATCGAGCCGATGCCTGACAAGCTCAAACCCAAAACGATGGAGGACATCAAGCGGGAGGATGAACTCATGGAGAAGGCCAAACGGGGTGAACTGGTAGAAGCCCAAAAGGCCCCGTGAACCTTACTGCATGCCTTCATTAATGGGAGGCCGAAGAGGAGAACTAGAGGTAACCTTCGAGGGGATGGGGTGAAAGCCATCCCTTTTTTTATTTCGTTGAACGCCTCACCCAAAAGAGGCTAAAATTCCCTCTCATCCATAGTTTCATAACCGTAAATCACTGGGCGGAGGTTCCCCTCGTCCAAATAAACATTGCACTTGGGGCAGAGCGGGCGCACCCTTCCGCCCTCGCTAAAGATGTATTTCACCTCCGTGTTGCAAACCGGACACACTTTCTTTCCCAAAGACATTACCTGCCTCCTCCCTCACTGTCGCCCCAGCTCAGTCACCTATCATTTTCCATGCCAAGAGCCCGGGAGAAGGCACGAATTGCAAAATCCCAATAACCCCCCTTAATCATTGACATTGTGATCTTTTGAACTTTAGTGCTTTTTCGTACCCGTCCCGCCGAAAAGGGGAAAAGTGACGATTATTGGTAAAGACAATGTCAAAAATTGCCATGAAAAGACATGCTTTTCCCCTCGACTGCCCTTAGGAATAGCGGTATTCTCCAAAAGCTTACGGAAACCGGTTTCGGAAGAGGTCGCTCTTCGCTGCTCAAAAGCTTTTTTTGTTAGGAGAAAAAAGCCCTTGTCCCTTCGTTCAGAGCTTGCTTTTCCAGTTTTTCGAGGATTTCGATTCTTGACTTGACAAATTGATAACAATTGATACAATTTAGAACTAATTTTATCTAATTGAAATAAAATGAAAGAAAAGATGTATCTCACGGTCGGGGAGGCATGTGAATTGATCCGGGTGAGTCGTGTGACCTTATACCGGATGGTCGGCAAGGGAATCGTTCCTTCTTATAAGATAGGAGGAAAAAGGCTATTCAATCGGCGGGAACTGATTCAGTGGGTGAAGTCTCAGAGGGAGGGCAAGAACTTCCGAGGCATTTCAAAGAGGGGGGAATGATGGACATGTTTGTCATCAGAGACCGGAGAAACTTTCTCCGATTCAACTGCTCACACTTGGCCTCCTATATCCGATTTGATGAAGAAGGGAGGCAATGTGAAGAGGAGAAGGTCAGAACCGCGGACATCAGCCCGGACGGATTGAGGATTCAAACATACTCCACCCTCTCGGTGGACGAGATACTGGACTTAACGGTGGCCATACGGGAGAAATTATTTAACGCCCGGGGGAAGGTGGTCCGTTGTGAACCCTCTGCCGACGGAAGATTCAATGTGGGAATTGCCTTTTTGGACGTGGACGAAAGTAACCTCCATATCTTATACGATTACTTTCAGGAGATCCTCGGGGGCAAAGGATGATCCACCACACATGCTTCCCTATGGCTCGATAAGAACCTTAACCTCTTCCTTCCCCTTTTCGAGTTTGATCCCAACGGACGATCCGCACCGAGCACAGAGGTATTCATACTCATCGCCCTCGGGCAAGATCAGAAGTAACCTCTTCCTTACGGGAACCGCCTCCTTGCAACGGGGGCAATAGATCGAAGTGGCTTCAAATTGCTCGTACCCCTCGATGGGATTACCATCGAAACGTGCCAAGGAACCCTCCAGGTCGTCTTTTTACGTAAAACGGGCTATATAAAAAACTAAGTAGCAAAACGGTAAATGTCAAGGTGGTGATCGAGAACCCTGGGTAAGGCGGTGGAGCGCCAGGTTGAGGCAAAGGCTGAGGTTGTGTTATTGGTTATCGGCGATTCGTTATTGGTTACTGGTTATTGGTTATTAGTAACGAATAACGGATAACGAATAACAAGTGACGAGTAACTAATAACAAATAACTAATGACCGGTAACCAGTGTTGCGGTGCTGCAGTGTTCTAGTTGGACGGAAAAACCAAACAAACCAAACAGACCAAACAGACGAGACGGACCAAATAGACGAAATAGACGAGATAGACCAGACAAAGGGAATAAAAAAACGGAGCCTAAACGAGCTCCGTCTCCTATCGAGTGCCCCTAAGGGTTCGAATTATCCACGGTCATCAAGGATTCTCCCGGATGAACCTCCGGCATGCAAAACGTATTGTCCAAAATTGACGGTGGCATTTTTCTTCGCACAATGCTCGCACAGCCTGTTAAACCGATGTTTAGAGATAAAGGAACGATTGCATCTCAAACACCTTCTTCTCTCCCGACGATCTTGGGTATCTCTGGCCAACATCGGATCCCTCCTTAGTGTGTTAAATATTTCCCACCAATAGTTCGAGCACCAGTGATTCTCGACCTCTCATTGGGAGCCAACAGTGTATTTTCTCCCCAAAACGAGGTCCAAAAGCGTCAGAATAGCTGCAATGAGAAAAAGGAGAAGTACCCATGGAATATAGATCAGTTTCTTCAAAGTTGGTTTCATGGAGATAAACCGTTACCATCCCACACCTTCCCCAGGGTTTTATTATGCATTTTTTGTGCCAATTTTCTCTCAAGCGATGAAAAAATATACACTTTGGGGTAATATTTATCCGGGACGATGAGATCCCATGATTTGCGCCGTGTCGCCGCTCACGAGGTTGAGGTTAAGGCTGAGGGCTAAAGGTAATAGGCTCGAGGTGAGAGGTTTGAGGTCAGAGGCTGAGGTTAAGGTTGAAGAAAAAAACCGTGCTGCAGTGTTGCGGTTGAACGGAAGAACCAAACAAACGAGATAGACCAAATAGACCAGATAGACGAATCGCGATTTCAAAACTGTACCTGGAGTTGTTCAACCTCCAACCTCTCAGGCCCAACCTGCTGAGGGGTAACAGACCCCGAAGCACTGAGGGAAAGGGACAACGGAATCCAAACGAACGAAATAGACGAAACAGACCAGACAAACCAAATGGACCAAACAGACCAGACGGACCAGATAGACCAGATCAACCAATGCTGTATACTATGGACTAAGTCCCCTTCGATTAGGTAGGTGTCGAAAAAAAGGATATACTATCACAATCTTCAACGAGCTCTGGCTCATATGTCGAAGTCAACGTCGGATCATAGTATTACTGCAGAGAGCTTTGAAAGCCTCAGCTCTTATTGGCTCAAGCCTCCCTCTCCCTTGAGGTGGGATTGCATCTTCGTTCTGCCTCCCTGGCTGGAAATCTGGTGGAAGGAGTTCGGGGCTGCAGGGGATCTCTACCTATGCGCCGTCAGAGAAGGGGGTGCCGTTATCGGTATCGCTCCCCTTCTCCTAAAGGATGAAGCGGCCTCCTTGATCGGGAGCGACGATGTCTGTGACTGCTTGGACTTCGTCGTCGTTCCGGGGATGGAGGACGATTTTTTCAACATCATCCTTGACGATTTGAGCGCAAAAGGCCTTAAGGTCCTAAACTTGGGGCCGCTACGGCCCAATTCCACGGTACTCACGCACCTTCTGGACATTGCCCGCGGAAGGGGATATGAAGTCTCGTGCGAGGCCGAGGACGTCTCCTTGGAACTGGATTTGCCTCCTACGTGGGACCACTATTTAGGGATGCTCAACCAAAAGCAGCGGCACGAAGTGAGGCGCAAACTGAGGAGAATGCGAGAAAAAGGGGAGGTAAACTATCGCATCATTGATGATAGCCGCGATCTTCCGGGTGCCATCGACATTTTCCTCGAACTCTTCCGGAAAGGCAAAGCGGAGAAGGCATTCTTTATGAATGCCAAGAGGGAGTCCTTCTTCAGGTCATTGGCAACGGCTATGGCCCAAGCAAAACTCCTGAGGCTTGGAATCTTGGAGCTCGAGGCACTACCCATAGCAGTGGTGATGTGTTTTGATTATAATAATACGATATATTTGTATAATAGCAGTTACGATCCCCGATACGGTTCCTTAAGCGTAGGGGTAATCTCCAAAATCTTCTCTATCAGGGAGAGCATCGAGAGAGGGAGGGCAACATTTGACTTCCTCAAAGGGGCCGAGGACTACAAATATCGATTAGGGGGCACGGAAATTTCCCTGCACGGCTGTCACATAGTGTTGAAATGAGCACGACCACAACGGTTTCGCCAGGGTCTTGGAGAGGCAAAGCGTCCATGAAGATTGCCATGTTGAGTGTTCACAGTTGCCCATTGGGAAAGCTGGGGGGGAAAAACACCGGCGGCATGAACGTATATATCCGAGAGCTTGCCCGTGAACTCGGGAGGCGGGGACATCTGGTGGACGTCTATACCCGTGCTCATGAGTCGGTACACAATCAGATCGTGGAATTTGGTCGAAATGCCCGCATTATCCACCTTAAAGCAGGAGAAGACGAGCAAATACACAAGTTGGCAATCTACCCGCATCTCGCTGACTTCGCATCCGACCTGGAACATTTCAGGAAACAGAACCGCATTCACTATGACGTGATACATAGCCACTACTGGCTCTCGGGCTGGGCTGGTAAGTGGATACAGGGATGGTGGAATGTTCCCCATATTACCATGTTCCATACCGTGGGTGCGGTCAAGAATGCAACCGCTGTCGGCGAGCGCGAGCCAGAGCTTCGCCTCAATACCGAAAAAGAACTGGTCAAGGGGTGCCATCGTATTATTGCCTCTACCGATAGGGAACGGGAAGCCCTCACCACCTATTATGGTGCTTCGCCCAAGGCTATCAGCGTCGTCCCCTGTGGCGTGAACCTGGATCTGTTCAGGCCGATTGACAAAGCGGTTGCACTCTGCCATCTCGGCTTCAACGGCGAAGACATCATCCTCTTTGTGGGACGCATCGATCCCCTCAAGGGCATAGATAATCTACTGAGGGCAATGACGTATTTGGAGAATCAGAGGCTTAGGCTCGTTGTCATCGGTGGCGATGCGCAGAGCCAGCCCGAATTGGAAAGGTTAAAGAACCTGTCACGGAGCTTGGGGATCGATGATTCAGTCGCTTTTTATGGCTTGGTAAAGCAGGAGATGTTGCCCTATTTCTACAGCGCTGCCGATCTGTGCGTCGTCCCATCGTATTACGAAAGCTTCGGCCTGGTGGCTTTGGAATCCCTGGCGTGTGGAACACCGGTGGTGGCCACCAGGGTGGGCTGTGTCGAAAGCGTTATTCGACATGGTGAAACGGGATACGTGGTGATGGATAATAGGCCTCGGCGCCTTGCGGATAAGATTGCCCTGCTCCTTTCAACGTCAAATGGAAAGCTTGAAGCCCCACAATCCATCCGGGAATCGGTAAACGAGTTTAGCTGGTCAAACATCGCTGATGCAATAGTGACCGAATACGGGGAAGTGCTGAGGAATTACTCCGCAGAGGCATGCTATATGTAACGACACAAATATTACTGGGTCTTATCCCAATTACGTGGAAGAAAGGGGGCGAGGATTCAAGGATCCAAGTCTTGATGATTTCGTAAGAAGTCGGAATCAGACGGCAAAGAAAAAAGATCCAGATGCAAGGCGCGTAGATCCTGAGGAATGAGG
>JABAOH010000126.1_pt1 | contig 20065 bp, 16 predicted proteins | sample 7062181 | NCBI WGS metagenome assembly JABAOH01 (sample SAMN14538630, study PRJNA623070) | marine sediment metagenome | biome: marine biome [ENVO:00000428]; feature: marine pelagic biome [ENVO:01000023]; material: deep marine sediment [ENVO:00002113]; isolation source: pool of 5 deep marine... | reverse complement strand
GCCCCACTACCAAATCGAAAAGAATCAACTTCCTTAATTAAAAATATCGGTGAACCGAGTGTAGCATGAAGAACGACATCTTTATTTTTAAAGAAACTATCCATTCGATAATAGTACGTAAATCCCCCCAAAAATGCAGGGGATATTGATAGTTCAAAAGAGATGCTCTGCTTGGGAATTTCTTTCAATCCTACAAAGGGCTGGGCAATAACAACATCTGACATAAAAACCATTAATAACAAAATGAAATATATTTTCAAGCGTGTCATTATTTTTTCTCCTGTGCTTTAGGGGGTGAAAAAAATAAAATGCCATTATGCGATCAATTAACTATTTGCTTTTTATAATTTCTTAAGGATACAAATTACCTAGTTATTTCTTCTCACTCCCTTAATTATATTTTTAAATATTGCAAGTTTCAGATAAGTTATGGAATATCGAATAATAAAAGGTATATGTGTACATTCCATCAAATTTTAAGGAGCTAAGCCGTGAGGCTGTTATCGATTATACAAAAGTGGCAACGCTAAAGATTATATTCTTCAAGATAGTCATGAATCGCTTGCATTACATCATCAAACTGTTCCGTAAACAGCCGATGACCCGAATTTTTGATCAGCACGACCTCGGCATCCTTAAATAAAGGATAGTGATATTTCACCTGAAAATCATAGCCTATTGCGCTGCATTCCGATCCGAGGATAAGAACTTTCCTTGGAAATTGATCGAGTCCTACTGCAAAATTATAGTCTTTATCTTCAAGCAGGCGTTTTTGTCTAATATGTTCGAGATAAGCCCCAACTCTCCATACAGGCCATGGAGGAAGATTTTTCTTATCACAGTAAAATTTCGGAATGGTACTTTTTAAATTCATCAGGTATTTGTAATCCATGTGTTCGTGATCTTTTGCAGAGAGAAACTCGCCATGCCACAACATGTCATTCAGTACTTCCTCAGCCAGATTGATATCAATCAGGTCCCGGGATGTTTTATCAAAAATATCCCGATTCAATCCAGGTCCAGGTTCAGCTAAAACTGCTTGATATACATTATGAGGACGCCTGGACATGTAAAGTGCAGTATAAGCACCACCAAAGGAATGTCCGATGATTGTTACAGGCTTTTCAGGTGAAAAGTGTAATTTAATCTGATCGATTTCGTTAACCACTGCATCCCAGGTGATTTCTTCTTTAGTAATCCTTTCTGAGAGACCGCTTCCTCTCTGATCCCACATCACGACAAGATATTTATCTGCAAGTATTTGCAAAGGAAGATAAGGTCTAAAATCCGACGCTGAACCATGCAAAATAAACAGCACTGGATTTGATAGATCACCAAATGTTTGAATATGAATCGAACGAGTATAGCCGGCAACTGTTATTTCCATCTGTGATAATAAAGGATCTTGATCGACAGTTGGTGGCACTAGGGCTCCTGGTTCTTCGGGATCGATCATATCGCATCGAATTATCGAAAATAAAAGGAATAGTATTAAAAAAAATTTGAATTTCATTGAATCCTCCATTTTTTAACCAGCAAAATCTAATTCAATAATACAATTTTTCAACAAAAATGTCAATAACAAAATAGAATAAATTCAAGGCGTCTGAAACCTCAAAGTTGTTCTCTCAATTTTTAATCCCATTTAATAATTTCCTACAGATGATAAAATAACCAGGGACTTAGACGAATTAAAATTACATCTGTGGATTTAAACCTAAAAATGAAATTAATGAGAGTCAAATATAAAGATCTGATAGGGGATATCAATATCCATATTATATAGAACTTATTGAAGGAACGGTTATCACAACACCAGTTAAAAAAGGAATTTCTTTGTTTGATATGTATAAAGAACCGGGAAATCAAATTTTTCCATCAACTATAAATAGAAATAATATTAAGGACGTGAGATAAAATAACTTACTCAATTTATTGTCAGAATGCCGTTACTTACAATTATTGTAAATTCAGAAATGATCAATTTATTTAATCTCACGTCCTAAATATGAAAATATTCAGAGGATTTATAGCAAAAAATAGCATGTTCGATTAACCTCTCATGCCGGACAGTATTTAAAGACAAGATTAAATGATTTATTTCTGGCTTGCAGATATACTGTGAACGGGCATAAATTGACCTTTTGTTGAACTACTTTTCTCCTACAGAAATGAACTCCTACAAAATTGTTTTTATTAATGTTATTTCTTCGGAGATTGAGGGAATGGTAATGGAGATAACGGGCATCGTGGATACGAGTCTGATCGATGACATTGAACAGGTACTGGTTATCGTAAAGTCGATCTCGCCAGTCGCTGTTGCAATCCTGGTAGCGATTGCGGAAATAGCATGCGCTAACCAGTCTGTAAAAGTCCTTTGCCAGCTTCTTCTGAAGCAGGAACTCAACGCCTCGGGCATAAGCCTTGCTACGATCCACCAGCCTATAATAATGTCGGAATCCTTTGTAAATTGGCACTGGAATATTCTCGTATTTAACGTTTGTCGGTGGATTTTGCACATTAACGACTTTGTTTTGAGCTAAATCAAGCCAAACTTCAACGATTAGTGTCATGACATATATGGCTAAGATGGACATGGTCTTTCCGAGCCTAGATTTTGGCAAGTGTGGTAGTTTATTTCCCAAGGGAAGCTTGAACGGCAGAAACATATTTGTTCTTTTTTTATAATCTAAGTAGGATTGTCCATATTTTTTCTCACACTCCCTCTCTTCTGCTCTGGCGAGAAAGTAGTAGGCAAAAAGCATGGGAATAAACATGACAAAAACAATGTAACGTGGCCATGTAATTGCTCAGTTATGGGAGTATTTCTACCAATGCCATCGCTTTAGCAAGTATAAACTGTACCGAAAACTGATTTGTTTTATAAGAAATTAAGTCTTATAAAAATCCTTTAAAAGTTAAGCGATGGCATCGGTAACCAACCAATAACTCAGGGAGTACCGTGGCCATAATCATAAAAGTCCGAAACTACAAATAGAGAGAAATACATATTGTGGATGTCGCATAAAATTGTAAATCCCGCTCGATGCAGCCCCTTTCTTCGGCTTGTAATTATCTTTGGACTAATATAATCATTTCTTCACAACATTCAGAATATGGACGCAGCTTATCATAGTTCCTGATGAACTTCAATCTTGGAGATAATTGTTTGAGCAGTTTGTCCATTGAATCCTCATTAAACTCCTTACATACTACTCTTGTGTCCAAGCCCAATATCTTACAAGCTTCAAGCGTGGTGCAAAAGTTTTTGGAATGAATCACAATTCGATCGTCGCTTTTTTCAACAATGGGGGCTTCTTCAGCCATGATCCCAAGATTCCGAAGAAACATATCATAGCCCATTTCCAAAATATCGCCAGTGCCTATTTTTGGGCGGTTATAGTGCTTGGCAAACCATTCTAACCGCTTTTGTGTGAGTCCTTCTCCTAACTCCCTTAATCGCTTCCTGTCCGAACTTCGTAGTTGCTTGATATGCTTTCTGACTCGATCGTTGTATAGAATCGAGCACTCCACTTTCAAGATCCCCTCATGCACGGTAACTTTAAAGCCTGCTCGATCAAAAATCTCTCTGCAAGGTAAATCGATACGTTTTCTTCCCTGGGCTATCGCATCTTTGATGGAATATCCATAAGCCACCTGGTTAATGCCCGACCAGACGATTGCTGTTGCGCACATGGGGCACGGCTCATGTGTGGAAACAAGCAAACAGCCATGCAGGTTTATGCCTAACTTCGAAGCTGCTAACCTGATGGCATTCATCTCAGCATGGGCAGTTGGGTCCTTTGCAGTCATTTCTGTATCATGGGCTTTTGCGATTACGTTCCCGTTTTTGACGATCACGGCTCCGAAGCCAAAGTTTTTTTCTTTCAGTGATGTTCTGGCTTCTTCTAAGGCGAAGGTCATGAAATTTTCAAGGTAGGTCATTGTCAAATTTCTCCTTAATGCAGCGCATCACCACGAATAAGTGGTTCTTTCCTTCTGTCAATACAATCTATTGGTAGAAACATAGAATATGTTCTTTAAGCCTGCGCTTTTCGATACTATGAAGGCGTCAGACTGGTGTGCTTTTTAAATGCCTCAATGAACGCTGATTTCGAATTAAATCCCCCATCACATTATTTGCTTTTCGATTGCCAGGTTTAACGTTGATAAAATAATCCCCCAAAAAAATCCTTGCGCAACTCCTAAAAAAATCGATTAGAGTAATAAAAGGATTGGCGGAGTTCATAGATATCTTGTTAATTCTGATTTTGTTTTAAACGGAAGATAATGAATTTATAGAAGCGTTTCAAGATAAATTACTTCAGGTCCACAGTTTCAAAAGTTTAATGCAAATAAAATTAGACTAAATCCCTTCATTCAGTTGTTACTGGTTCATAAGCCTTTCTCCCGTAGACCCTCTCATAAGCTTTACAAAAAGGACAAATATGAATATCAATATATTTGACAAACCAATATGCGAGTCCCTTCTGTGTTTCTCTCGCCTTGATGCAGACAGGACATTCCACACACTTTTGTGCCATTTTTCGAGCTTTGTTTTTAATGGATTCCTGGGTCATTGTAAAATCTCCTTTTCTATGAGAATAAAAAATTATTCTGCAAATGGCTGAGCGAAACGTTTCTCATGCGCATATTCTTCTTCAATTGACTATTACAATAAAAATTTGCAATGCCAACTCTTTGCATTAATTTAAACACAGCAATTTCGACTTTGGACATGGTTTCTCTATTCGACAACTCCTGAATAATATTTTCGCTAATTTTATAAGATAATGATTAAATGATTTGTCAGTAATCCGTGAGTTTCTGCCTAAGACTAAAATCTTCACGAAATAAACCTCTTTTAAATTTTATAACATTACAATATTTAATCCGTATTCTCAAGCACCTGATTTTTAACCTGCAATAAATACTGATAAGCAGCATCATGCTCATTGGGAATTAATCCGTCAAGTATGGCCTCTTCAATCATTTTTTTTAATTTCCCAACCGTGGGTCCTGGAGGTATTCCGCAGACAGCCATGATTTCGTGCCCGCGAACTGGTGATTGAAAGGCTCTCATGCGATCTTTTTCCTCTACTTCTTGCAATCGCTCGACCACATGATCGAAATTCGCCAGATGCTTTTTTACCCGCTCTGGATTGCCTGAAGTGATATCGGCCCGGCAGAGCGTTAATAAATCCTCCAGATCGTCTCCAGCTTGAAATAATAACCTCCTCATGGCGGAATCGGTTACCCCTTCTTCGGACAAATGAATTGGTCGGAGGTGTAAACGAGTTAACTTTTGGGCATACTTTAATACGTCATTCGGCAATCTCAAACGCTGGCAGATTTTTGGCAACATTCGGGCACCAATTTCATCATGCCCATGAAAAGTCCACCCAACACCTTCGACGAACTCTTTTGTCACTGGTTTGGCAATGTCATGAACCAAAGCTGCAAATCGTAGTTCAAATTTTTCGTTTATATATGCAATGTTATCGATTACCATTAGCGTATGCTGAAAAGCATCTTTGTGATGATAGCCTTCACGCTGTTCAACACCTTTCATCTCAACTATCTCTGGAAAAATAATTTTCAAAATTTCGGCTTGATCTAACAAATTGAATCCAATGGATGGACGGGGAGCTAAAATGATTTTTTTAAATTCCTGGGTAATACGTTCTTGAGAGATAATTTCCAACCGATAGCGCATCTGTTTCAAGGCGTCAAAGGTATTTTTTTCAATTTCAAATCCAAGTTGGGTGGCAAACCGAACAGCACGCATAATTCGAAGCGGATCGTCTTTAAACGTCACAACCGGATCCAACGGCGTTCGAATGATTTTCGCTTCAATGTCTTTTTGTCCTCCAAGCGGATCATAAATATGCCCAAAGTTGTCGCGATTCAGTCCATAAGCAATGCAGTTAATGGTAAAATCTCGCCTTAAAAGATCGGATTCCAAATCAGATTTAGTAACAATTGGTTTACGAGAATTTTCTAGATAGCTTTCACTCCTTGCAGTTACGAACTCCAATCGGTAATCCTGGAAATTGACCATGGCCGTACCGAATTTTGGAAAACTAACAATATTTCGTGTCTTTAATACTCTTGCCGCTTTTCTTGCGAATCGCGGACCATCACCAACAACTGCAAAGTCAATGTCTTTTACACTTTTATTCAACAACTTATCACGAATAAATCCGCCAACGGCCCAGACTGATATTTTATTTCCATCGGCAATATTACCAATTATTTTTAAAATTTCTTGTTCGGTCATTTTTTTTATTAATTAATTTATTGTTTTTTCGAAGATAATTTAAAAATGGAAATTTAATCCAGCTAAAAATGCATATCCGCCGAGGCTTGAGCCAACAAAGCCAGGTGTACCTCCTTCACTTGCTGAGGTTACTTCGATCTCTAAATTTAATGCAACGTGAGGAATAATTAAATAATCACCACCGATTTCTAAAAAGAATCCACTACCATTTGTCGATACATCATTCGGATTATCAGGAACTAATAACGAAAGCCCGGCCTTTTCCTTAACTTGAATAAAAGTAAATCCGAGTCCAGTAAAAAAACGCCACCGTTTACTCGATTCGGAATACCATCTAACACCAGCATTAATAATCCTCTCATTCCACTTTGCATTACCCGAGAAATTGTTGTCATTTATCCTGGCCGTTTTTTGGAATCGAGCATATTGAACGGTAACATAATTATTTTTATATGCTCGAAAACTGATTTGACCCGAATGATAGTTGTCCCAGCGACTGCTATAAATTCTGGTATAATTATCCAGTGATGCTCGAAAAAACCCTGTTGAACCGCCAAATATTACTCTGGGTTGAGTGAAATATGACCATGTTGCTATCGCTTCAGTAAATGTAAATATGTTTAATAAGATTAAAACTAAAAATATGATATTTTTTCTATTCAACGATCTCTCCTCCTTAAAAAAATATTCAAAAAATTTGGATAAAAAGGCAACCTTTTTACAAGTTAAAGTGTCTTATAAACAGAGGACGAAATGACAAAAATCAATCAAGGAAAAAAGCTATGTCAACGATTATTATGTTAAGTTTGGCGATTGTAGTCATCTTTTGGCGTCCGCCTTTTAAATTCCCTCAACCATCAAAGAAAATGATAATGCCGATACTCATGATTATCATATTAAGTTCGCTTATACTTTGGGGTACATTTAGATCAACTTCTAATGGAGATTGCTGTCAAAAGACTGTGAAACAAAATGAATCCTCAGGAACATTATTAAGGCAATCTACGTTTGATTTTTAATTGAATCCGATAAATACCACTTAAAAAAACAACTATTATTTCGAATGATTTAAACTTACCTCTTTATCCAGCAAGTGTTTATTCAACCAGCGCTTAATTTGTCTTCCTAAAAAATATATAATAAGAACCAAAAATATCCCAATTACATCAGCAATTACATCATTCATATCAGCCATTCTTCCAGGCACAAATGATTGATGAATTTCATCGGAGATGGCATAGGCACCCCCAAACAGAATTGTTAACCAGCCTGCATGTTCATGGATGAACTGATTTCCTTGAAATATCAATGCTCGCCTGAGTAGATATCCTAAAATCGCGTATTCAATAGCATGAAACAGCTTGTCCTGAAAATCAAAACCCAAGTTTGGTGTAACAATGCTTGACATTGATGATTGAATAAAAATCGCTGTCAACCAGGCAATCGCTGGGAATTGGAACCATAAAAAATGTTTAAATTTTTCCATTGTTGTTGGTCCTGTTGATGCTTGTTATTCTAATCAGTCAATATGTTTCAATTAACAATTCCCACTGATGATAAAACTTACATGGATGATTTTATATTTATGTCCATTGGGAAATAAATTAAACGCCAACTAATAATGAAATTTCAACAGATGTTTTTTATATTCAATCTGTGACAGCCTTATCATGCGCTGGAAAATTTCTTTTATTAGTCTATTCAATCAGTTCTTTAATCGCGCCAGGTACGTAATAATTAATATCCCCTGCAATCATTCCCATTTGTGATAAATCTTCTGCCGCCAGATCGCCAGCTAGCCCGTGAAGAAAAACGCCAACTAAAGCTGCATCAAGTGCTGTTAATTTCTGGGCCAATAATCCAGCTATCATTCCGGTAAGCACATCGCCGGAGCCACCCGTAGCCATACCAGGATTGCCTGTTGAATTAATAAACAGATCTCCATTCGGTGCAGCTATCACAGAGGGGCCACCTTTTAACACAATCACTTTTCCCCATTTCTGTGCGAATTTACGAATTACATTCAAACGATCCTGTTGAATTTCTGAAATTGATAACTCTATCAACCGAGCCAATTCACCGGGATGAGGTGTAATGATCAGCTCTGCAGGATATTTTTGAATTAATTCTGGCGACTTTACCAATGCGTTTAAACCGTCTGCATCAATTACCATTGGTTTTTTGATAGAAGTTAAAAGCCATTTAACGAATTCAACGGTCTCAGCGTTTGTTGAAAGTCCTGGTCCCACAGCCAGAACATCAGCCCACTTTAATAAATCTCCGATTTGATCTTTAGCTTTCAAACTAATTGATTGCTCTTTGGTTTCCGCTAAAGGAACTGTCATCACCTCAGTTAATTTTTGTTCCAATATAGGATTCAGGCTAACCGGGATAGCTAATTTTGTTAAACCAGCACCGACTTGCAGACTGGAAATTGCCGTCAATGTGGCAGCGCCAGTCATTCCTACTGAACCGGCAAATACTACAACTTTCCCACAATTGGTTTTATGAGCGTCTAATTTACGCCGCGGAAGTCGGGAACGAATATCCTCTGGATCTAATAAAAACCTGTGACCATGCAATCTATTACTCACCTCTGGCGGTACACTAATATCAACGACTACAACCTCACCTGCTAAATCTCTGGCAGGCGAAAATAATAATCCGGTTTTGAGATGAGCCATCGTGACTGTGACGTTTGCTTTTACACAGGCACCATGAATTGCGCCCGTATCTGTTTCCATACCTGAAGGAAGATCGACTGAAACAATCGGTGCATCCAGTTGATTCATAAAATTAATAAGCTCTCCCAAAAATCCAATAACAGATCCCGTAACACCAGTGCCCAATAAAGCATCAACTACAAGATCAATTCGGGAAAAAGCTGGAATCTGTTCTAATGAAAAAATCTCACTAATATTTAATCCCATGGTTTCTAGAATTTTTAAATTGATGAGCGCATCTCCCTTAATCGTCTCCTTCTTACCAGCCAAAAACACAGCAACATTCGCACCTCGATTATAGAGATGACGGGCAATTACATAACCATCGCCGCCGTTATTTCCTTTACCACAAAAAATGACAATCTGCTTGTCAAAAACATCTCCTAAGAATCGTTCAATCTCTTCTACGACACCTCGTCCTGCATTTTCCATGAGAACAACACCAGGAATTTCCACCTCATCGATAGTCACTCGATCTATCTGAGACATTTCAGAGGCATTTAGTACAATTTTCATACTTGAATCTCCATTATGAAAATTTTGTCTCTTCAAATAACCTTCTTACTATTTCAAAAGATTTAAATTTCTAAACACATTCTAATACATTCAAAACAATATGTCTTAAATCACTAAAGCTTATAAAATAATATTATTTTTTTTTATATTCAACCATTTTCTCCTTGATTGTTTAATTTTTTTGATGTAATTTTTAAGCTAATTATGTCAATTACAAAGGTCTATCGAATTTTACATGTCTGAAGAAATTTCTGACATCGAACTGATCAATCGTGCATTAACTGGCGATCAGCAGGCCTACCGGGAAATTTTGACAAGATATCGGTCTCCTTTATACAACCTTCTTTATCGAATGGTGCGTAACAAGATGGAAACCGAGGATCTCGTACAGGAAGCTTTCATCAAGGCATTTGCCTCGTTATCCACTTTTAACGACGAATATGCGTTTTCAACGTGGTTATATAAGATCGCTATTAATAATTGTATTGACCATTTTCGAAAAAAGCGACTCAAGACCTATTCGTTAGATAAACCGATTGATTCAAAAGACGGCGAAATCAGGCGTGAATTTCCAGACCCCACTTATCAACCAGATAATACTTTGCTCTCAAAAGAAAAAGACAAACTTATCGAAGAAGCCATCCAGAAACTTCCCGAAAAATATCGCATCTCTATAATACTTCGCCATAATGAAGATAAATCTTATGAGGAAATCAGCCAGATATTGAATATACCGTTGGGTACGGTTAAGGCCCGAATATTTCGCGCTCGCGAAATGTTGAAAAAACAATTAAAAAATAAGCTGTTCCTCTGATTAACAATGAATTGAAGCTTGCATATCAAAATTTGTGACCAGTTGTTGAAAATTAAATTAAAGGAATGTCGGAATAAGGGAATCATTCTTTAATGAATGCCCCCCGAGAGTCAAACTTGGAGCTCGTCTTATAGAATTAATGGCTGACAATATTAACTGAATTGTACTTGACGTTAGTGGTGGTAAGGCGATTGCTCTGGCGATCAAACTGGCGAGAGGTTTTACAGAAAAAAGTGATATCATCTCCGCTTTCGGAGGCTATCATGGTCATACTGGCTTTGCCCTGGGGGCAGGGGATGAGCGATTTAGTAACCCTTTTGAACCTCAGGCTCCAAGATTTACCCAGGTAAAGTTTAATGATTTGAATGCCCTGGAAAAGGTCATGAATTCTCAAACGGCGACTGTATTTTTTAAAACCATGCCTGCTACATTGGGTATCTATGTCCCTGATGATGCTTATTTTTTAAAGATCAGGCAACTTTGTTATAAGTTCGGCGCTTTACTCATCATTGATAAAGTCCAAACATGTTTGGGCAGAACTGGAAAACTATGGGTATTTGAAATCATCCTTTTAATGAAATCCTTTTTCTAGTTATGAATTCGAAATGAACATTTCCTCTTCATTTTTCATTATCCCCAATTCACTATTTGCTTTTTACTATTTACTTTTCCCCCTATTCACTTTTCACTTTTAACTATTCACTATTTACTTTTCCCTTGCTGATATACACCAGCCTCCTTCAAACTCTTCTCCACAATCATCCGAATCGAATCCGCATTCATAATAGGAATATGTTGCAGCGCTTCAAGATTCTTCAAAGACTCTAAAGATTTTAGCGCTTCTAAGCCTTGCAATGCTTTAAGATGTTCCTGTTCCTTTAAATATCTCAGCGATTCCAACTCCTGTCGTCTGTGCTCCATTTCCTTTTGCATTTCTTCCTGGAAATTTTTCCGCCAGACGATAATGCGTTCCTGTTCCAGTTCTCGCATCTCTTTCTGCAATCGTCGGTACTCTTTCTGATCCAATTGATGTTTTAAATTAGCATCGATAGCGATCCTCAAACCATCGTCGACACGATATTTCATCCAAATATGTGGTTGTTGAAATTTCATGTGCTGCTCTTTCAGGGCTTTATGCGCCTCGATATTGAATTCGTAAGCAGACCTAATTCGTTCTCCCAGATTTTTCCATTCTTCTGGCGGGATAACTTTGGGAAGTTCTGGCGGTTTCGGAGTTACGAAAACGAATTGTGGTGTTTTGGATTTCTTTTCTATTTCAGGCGTTTTGAAGGTATCCATATCGACCTGCTCAATTCTGACTGGCTCTGCAAGTGATAATTTCAAAATTGCTTCGGCTTCCTTTGGCGTGATAACAGTATCGACATTACTTAGATTCAATATCGTTGCTGCAACATGCTCAATCTTCTCAGGCGTCACCTCTTTCTTTTTCGCCTTTTCAAAGAAATCTGCATAAAGTTCCTCGACTGGTTTCTTATCCGGTGTATCTGGAACCATTGCCATGAGCTTTTCCCCTAACAATCCAAGGGAATATTCTAATACATCCTGCTTGGATTCTTTATCGATGAAAACCAGCCAGAATATCGCTGCCGTAATAATGATTGTAACCAAAAAGAATCCAACATTTTTTAACGCCTTCCACATTTTACGATCCTCCTTATACTCATTTCGGATTTGAAAATTTAGCGATGATTATTCCTTTAATTATTAAGTATTAATTGATATTAAAATCTTAAACCTCAATGGATATTCTAAAACTTATTATCTTTTGATTTAACTGACTCTAAATCATTTACTTTGTTTAAATCGTTCCTTCACTAAATTAACAATTAAAATTAGTTTTTTTCAAAAATAATTTGGTTATATTTATCCGCTAAAGGACAGACATCAGTTTTCAACTTTTTTGAAAATTAGTCGCGATTTTTCACAGGATAAATATAGTTCTCTCCCATTTTAATCTGCTTTACTTTTCCATCCGATCCCATTTCAAAAACAAACAGCTCGCCATTTCCATTTTCGCCTGTCATTCGAAATGTGTGCTCACCCTCTGGCGTTAGTTGGATAATTGACGCGGTTGGATTATCCTCTGGAGGATAATCGAATCCATATAAAACTAATTCTTTATTTAAGATCATCACCTCATATTCCCAGTCAGTTGGATCGCTATATTTGCCCACATATCTTTTCCATTCTGGATTAAATTCTACTACTTTTTTGAGCATTGCAACTGCTTTTTTAATGGTCGGCGCTACGAGATCATAGATATGATTGGCAAAGAAACTTGGCGAACAGTCCTCTGTATTGGTCATGACAATCACGCCAATTTTTTCATCAGGACAAAAAGTAATTTGCGTCCGAAAGCCTGCAACCCAACCGCCATGTCCGACAAATGATTTATCATCACGATGGGAAATACTAAATCCCAATCCCCAACCATTTTTCCAATTTGGCTGGAGCCAGTGGATTCGTTGCATTTCTCTGAGCGTGCTGCCTTTCAAGATTTGATCGTTGCCCAGAGCTCCATCACGAAATTGCAGCGAAATGAATTTGGCGAGATCTTCTACCGTGGAAGACATATTCGCAGCAGGAGTCAATCCTTTGGCGTCGATGAATGGCATGATTTTACGGGTACCGTCAGGCAATCGTCGTCCATAACCTGTGGCGAGTCGTTCTTTATGCTCGTCAGTCAGATTCACACTGGTGTTACTCATGTTCAGAGGTTTGAGAATATGATTTTTTATATATGTCTCATAAGCTTCGCCTGAAACTTTAACAATGATTTGTCCCAATAAAGCGATGCCCAGATTGGAATATTTCAACTTGGTCGCTGATGGATAGATTGTCTCTTGCTTGGGAAGGGTTGCTATTATTTTTTCAATGGTCGGGAACTCATGGTCTGTCCAATATGGAAAAGCTGCTTCTCTGGGAAGTCCCGAGGTATGGGTCATCAACTGACGAATGGTGATGGCGGGCGCATCAGGAAATCGATTTTTAATTTTGAACCAGGGCAGATACTTTGCAATCGGATCATCTAGTTTCAGCTTATTCTGATCCCGAAGCTGCATGATTGCCGTGCAGGTGAATAATTTGGTAATCGAAGCAATCCGATAAACCGTCTGAGGTGTCGCAGGCACCTTTTTTTCCACCGTAGCATAACCAAAACCTTTCGACCAGATCAAGTCCTGATCATAAACGATTCCAACCGACAATCCAGGCAAGCCATAATATTCCATCTGTGCCTTGATCCAGGTCTCTAATAATTTAATGTCGGCGGCGACTTTGTGATGATCAGAGATTTGAGTGCTCTGTGACCATACAGAAGAATAAATCTGGACGAAGAAAAGGACAATCCATATTTTCTTTTTCATGAATTGAATCTCCTTTGCAAATGAAATATCTAATCAGTAAGACATTAGAAGTTTAGAAAAGGTTTCTTTAATTGATCATAAATTTTGAATAAACCTACTGAGATTTTGACTTTTTGTTTCATACAAAAATATAACAAATTCGAAGGGCATTGTCAATTTAATTTTAAGCTAACTTTCATATTTTTGTTAAATAGCTATTCAAAGATTGTTCAATTTTATTGTTGACATTTTGAGTTGAATATCTTACATTCAATTAAAAATTTTTAAGAACATTGATTGAACGGATCATCACAGAGATTCTTTTTAAAAAATCCTCTTAAATCCGTTTCATTCATTTGATCAATGTTTCAATGAATTCATATCGAACAATTTCTTTACAACCATAATGAAGGTTTCTGCCATGTCACAAACGCTATTAACAATTTCATTACGAAGATTAGAGGATAGTAAGAAAATAATTTCAATCCGACCTGCTGCGCCGAAAGAATTTCACATCTCGCTAGATGCCAGGGATAAATACCAATTCGATGAATCCCTTTTCACACTGTCTGGAAATGTGATTTTCGCCAATTTCCATGCTGCCAGACGGTTTGCTCAAAAAATGAACGATAAGCGGGATCTGGTCAATTTTCCTGAACAGGCGGTTAAAGCGGGACAAATTAATGCATTGGGATTGATCGATGAAATTTTACACTATGTGGTTGAGCTTTATCGGCAACAGGTAAATTCAGAAATTATGAAGAAGGCCCTGGAATGGTTAAACGAAAAATTCAAGAAATCAGAAGTTGAAAAAACGTTACGAAAATTTGCAGAAGAATTCCCTCCTATTGCTGTCTATCAAAGAAAAATCGATTTGGAAAAATATCTACAAAATGAAACGGAAGGTATACCGAATCTTCAGATTATACTGGAAGAAATGTTACTGCTATGGCTGGCAAATCAAAATCCAGCCTTTTCCTCATTCCTGGAGTTTTTTGATGATGAAATATTAGATAAACAGACGAAATATTTGCAGCTTGTTGAAAGATTGCAAGATTTCTTTGACAAGCAACCACGTTTCGGACCCGAAAACCAAAATCTGATCGATATGCTCCGCAGTCCTGCAATTTTAGTTCCATATTCGCTTTCAGGACAACTACAATACATGCTGGAAAAATGGGGCATGATGTTAGGCAAATATCTCACTCGATTGCTGAGCAGCCTTGATTTCATCAAAGAAGAAGAAAAGATGCGATTCGCATTTGGACCTGGTCCAATCCGCGTTTATGAATTTAGAGGGCTGGAAGAAGAACCAGAACGTTTCAGTACCGACCGAGATTGGATGCCTCGTTTAGTTCTAATTGCGAAAAGTACGCTGGTGTGGCTTGACCAACTTTCTAAAAAATATCAACGGTCAATTACACGGCTGGATCAAATCCCTGATGAAGAACTTGATCAATTAGCACGATGGGGATTTACAGGGCTTTGGCTCATTGGCATCTGGGAACGTTGTAAGGCATCAAAAAAAATAAAACAACTGTGCGGTAATCCCGAGGCTGAGGCTTCAGCCTATTCCTTACACGATTACGTGATCGCTTCTGAATTAGGCGGAGATGAATCGTTCTTTAATCTCAAAGAACGCTGCTGGCATCGCGGAATACGAGTCGCCAGCGACATGGTGCCGAACCATACAGGAATTATTTCTAAATGGGTCATTGAACATCCTGACTGGTTCATTTCACTGGATTACAGTCCTTTTCCTTCTTACTCGTTCAATGGCCCCAATCTTTCTAATAATCAACGAGTCGGCATTTTTGCTGAGGATCATTATTACTCTCGAACCGATGCTGCTGTGGTTTTCAAAAGAGTTGATTTTAGGACTGGAGATGAGAAATATATCTACCACGGCAATGATGGCACCAGCATGCCCTGGAATGACACGGCACAATTGAATTATCTGAAGCCGGAAGTGCGGGAGGCCGTCATCCAGACGATTCTTTATGTCGCGCGCCGCTTTCCCATCATTCGTTTTGATGCCGCGATGACACTAACCAAAAGGCATTACCAGCGTCTGTGGTTCCCCGAGCCTGGCACAGGTGGCGATATTCCATCTCGGGCTGAACACGGTTTAACAAAGAAAAAATTCGGCGAACTAATTCCCAATGAATTCTGGCGAGATGTGGTGGATCGTGTCGCACAGGAAATTCCCGATACCCTGCTGCTGGCCGAAGCCTTCTGGTTAATGGAAGGCTACTTTGTTCGGACGCTGGGCATGCATCGGGTTTACAATAGTGCATTTATGAACATGCTGAAAAATGAAGATAATCAGAAATATCGCAGCGTCATTAAAAACACCATGGAGTTTAATCCTGAAATACTCAAACGTTATGTAAATTTTATGAATAACCCGGATGAAAAGACGGCTGTGGAACAATTCGGAAAAGATGATAAATATTTCGGTGTCTGCACCATGATGGTGACCATGCCCGGCTTGCCGATGTTCGGTCATGGCCAAATAGAAGGTTTCACAGAGAAATACGGCATGGAATATCGCCGCGCCTATTGGGAAGAGCATCCTGATTGGGATTTGATCCATCGCCACGAAAGAGCAATCTTTCCGTTGATGAAAAAACGTTATTTGTTTGCTCAAGTGCACAACTTCTTGCTTTACGATTTTTATGCACCTGAAGGCTATGTCAACGAAAACGTCTTTGCTTACTCCAATCGATCTGGAAATGAGCGAGCACTGGTGGTTTATAACAATAAATTTGAACATGCCAGGGGCTGGATTAAATCCTCTGCTGCCTATGCCGAAAAAATTGGAAATGGTAATGATCAGCTTCTGGTTCAAAAGAATTTAGGAGAAGGTTTAGCGCTTCGCAATGATGAAAAGTATTTTTGCATTTTCAGAGATCATACTAATGATCTGGAATTCATCCGTACGAATAGACAACTTTGGGATCAGGGCTTGTATGTCGAACTGGGTGCATTCAAGTATCATGTGTTTTTAGATTTCCGAGAGGTACAGGACAATGAGTGGCATCATTATGCCCAGTTAAATGCCTATTTAGATGGTCGCGGCGTCCCCAGTATCGACGAAACCATGAAGGAACTGTTCCTCCGTCCCATTCATCAAAAATTTGCAGCGTTGATGAATGCAGAAACCATTCAGCGTTTGATTGCAGAAAAAGTAGCTACCAAAAAACCGAAACTTGATACCAACGTTTTGGATGAGATCGAAGCCAAATATATTGAATTCCTCAATGAAGTCAGGAATTTCACCTCTTCCAATGGGAATATAATCACAATCGCCAAAGATGTTAGGAATGAACTGGAAGCGATTTTACAGCTTGAAAATCTTGATCAACGATTTGCAGCTTCTAGATCGAAAAATCTAAAAAATGCAATAACATTTTTAAATGAGTCTTTGTCCCATGATCTTTTCAATTGTAGCGTCATGTTCGGTAGGGTCCTGGTTCGCCATTTAGGACGAATGGTGACTGAAGAAGACCACGAAGCCCAAAGCCGAAGCTGGATCGACGAATGGCTGCTGGGAAAAATCATGCTCCCCGTTTTTCATGATTTAGGTTTGGATGACAGACAATCCTGGCAAGCACTGGTGTTAATCAAAATACTTACCAGTCACCAGAATTGGTTCAAAACAAATGAAACCAAAAAGGGATTGGCTTACCGCATCTTCAAAAAGCTCATCGAAGATCAGGAAATTCAGCAATTTCTGCAAGTTAATCGCTATCAGGATGTTTTGTGGTTTAATAAAGAGGGGTTTGAGATGTTGGTAGGTTGGTTGTTTGATATTGCAATTATTGAAACGTTAACGAATAAATCGTTGAAACAAAATGAAATTACAAAACTGATTTCAGATCGATCTAATTTAATTCAAATCTGGCTTGATGCGGAGAGTCAGTCTGGTTACCAGGTTGATAAATTTTTGGAGGATTTGAAAAGTAGAGTTTAAATTTTTCTCACAAAAAGTAACCAATCTCATAAACGAACTGTTGTTGAAAGATATAGTTTGATTTCAACTAAATGAAATTTTTAAAATCCTTATATTTTAATTGAATAAAATTAACGGTAATTTATATTTTGTTTTCTCAATGAAATTATCTCATTGACATTATAAAATCAATTTTTTAAAATGAATCCTATCATCAGCGAATACTTTAGTATTATCGAAGAAATTTTAGGTAAAAATAGCAGACTCCAAAATTGAGAGTGACACAACAAATGTTCAGTTTCAAAAAACACCGTCGAAAACGTTTAATGAAACAAAAGCTGCCAGCCAAATGGCTCTCGATCATCGAGAGAAATGTACCATACCACCGCGGTCTATTCCCAGAAGAACAATTTGAACTAGAGGGACTCATTCAGGTCTTTCTAGATGAAAAGCAGTTCGAAGGCTGCGGTGGTCTGGAAATTACTGACGAAATACGAGTGACCATTGCCGCTCAAGCCTGCATTTTATTACTGGGTCGTGAAACTGACTTCTACCCTACCTTACGTTCAATACTCGTCTATCCTCATGCTTATGTTGCCCCAGTGAAAAAAGTACAATCCAACTTCCTTGTCACTGAAGGCTTGGAAGCTCGATTTGGTGAATCCTGGTCCCATGGATATGTCGTGTTATCATGGGATGATGTTTTAAGAGGAGCCTCAGATATTCATGATGGACATAATCTCGTTTTTCACGAATTCGCCCATCAATTAGATGAAGAGTCTGGAGCAGCAGACGGCCTACCCGTTCTGCTAAAGCGCTCCATGTATATTGCCTGGGCACGAGTGCTTAGCGAAGAATATAAGGCCATAATCAAAAATATTGAACAAAATCGTCCTACCTTACTGGATAAATATGGCGCCATCAGTCCCGCTGAATTCTTTGCTGTCGCTACTGAATTCTTCTTTGAAAAACCTGTGGAGTTAAAACGATTACATCCAAAATTGTATGAACAATTGAGATCGTTTTATCAGAGGGATCCTGCTTGTAAAGTGAAAGATACTTAAGAAAAATAATCAAAAGTTAATATGATTTGAGAATAAATAGATATTATCAATTAATCAGAAATGGAGGAAAAAGCCCATGGAAGATACCAAATTGATCATCGATTTAGATATCGCTTACGAAAGTATCTCATTACCTCAAAAGATCATAATCCCTATCAGCGAAGGAAAAATTGGCCTCTGGAGCTACACGCAACACAAAACAGATCCTTTAAGTGCCGAGAAGATAAAAATTGGCTATGTGGGAGAAGATCGGATTAAAATTAACATGCGGCTGACTGGTCGTGTGGATGTCAATAATTTTCCAGATTTAATATTCGGAGGGACCAAAGTAAGAATTGATGCAGGAATGATTGTCGAGACCAGCAACTTGTGTATTCTTGATCCTAAACTAACCAATTTAGATTTGCCGAATGTTCCCAATTTTGCTGATAATATTCTTAGAGATATTTTGAATAAAAACTTAGCAGAACTTATGGATGGCATAAAGGTGGATCTTCAGACAATATTAGAGAACACAAGAAGACAACTTAACAAATCAATTCCTTTCAAAATTAAGTTAAATAAGGAAAAATATAATTATGAACTTCGACTGAATATTGAACCAATCGAACCCGAATTTAAAATTAATCCCCAGGGAATTCGACTTAAGCTTTATATGATTCTCAAACCAACGGTCACAAGATTAGAGCAAGCAAACGCCTAAAGCAAAACAATTAATTCTCGACTCGTTATTTTTTTAAAGATACTGGATTCTCGATAATTGATATTGGATATTTACGGCTATCCGAGAACTACATGAAAAAATCATTTCCAGTGTCATTGAGAAATCTGTTTAATTGAAAATAAGGTAATTCGATTTCTTTTTCCCAATCAATCGGAAGAAAGTGGGTTCCATCGCTTTGACGGTTTAAGACAATATGAACCGTATCTAATTTTTCTGGTTGAATAATGGATGTGGTGATGAGTTCGAAGTATTCAGAAGTTACTAGCCGATCGGATGTGTAGTGTCGTCTATTTTGATAAAAAATCGTATTTTGTCCCTCTAATCCGGGATAATAATTCAGATAGGTCATTAAAGATTCCGCTTGTTGATAATTATATGCACTAGCCAGGGCCATATTGGTGAGGATAAATGCCGTATAATTGGTTTTGTCGACTCGAAAAATTGGAATGGGTTCGTAGCCAGTACCGTCACCTATCGCTTTAAATTCATAAGGAGTACTTAGTCTTATTAATGAAAGCGCACGTATTCGGTCATGAAAATCTAAATATTGTTCACGAAGTTTCGGGAGTAATTCATCAATCTCATCAATAGTTAGTTGGAAAAATTTCTTAGAGAAAGGTAGCA
>JABAOH010055080.1_pt2 | contig 20067 bp, 19 predicted proteins | sample 7062181 | NCBI WGS metagenome assembly JABAOH01 (sample SAMN14538630, study PRJNA623070) | marine sediment metagenome | biome: marine biome [ENVO:00000428]; feature: marine pelagic biome [ENVO:01000023]; material: deep marine sediment [ENVO:00002113]; isolation source: pool of 5 deep marine... | reverse complement strand
GGATGCGAAGCTTATGTGAAACATGAAAATCATCAACCCGTCGGAGCTTTCAAGGTACGGGGTGGCGTCAACCTTGTTTCTCAGCTTTCTGAGGATGAGAAACACCGCGGTGTTATCGCCGCGTCGACGGGAAACCATGGCCAATCTGTCGCTTATGGGGCGAAGCTTTTCGATGTGAAAGCAACTATCTGCGTTCCTGAAAAGGCCAACCCGGTGAAGGTGGAATCTATGCGGCACCTAGGTGCAGAGATCGTTTTTCACGGAAGCGACTTTGACGATGCGCGGCTGCACGCAGAAGACCTGGCCCGGCAAAGGGGATACCGCTACATCCATTCGGGAGACGAGCCGCTCTTGATAGCAGGTGTCGGAACATATGCTCTTGAAATTGTAGAGGACCAGCCCGATATCGAAACGATGATCGTTCCGATTGGGGGCGGAAGCGGCGCCTCGGGATGCTGCATCGTCGCCAAGTCCATCGACCCTCAGATCACGATTGTCGGTGTGCAGGCTGAAAAGGCACCATCGGCGTATCTTTCATGGAAAGAAAACCGTCGCGTTGAAGCTCAGATGGAGACATTCGCAGAGGGTCTCGCGACCCGAACTCCCTTTGACCTTCCCCAAAGCATCATGCAGGATCCTGACATGGGGCTCGATGATTTCATTTTAGTTAGCGAAGAGGAACTCCGGCGAGCCGTGATCATAGCCATCGAAAAGACTCGTAACCTCGCCGAGGGAGCTGGGGCCGCCCCTATCGCGGCGGCGCTAAAGCTGAAAGGGCGAATTTCCGGCGAAAAGGTGGCGCTGATCATGAGCGGAGGCAACCTGTCTCTTGAAACTCTCCGAGAGATACTCAGGTTATCGTCCCCGTGAATCTATGGGAGATCTCTCAGGAGCTGAGAAAAGGAACTTCACGCAAATGCTGTCCCTTGTCCGTCGTTCGCTCTGACAACTCGCAGCCGACACCTGACGTCGATTGATCAGGAAGCCTAAAAGTAAGGGGGGAAAAGAATCTAAAAGAGAACTCGGTTGCGCGTGCAATTACGGCCGACTGGCTTCCCTGTCCTTTATCGGACAATTCGCTCCACTGTCGGAACAGCACGGCCCTTTCCCTGAAAAAATCTTCCTGAAATACCTTACGGTGAAGAACCCGGCTCCGACCAGTACGACAATAAGAATTATTGTCTGAATCATTCTTTTCCTCTTTTGCACGGGGCACGCTTTTCGCAGTCACCTGACAGCTCTAGGCCGGCACTAATTCCCTTTATCCAAGTCCCAGAATCATCCCCCCCTGATAAATGACAAAGGCCAAAATCCAGGCCAGGAGGAGGCCGTACCCAACTGAAAAACCGGTCCATTGCCAGGACCCGGTTTCTCGCCGAATGGTGGCCACCGTGGCCAAGCACGGTGTGTAGATCAGGACAAAGATCATAAAGGCGTAGCCGGTTAGGGGGCTCATCGCGTCTCTAATAGAAGCTCTCAAGCGCTCACTCTCTTCTCCTGCTTTCGTTCCGGCCTGATAGAGGATCCCAAAGGTGCTGACCACGATTTCCTTTGCCACAAAACCGGTGAGTAAGGCCACACCGCCCTTCCAATCAAAACCCAACGGGCGCAGCACCGGAGCAATTCCCTTCCCTAATCTTCCGAGAAGACTATTTCTCTGAAACTCCTCCCGTTCAAGGGCCTCTACCTCGCCAATCTTGGCTTTCATCTCCTGTTCCATCGACGAGACGTCCTCTACCTGCCCGCTCTGGGCCACCCCCACCTTTTCCGCAAGGTATTGTTCCTGAATCCTCTGCCTATCCGCTTCATAATCCCTCGAATAACTCACGTTCCGTGGGAACGAACTGAGGGCCCATACAAGTATCGATCCGATGAGAATCACGCCGCCCATTTTTCTAATGAAGATCGACCCTCTCTCCCACATGTGAATCAGGGTCCCCTTCAGTGTTGGCATGCGGTACGGCGGAAGTTCCAGGACAAAGGGCGATATTTCTCCTCGGAAGAGGGTCCGCTTGAAAATCTGACCCATCAGGATAGCCATCAGAATACCAATCAGATAGATGGAAAAAATGACCGTTCCAGCATTATCTGCGAAAAGGGCTCCAGCAATGAGGACATAAACAGGCAGCCTCGCGCTGCAGCTGATCAAGGGGTTGATGAGAATGGTGAGTATCCTGTCCTTTTTGCTTTCCAGCACACGGGTTGCCATGATCGCCGGCACATTACATCCAAATCCCATGATCATGGGAATGAAGGATTTTCCGTGGAGTCCGAGGGTGTGCATGACCTTATCCATGATAAATGCTGCCCGAGCCATATAGCCTGTATCCTCAAAAAGGGCGATGCAGAAAAAGAGTATGAAAATGTTGGGCAAGAACACAGCTACGCCCCCTACGCCGCTAATAATTCCATCGACCATCAGATCGTTGAGGAGGCCTTCACCCATTAAACTCCCGACAAAGCTGGCGAGGAGCCCAACCCCTGCATCAATCCAATCCATGGGATATTGTCCGACCTTGAAGGTCAGCTGAAACATTGCCCAGATGAAAAAGATAAAAATCGGAAAACCAAGGAGACGATTGGTGAGAACCATGTCGACATGGTCTGATAGATAGCGTCTGTCTCTCCGCGTCTGCTTGAGGGTCTCTTTCAGGGCTCCGTGGATAAACCCATACCGGCGGTCAGCGATAAGCGCCTCAGAATCCTCACCCTGCATGTTGTTCAGATGCTCCTTGCTTGTCTCGAGTTGGGCCAGCACCTTTTTCTCTATACGACTACTCCTGATTTGCCTGATTATTTCTTCATCGTTTTCCAGCAGCTTGATTCCGAACCACCGGGAGTGATGCTCATCTGGGAATGATCCATCCGTGCGAATGACTTCTTGGAGTTTTTCGATTTCTTCCTCCAACTCCAAACCATAATCGATGTGTATATGTCGAGAAACCGATTCTCTGTCTTCAAACACCCTGATGATGGCACTCAAAAGCTCTGCGGTTCCTTGGTTCCTTGTCCCGATGGTTGAGACAAAAGGAACGCCCATCAGGAGCGAGAGTCTCTCGCCATCGATAAGGAGCCCTCTGGATATGGCCAGATCAGCCATGTTCAGAGCAAATACCAGTTTTACCCCCAAATCAATTAACTGGGTTGCCAAATAGAGATTACGTTCCAGGTTAGACGCGTCGACCACGTCGACAACGAGATCGGGCTTTTCCTCGATGATGTAGTTCCGAGCGATGATCTCTTCCAGAGAATAAGCGGTCAGGCTATACGTTCCCGGAAGATCGACGACACTAATCCTATATCCGTCGAAAGTGGTAACCCCCTCCTTCTTCTCAACGGTAACACCGGGCCAATTCCCAACTTTCTGACGGGCCCCAGTCAAATTATTGAATATAGTCGTCTTTCCGGAGTTCGGGTTTCCCATTATGGCAATGGTAATTTCCTTGACCATTACTCTTCTCCGGTCAAAGCAAGATCACGGACCAGGATTTTCTCAGCTTCATCATGTCTCAGACTCACGTGGTACCCCTTCAAAAGGTATTCGATGGGATCCTGAAGAGGTGCGAACCTCTCGACAAGTATCTCCGTCCCTGGGACGAAACCCATCTCCAAGAGTCTCTGCCTGAATCGTCCCGCGCCGGTCACCCGATCGATGACGCCTTTCTCTCCGGTTCTCAATTCGCTGAGTTTTCGGTTAGCCACTGGACATCCCTCAGTCGGTATGTTCCATCGCTGTCACGAGAACCTGTTTGGCGGTTCCAAATCCGAGAGCAACACGCGTTTCTCTTGCAACCACGATCAGGGGCCCTGGGCCGCTACTTTTGATCACTTCAACCTCGGCCCCCAGATTCAATCCCATATTTGTCATCCGCCGCGCCACCCCCTTCCCTCCCAGGAACCCGGCAACTCGAACTTTTTCACCCGGTGTGGCCATGATGAGCGGTATTGTGGACTCTCTTTTTCTAAGACAATTGGAACAGAGCCCGTAGATCTCCATTCTGTGTTGGAGATGATGGAAACCCATTTGCCGCGCCACTCCCGCCTGAAGGGCTTCAATTTCGGGATTCTTGAACTCCAGGATCGATCCACATCGAACGCAAATCAAGTGGTCGTGGTGTTTGCCTAAGTGATGATGCTCATATCGAGGTGCTTGGTCGGTGAATTGCTTTTCCTGAGCAAAACCGTATCGAGAAAAGAGCTCCAGATTCTCCGCAACGAAATCTCCTGAGAAGGTAATGCCTTTTTCCTTGAGAATCTGAGTGAGTTCATCTGCCGTTAGATGGCTTTCTGTATCAAGAAAGGCCTCTAAGACGGCCAATCTCTCATCGATGCGGTCAAGACGCTCCTGCTCGAAGATAATCTTGAACTGTTTGTAAATATCTTTGTGGTCTTCTACAAGCATCCTCTCCCCCGAATCTAGCCTTTACCCCGGGGCTTATGATTCCTCTTCCAACCCATGCTGAAACCCCACAGTGGGACTTTCCGCAGGAATCAATTCTCCATGTTTCAACGCTTTGATGGCGTCGAAAACCGAGCCAGTGGCCTCAACATGGACACAAACGCCGGCCCCGGCTAGAGTGACGAGAGAATTGTGCCCCACATTTCTCACCGCAACGGCATCAACGCCTCTCAGGATGAGCATCCCTGCGGTCTGCACCCCGGCGGCATCTTTCCCTCCATATCGCGGGTTTTCCACCACTTCGTGACCCATCGAATCGAGGTTGACCACGACAAAAAAACGGGTGCGGCCGAAGCAATCATCGACTTGGGAAGTGAGCGTCTTCCCTTTCGAAGCTATGGCAGCTATCATTTCTCAAGGACCCCTACGACTCGCGCGGGAGATTCCCCTTTTCCACCGATCCTGGTTCCCCTCGGTTCCCGGGCTTACCCCGACCGGATGGCCTGCATTTTTTCTGCACGCCGGCTCTCGGAACACACTGAGAGCAGTACCCCAGAAGTTCGACCCGATGGGCGGTGATGACAAATTCGTATTTTTTTCCAATCTGATTCTGGAGCCTTACGATTTCGTCATCTGCGAATTCAAGGACCTTTCCACAACAAATGCATCGGAGATGGCAGTGATGTTTATGACCGTAGATATGTTCATAATGGAGGTGGCCGTCTTCAAAGAAGACCTCTTTAATCAAGCCAGATTCAATGAGAAGCGGAATGGTTCTGTAAACGGAGGCCTTGGAAATCCTTCTCTTCTTGTTTCTCAGACGCAGAAAAAGGCTGTCCGCATCGAAGTGATCATGATTCGAGAAAATCTCTTCAATGATCAACTCCCGTTCCGGCGTATTCCTGAGCCCCTTCTCCGAAATGTATTCTCGAAATCTTTCTATCTCGTCCATAGTACAACTATATTTATTGAGACTCATTCTCAATAATACCCCAATTATCCCGAAATGTCAAGCCGTTTTCATTTTGGAATTCCCCCAAAGAATTAGAAGTGTCGACCATTATGTAAGTACTTTCCTGATGTCTGAGGGATTCTTTTGTCCCTGAAGGACGTTTTCAGAGGAGTGGGATCAGTATTTCCCGGACCGTTGCCCAACGCCCTTTTCTCGGTTTCTGTCTGATGAAAGTGGAAAAGGAGCGCTCTTCGCTGGCCAGAAATCTTTTTTCGACAATTCTAAAGCTCGGCTCCACTGCAAATCCAAAACTCGCCCGCCAAAGGCGGGCTCAGACAGTTGGATTTGCGGCCGCCTCCGCCTCCCTAAGAATTGTGAGCGAAAAAATCTTGATTCGCGCTCAGAGCTTCCTTTCCCCCTTTCTGGTGAAATACTCTGGAAATGACTTCGACACAAGTGGTCTAAAGGAATTCGGACAACAGCCCGTCCCTACCTGTTCGGCCACGGGCGGGAATAGGGTCAACGCGAGAAGGAGGGAGCGAACGGATATGAGCGTTTCATTCAAAAATCCAAAATTGTTTTGAGACATCAGGAAGTGAGAAAACTCTTGCTTTGGAAACTCTGGACTGCCCCTCCCGTGCTTCCTCCGGGGATGGAACTACCGCCGCCCACCGTACGAGGGGTGATGGGGCGAGTTAACAGGGCTGTTCGGGGAAATCTCTCCCAAGAAAAAGAGAATGAAAAGAGAATCAAGCCAAAAAAGCGTCATGTGATCTGATTTCGATTTGCCTAAGCCCGTCATTTTCCTTACAATAGCAGGGAGAACTATCACGTCTATTTATGCCTCCCCGAATCGAGTAGGCAGGACTTGTGACGGAAAGAATGCTCCCAGTTGATGACGCCCTCCAGCGTATCGTCCAATCTGTAAAGGTTTTGGGACCCGAAACCATACCTCTCCTTGACGGATTAAACCGCATTCTGGCTACCAATGTCGGTGCTTCTATGGACCTACCCCCATTCAGTCACTCGACAGTTGACGGTTTTGCTATTCGCCATCAGGATGTGGCGCAAACATCCAGAGAAAAGGGCTCTCTCCTGAGAGTCGTCGAGACTATCGGTGCAGGATCCATCGCGAAAAAGACTGTCAGACCGGGGCTGGCGATTCGTGTGATGACCGGTGCGCCCCTTCCGACCGGGTCTGATGCCGTTGTAAAAGACGAGGACACCGCTCCTGGGGAAGAGGGGACCGACTTCATCGAAGTTAAGAGACCCGTGGCCCCTATGGAAAATGTGGCATCCGCCGGAGAAAATTTGAGGAGCGGCGAAATCGCCTTAAAGAAGGGAACGCTCCTGCGGCCGGGGAACATAGGGATCTTGGCATCCCTGGGCGTTCGAGAGGTTGTCGTGTTTCGGCAGCCTCGATTGGGTCTTCTCTCTACAGGGAGTGAACTTGTCGGACTGGGAAAAAGCATCGGACCGGGAAAAATCTTTGCAAGTTCTTACTATCTTCTTCTCGCAAAACTCAGGGAATGCGGTTGCAATCCTCTTCCCCTTGGTGTGGTCAGAGACGAAGGAACCGATATTAGAAACCGGATTCGGTCGGGTCTTCGCAGCGACGGTGTCATCACGATTGGTGGTACTCGGCATGGGGATTCGGATTGGGTTAGAGATGTCTATCGCACGATGGACATCCTCACCGAATTTGACGGCGTTGCCATGAGTCCAGGCAGGTCTTTTACCTTTGGCTTGTTGAAAGGAAAGCCTGTTTTCAGTTTACCGGGAAGTCCAACAGCCTGCCTCGTTGCCTTCGAGGAACTCGTTAAACCGGCTTTGATGAAGATGAAAGGATGGGGTGAGGACCATGGACCCTGGGGGCCAACCCTCAGGATAAATCTCGAGGGAAGAGTCTCTGGGAAAAAAGGGCTGCGAACGTACATCTTTGCGAGAGTAGTTCTTCGGGATGGGGAACCCGTGGCGCTTCCCATAGAAAGGAAGAATAGAGGCTCGCTCATGCCAGTCATTGACGCTAACGGGATTATCGTGCTTCCTGAGGGTTGCACTGAGCTGGGATCTGGAGATCCGGTCAACGTGAGGCTTGTTGATATGATTGTGTAGAGAAGAAGGATCTGAGAAAGGTCCGAGGAGGCAGATCTTCACAACTCAAACCGCTTTTGCGTGGGATATAGGGATCGGTTGAGACGAATTGTTCAAAACATACGACCAGAAATGGGATGCCTTGGGTTTCGTCCTGATGATGGAGCCTCTAATTCCAGAGCGACGAACCACGGAACGGGATCACACCCGATGATTTCTCGCCCGGACGTGTTCTCATCGGGCTTTTGGACAGCGTGTGTAAAACTGTGTCCATGAAAACGTGGGTCGTCCGCGATGACTCAGTGAGGTTTTGGATATGACACCTATTCTTTCTATCGTGGGTAAATCGGATAGCGGGAAGACGACGCTCATAGAAAAGATCGTTTCCGAACTCAAGCAGAGGGGGTACCGGGTTGCCACCGTCAAACATGATGTCCACGGCTTTGACATCGACAAAGAAGGGAAAGACAGTTGGCGGCATCGAAAGGCTGGCGCCGATGCAGTTATCATCTCCTCTCCAAAACAGATGGCCCTGATCAAGACCGTCGATCGAGATCATACGCTCGCGGAACTGAGAGACCGTTTCGTTGATGACGTTGATATAATCATATCAGAGGGATTCGTGAAGGACATCCAACCGAAGATCGAGGTCTTTAGGAAGGAAACCCACCGCGAGCTGCTCTGTGCCGAAAGTGATAGTCTCGTGGCCGTTGTGGCGAATCAGAAATTCGATGTCTCCGTCCCCTGCTTCGATCTGGATGATGCTAAGGGCGTTGTCGATCTTATTGAGAGGGATTTCCTTCGGCAGGGGGAGAGGGAAGTTCTCTCTCTGTTAGTCGATGGAAAACCTGTTATGCTAACCCCTTTCGTCAAAACCTTCCTAATGGGGGCTGTTCGAGGGATGGTATCTTCCTTGAAAGGCTGTCAGAATCCCAAGAGAATCAAAATTACAATAGACTGAGGGAAGGCGGGCGATCCGGGTCAGCCTTACTGCGCCAAGAGGTTTCCACAATGACGTTCCATCTCCAAGAAGCAACCTCTTCAAGAAAGAGTTGGTTCCAATCCATCGGGACACGGAGGATCCTCACCCCTATGTGTGCACTCGTCCTAGCTTATTTGATGATTCCCGTGTGGAACGTATTCCCTGAGGGTGTCCCAGAGCTATCTACTCAGCTCAAGATCGATCGAATCATTGCGTTTCGCAAAGAGAGAAACGAGTTCCTTAAGAATCATCCTCGCTCTCCATTGAGCAAAGAGGACAGGAGGAAGTTCCGCGACCTGGACGTTTTCCCCATAGACTTGAAGTACGTTTTTGCCGGAAAAATCGACCGGTACAATCTGAATATTCATAATCCTGACTACTACGCCACCTTCCCCACCAATAAAGGGACTAACAAGCGGTACGTCCGATATGGGAAGTTCACCTTCGAGCTCAATGGAAAAACCTATAGGCTCGAGCTCTACAAGTCCATCCTGAGTGATTCTCTGTTCGTTCCTTTCAGAGACAAGACAAATGGCACGGAGACTTATGAAATGGGGCGCTACATCGATGCAGAGATCCTTCCTGGATACCACACCGTCATCGATTTCAACATGGCCTATAGTCCAAACTGTATGTTCAATGACAATTTCACATGTCCGATACCACCGGAGGAAAATTCTCTCTCCGTCAGGATCACAGCCGGGGAGAAGAAGTACAAAAATGCTTCAGAAGGGTCTCAATGACTCCCATCCAGTAACGATTCAATCAGGGAAAAAGCATCTTCGCTTCCCCAGTCCCTCGGTCCCAGAGATTTTCCGATAATTCGACCTTTCTGGTCGATGAGATATGTGGTTGGAAGGGAGGTAACGTGATAGATGGACTTGATTTTTCCCGAAGGGTCCATCAGGATCGGAAAGGTGAGGCCCTTTTTCTCCACAAACGATTGGACCACTTTCGCCCCACCCTGGTCGAGTGATAGAGCCAGGATTACAAACCCCCTGTCTTTGAATCTCTTGTAAAGGACCTCCATCGGGCCCATTTCTCGCTTGCAGGGACCGCACCACGTGGCCCAAAAATTCAGCATGACCACCTTTCCCTGAAACTCATTCAATTGTACGGAATTTCCTCCTTTCAGGTTGATGGCTTCAAAGTTCCGTGCAGAGAATGGCTCCTTATACTTCAGAACCCGCATTCGAAAGAACAGGTCATCTTGGCCAAAGGAGAAGTGGGGTGTCAGAAACAGAACTGTCAAAAGGATAGGGAAGAGAAGTAATCTCTTTGGCGGGAAACTGTGATCGAGAGGCTTTATCATCAGGTCTAGCCATCAGAACTTCGAGCATTATCGGATTTGAATGTCATATGTTCCGATTCTCAATCGAGTCTGTCAAGATTCCGACAATAGAAAGTCCCTACTATTTAGTTCTGGGACTCTGCACAGCTCTTTTCCCGGTGCAGAGGAATGGGATCCCTACGGCCCGGACCGTTCCCGGTTCCTTCAGAACACGCTGGTCACGGCTTTGACAGAGTGATTCGCCGGAAAAGGGGACGGGAAGCTCTCAGCCAAAATTCCTTGTTCGTGGTCTGTCGTCCGTGGTTTGTGGCAAAAAGACTAGGATTTGCCCATCCACGGGATTCAAGTAGGGGGTTCAAGGTATTTCATTCTTAGTCGAATGACGTGAATAGATAGTTACAACTGACCACTGACAACCGACAGCACGAGGAAAATCTTTTCAGCCGCGAATTGGACGTTTCTACAATTTCTCACAGAGCACGCGGAGCCTCAGAGGGAACGTCCTCTGGATTGGTGAGAGGTCAATCCAGAGGAGATAACTTGGCCTAATTTTTCTCATTAAATTAGGCCAAATATCTGATGTATCGACCTTCTCGCTCTGCGAACTCTGAGAGCTCGAGCGATCCCCCAGAGATTTCTGCGGGGGAGAGCGGGCGAGAGAACCGGGGGGTTTTCTGCAAGCCCGTTTTCATCAGATTTTGAAGACTCAGTAAACTCCTCGACTGGTCAAATTGACATTCGGCCCAAAACCCGATAAGGAGTATGATGTTGACTCGAGAAAGCCGTTGAATCCGTTGCGCTTTCATAATCCGCCGGGATTCAATTTGCCTTGGGTTTTTTCGTCTCGCCAAACCGCAGTCAAAACAACGAGAGATACCCAAGTCCTATTCTGAAAGATCCACATAAAACTGTCTTCAGGGGAGAGACTCGCGAGCACACTTAGGCGGTTCAACGGAGTCCAACCATGAAGCGAATCGAAGAGAGGATCGGCCATCTACTGAGAAAAATGAGGGCCACGATTTCTGTCGCCGAATCGTGTACGGGTGGGTTGATCGCTCATCGCATCACGAATGTGGCTGGGAGTTCGGACTACTTTGAGTCGGCAGTTGTGTCTTACAGCAACCAAACCAAAGTGGAACTCCTCAGGGTTCCACAATCCCTGATCGACCAGCATGGACCTGTCTCCGAGGCTGTGGCAAGAGAAATGGCGGAGGGAATTCGTGAGGGAAGAAAAACGACGATTGGACTAGCAGCAACCGGTGTGGCTGGGCCTTCAGGAGGAACACCTGAAGTCCCCGTAGGGACGGTCTTTATTGCCCTTGCCACCCCGGATGATGCCACCGTAAAACGATTTCACTTCCCAGGGAGAAGAATACAGATCAAGGAACTGGCGGCAGAAAAGGCACTGGAAATGGTTTTGGAGTACTGCAACAGTCATGAAGCCACGAGATGAGAAACTCAAGCTGGATCGCCTCAGAGAGATCGTTAGGGGAGCACCCCTTGAGGAACCCCCTGTGTTTCATTTGATCAGAAGGGCACTGCAGGGAATTACGGGACAAGGCAGAAGTCTCGGGGTCCTCCCGTCTTCATTCAACCCCCCGACAACGGCTCACAAGGCACTTATAGAGAGAGCTTGCACGGTGGAACCAATTGATGAAATCGTTTTGGTCCTTGACAAGAAGCCTCTGGACAAAGAGATTGCTGGAGTCTCCCTGGAGCAAAGGCTTTTGATGATGTTGCTGTGCTTCGAGAACGATCCAACTGTGTCAATTGCCTTTACCAATCGAGGACTCTTCGTTGATAAACTCACGCTCCTCAAAAAAGCCTATCCAGACAACACGATGATTAGATTCATTGTGGGGTACGATACGCTGACCAGAATCCTCGATGCGAAGTACTATGAAGACAGAGACGCATCTTTAAACCGTCTCTTTGCAGAATCACGGCTTCTCGTAGCGACCCGTGGAAATGTTGGCACCGACCGAATCAAGCGGCTGGCACTTCAAAAAGAGAATCGCCCCTTTGCCGAGAAAATAGTTCCCTTTGAGATGCCTTTCGCGACGCGACACGTGTCGTCAACCCACATCCGAAAAGACCTATCTAAGGGAAAGACGATCGAGCATCTCGTTCCTGTTGAGATCGCATTTTACTTGAGAAAAACGGGTTTATACAGGATTCGGAGGGATAGGGTGGCACACAATCAGCAATCAAACCGGAAAAGGAGAATCACTGAAAACAGCTTTTAGTTAAACGATTCTCTCTGAATCAGACGCTTGAAAACGCTCACCACCTCTGGGTCGAACTGGGTTCCTGCTTTCTGCTCAAGCTCCATAAGCGCTTTTTCCGATGAAATGGCTTTACGGTAGGGGCGGGTCGAAACCATCGCATCATAGGCATCAGCCACGGCAATGATCCGTGCTTCGAGGGGGATTTGTGATCCGATGAGGCCATCTGGATATCCCCGTCCGTCAAACCGCTCATGATGGTTTCGAATGATAGACCGTATTTCCAGAGGCAGGCTCAACGGTCTGACAATGTTCTCGCCAATGAGAGGGTGTTTTCGCACCATCTGCCATTCATTCCTGCTAGGGACCCCGTCCTTTTCGAGGATATCCGGCACCACGCCGATCTTGCCAATATCATGGAGAAGGCACATTTGACGTAACTGTTCAACTCTCTCCTCAGAGAATCCGAGTTGGCGAGCAATCTTTGTCGAATACTGGGCCACCACTTCGGAATGTCCCCGGGTGTAAGGGTCTTTCGCCTCGAGGGCATAGGCAAGGGCTTGAATGGAGCTGACAAAATTCTTTTTCAGATCCTGGTAGAGTCTGGAGTTTTCTATAGCGATGGCAATATTGTTGGCAAAGCTCACAAGGTAATCCCTATCCTCCTGGCTCACCGCAATCTTATCATCCCTCTTGTCAGCCGCCAGAACGCCGATGATCTTGTTCTTGGCGATGAGTGGGACCACTGCAAACGCCTTTGGTTGAAATAGTTTGATGATTGGATTCTTCAAATTGATCGAGGATTTTTTCACGTCTTCAATAATGGCGGGGACACCCGTGCTGGCGACCCGCGCAAGGATATTGTTCAATCTCGTCAGTGGCACCTCATAATTTTTTATCTTTTCTATGAGATCCTTTTCCGATCCGCTCGCATGAAGAATCTTCAGGGCTTTTTTGTCCTCATCGATGGTGAAAATAACCAATCGATCAAATCCAAAAAGACTCACCAAAAGGCTGAAGGTAACTTCGAGAATGTTCTTCAAATCGAGTATTGAGACAACAGCCTGACTCGCCTCCTGGATCGAGGAGAGTTGTCGCACCTTTTTCTGGAGCTGAAGGTTGAGTTGATGAATCTCATCGTACTTTCGTTGAAGCAGGTGCTTGTCCCGCTCCATTTCCTGAATGCTCTCCTCCAGGAACCTTTTTCGAGTGAAGTCGCCGAATTTCATTGGGAAGAAGAAAGGCCTTTTGGTCCACCTCATCCGATATTCGCAAAAGTCGTCTCCTTCAAAGAAGCAGGCCGTTTCCTGAAGATCCGCTTTAGGCATTTTCCATAACAAGGGAATCGCCTGGTAGACACCCTGGCCAAAATAGCAGAAGCTCCTTGCCGGCTTGGTCTCTTTGAACCAGTGGAGACGAATGATGGCGTCCCGCCGGCCCATTTCGACCAACTCAACGGTCTTATTTCGATTGAATTTGTCGTTTACCTTTTGAATTTTCAGGAGAATACTTTTTGGTGAACCAAAAAATCGGATAAGGACCTTCTGAATGTCACCCACCCGCATATTCACCGTGGAGTCATAGCCAATCGCGAAAGCAATACGGGGATCGTCAAAAATCCCCTGAGCCCGCTCAAACATCTCCGCACAGACCTGGCTCGATACCCAGTTGTTGCCATCCATGAGGTAGGCCTTCGCGTCGGGGAGAACGTCCAGCTCCGGGTGAAGGTTTTCGATAAGGCTATCCACCCTCTCAGGACGTCGAGAGCCGACGTATTCGAGAATTGCCCGTGTGATAACGCAACTATGAATCTTTTCCAACGGTGAGCCCCTCTCAGAAGAACAATCTATTAATACTGTAAATTTTAGTAAAGTCAAGTAAAATAGGTGAAGTATGTGTTCAATTGTTAACAAGGCATCTGAGAACTAAACCGGCCCATTCCGAGTCGGCCGGTTGACATTTGGCCCCATTAAGGCTGATTTAGAGAATTTGCCGAGGGATCTCAATAGGCTGAGAAATTCGTCCTGCTCCAGTGGGCGGGATGACCCGTTGAAATTGCGTGAGTAATTCCAACAAAGGGAAGCGGAAATACAGGAAGATATGATGGCCGTTATACCTAGACAGAATTGCGGCCTCTTTTATTTGGTCTCTGGATTCGGTTATTCGACGGCTCCCACGGAGGTCACTCTCTTTTAATCCGTGGCCCAATCTGCTGGTCTCACCCCCAAAAGAAACAGAGAGATCTGGTGGAATTCGAATTCATGGGAGAACTCATACAGATTATGTCAAATCTTGAAACAGCCTTTGAAAAGCTATTACAATATTTCTGAAGAGGAACAACTGAAATTATTCAGGCACCATGATAGAATAATGTAGGGGTTTCACGGTGGACTGATAACACGAATCGAAGAGGCGAGTGGACAGGGAAAGGTGACGTGGTTGACCGTCGCCACCCGCATTGAATCCAGTCGGTCGATATCTATTGGATGGGAAGAGAAAATGGGAGAAAAAGGTTTTTAGAGGAAAGGAGGGCATTAACTTATGGTTAAGAAAATCCTTGTTGCCACAGATGGTTCAGATCATGCGAGAAGGGCCATTGAGTATGCCAGTGACATCGCGGCGAAGTACGACGCCACCGTCTATCTCCTCCATGTGATTTCAGACAACAAGATCCCTGACGAGGTGCTCCAATACATAAAGGTTGAGAGAATCGAACAACCTCCTCAGGCCGTGTATTTCAAAAAAATCGGTGAGGGCATCGTTGGAGCAGCTGAAAAACGGGCCAGAGAGAACGGTGTAAAAAACGTCCAGTCGGAAGTGGTACAGGGCGACCCGGCTGATAGAATCATCGAGTTTGCCAGGGAAAAGGACGTTGATATGATTATCATTGGAAGTCGTGGCCTGGGAAGCGTCAAAGGCCTGTTTCTCGGAAGCGTTTCCAGCAAAGTATGCCACGCCGCTGATTGTACGTGCGTCACGGTCAAATAGGCTGGTCCTATATATGGTCTGTGATCCTTCTTGGGGAATCGGCCATTTGTGACTTTCTCAACCGGCGGCCTTTGCCGCTGGGCGCCAATGCTACCAACGTGACGTTTCTTAGCCTTTTGCTGGACTCCGGATATTCGGCCTAAAGAGACCCGAGTCAGCAACATCTTTGTTGTCTTGGTTAAGCCAAGAATTTTGGTCCCTTTTCACACCTGGCCTCTGACAGGAAGTACCTTCCAAGAGGCTGGATCGTCAATCTTCAAAGAGATCTAAACCTTTTTTTATCTCTGGGATGTGGACGACAAAGAGGGATTCCTCCGCATCTTCCATCACCGATCCATAGACATAGTCGATATTGATGTTGGCCTGGGCAAACTTCCCCGCTACCTCGCCGAGGGCGCCCGGTTTGTTCTTCAAAGTCAGACAGATGACCGGCTCTATATCAACAGTATACTCCGCGTTTTGCAGAACTTCTTCAGCCTTTTCGGGCTGTTCCACAACCAATCTAATGACCGAGTAATCTGAAGATTCCCGCAGGACGCCACGATAGCTCTCTTCCAAAACGATTCGACGACCGGTTCTCTCCCTGGCTTTGAAAAGCTCTTCAACGTAGTCCCTGGCATTCTGAATGCTAATCGCCAGAATGTTGACATCCTCCCCTTTCAGATAATCACAGAGCTTGAGGAGTTCGCCCGGTGTATTCGGAAGAAAAACAGAGATTTGTTTTGTCTTGGCCATCGTCTTTTCCTCCATCAGCGTGGCGTAGCAATCCCGCGGATCCCCTACCAGTGGAACAGTTCTTTTGTGAACTGCGGGGGGTCGAATCAATTACCAGAATATCGTGCAGAAACAAGTTCGCTCGCATTCTTAACATGAAAAGACGCCCGGTTCAAGGCTTTGTGATATACTCTGCCTGCCCAGCTGTTTACCTCTTGACCACAGAGAGGGGCTGACAACCATGGAGGCAACGAAGAACACCGGTCACCAAATGATCGTCCGACAGGCCTTTCCTGACGACCTCGCCTTCCTCCGTTCCCTTGCCCTCGAGGCGTTCTCGGTTTATGGGGACTATGAGACCGTCTTGACCGATTTCTTCGTTTCCGAAGGCGTCCATACTTACGTCGCTGAGGAGTCTCGGGATGATGGAAATACTCCCGTCGGTATTCTTATGATGATAATCAGAAAAGAGAAGAGACGCGGACCCTACTTTGCTGAAATCGTAGCCATTGCTGTAGAAGAGGCACGGAGGAACCAGGGAATCGGATCCCAGATGATTGAATTCGCCAAGCAGTGGCCCCTCTCTTTTTCAGGACAGATTCCGATCTCTGAAGTCCGTCTGTCTGTCGCCGAATCCAATGTCAAAGGGCAGTCCTTCTTTCACCGTCACGGTTTCGAAATCAACCGCACAGAACCGTGGACTTATCCCGCAGGACAGAAGGCCCTCAGAATGCGCTATATCCTAAAAAAAGAGAATTAATCTGCCTTTCCTATGGCGCGCAACTGATCTAGGACCTCGTTCACAAGGTTCTCTATCGTTTGAGGGCCGAAGTCGAAACGGATACCACCATTCCGAAACAAGACCGGCAGGGGTTTGGAACCACCGAGTGACAAGGAAGATCGAAAAAGCCGGGTAGCTTGCCTGACGTCTTCTCTGGCCAACCTCCACACCTGGAGCGCCCCCAATTGTGCGATTCCATATTCTATGTAATAGAAGGGGTGAAGGAAAAGGTGGGGTTGTTTTTGCCACAAGTTTGAGAGGCCATCATCAAAGCCTTGCCAGTCCTCGATACCGCCGAATCGACGCCGCAGATCGAGCCAAAAATCCCTTCTTTCTTTGCGCGTGTGACCCTCGTGAGTGTAGATCCAGTGCTGGAAAGCATCGATGGTGGCAATCCACGGAAAAAGTGTGATCACCTCTTCAAGAAGATCCTTATAGGAGCGTCGAGAACCCTCTTCATCGTAAAACTCATTCAGAAATTGCGCCCCTAAGAGCTCCATACTCATGGAGGCAACTTCACAGAACTCGATGGGAGGCTCCCGATAGAAATGGAGGGATTCATTGCGGCACGCCAGCGTATGGAAAGCATGGCCACCCTCGTGAAGAAGGGTCCGGACATCCCCGTCGATACCCACTGCATTCATGAAAATAAACGGTAGCCTCACCTCACTGAGGTTACTCTGGTAGCCACCCGGTGCTTTACCCTTGCGACTCTCGAGATCGAGAAGACCCTTCTCTCTGAGGTCGGCAAAGTGTCTCCCAAATTCCGGATCAATCCGACAAAATATCCGAAAACAGCCGTCGATCAGTTCGTCTGAACTTTTGAAGGGATGAAGCGGAGGCCGACCCTCTGTGTCCACATTTAGATCCCATGGCCGGAGGGGGTCAACCCGGAGTCGACTCCGACGTTCTTCCATAATCCCTCTCGCTGCGGGGACGACGACTGTTTCGATAGTCTGGTGAAAATGGAAACAGTCATCGGGCGCGTAATCGAATCGCTCCCTATGGCGGAATGCATAGTCTCGATAGTTTTCAAATCCGGCGTTTCTGGCAATTTCCTGTCGAAGGTCGATGAGTCGATCAAAGATCCCCTCAATCTTCTCGCTATCCTCGAGGCGCCTCGAGATAATCATCTCCCACACGGTCTGTCTGACATTTCGGTCGGGTTGCTCTAAGTATCGCCCGAGTTGTTGGAGGGTTTGCTCTTTGCCCTCGAACCAGCCTGTCATTGCCCCGGTGATCTTCTGGTACTGCTGAGAGAGCTTCGCCTCCTCCACCTCGAGAGGGACATTCTCCTCCCTGAACAACAAGACTTCATTTTCAATCCTCCGATCCAAAACGGCGTATCGCTCCCGCTCGAGACTGCTTCGAAGGGGATGGTCAGTGTACTTTCTGAACAGCTTCTGCCACCACGGTTTGAATCGAGGAGCAATCTCTTCCACGAAATAGAGATACGCCTTTTCGGACACTGGATCGTCTGTATGGCATGTCATGGCAATGTAGCGGCGCGAGCCCTCCTCATCAATGCAAGAGGCCAACTCGCTGAGATCCAAAAGCCATCGCTCCATGTCAGCCCGGGTCTCTATCTCTCTCGAATGGAGGGCCACCAAAAGAGGCTCTATGTCGGCCCATCGGCCTAAGTCTGCATCCGGGGGAACGAGCCGCCGTGGAAACTCCTTCTCTTCTTGAGCTGTCCTATCCATGACCGCCTCCTCCCGATCTCAAAGAGATCAACGGCGACTGGGCAAAATTGAGCGCCCATGTCATTCTCGCCAAACGAAACGTGAAGCCATCAAGCGTTGTGATCCCTATCATACATGATTTGTCCCTTCGAATTGAATAGGTCGTCGCCCTCATCATATCCCAAACCTGGCCAAACAGCTTCTTGCAAGCCTTTTTCAAATTTCTCCGGTTCTCGACCAGTGTTGTCGATCCAAACAATCCCTTGGCATGGGGCTTGCTTAGCCACGAGGTAGTATCTGGTCTCTGAAAAAGAGCGTCGGGGGTGCCCGTTCCGGTGGATTATGGGGAAAACCTTTCCTAGGACGATGGATCGGTTCATACAATGATATGCAAGAGATGTGCTAAGGCATACCCGGTTGACATCAGTCAGCCCTGGCCTGGCGGTTCAAGCGCCCCAGGGGTGTTTTTTTTCTTCGCCCTTTTTCTGTACGCCATCGCTGGGTTTCTCTTCCTGATTCACGCGGGCTACTGGAGTTGGATTGTACTGGGGATTTCAGTCTTCGTCTCCATACAGGTGCCCTTCGCATGGAGCGCCTGCCGGGGGCCTGCCGGTCTGCATGATCACGGTGGAAAGAAGTGCCCTTCCTGTGGGGGTATCAACACGGTGTATCCCTGGTCTTTCTAACGAGAACCGACCAATTCACCACAGCCTGTCGACGGTGTCGTGCTTTGACATGAGACAGTTCTAGCTGACGGCTGTGCCTAACAACTCGGAACAGTTGATCTCAACCTTTTAGCTCACCATGGATGTCATAGTTGTGCAAGGCGACCTCTTGGATCAGGACGTTAACTGCATCGTTAACCCTTGGAATCGGAATATAATTCCCTGGTGGCTACTTCTTCCGCAGGGGGTTTCGGGCGCTATAAAAAACGTGGCGGCCATGATCCGTTCCGAGAACTTGCCCGCAAAGGGCCAATTCCCTTGGGCGGTGCCGTTTTGACGGGAGCAGGTCGTCTGCCATTTAAAGCAATCATCCACGTCGCCGGCATCGGTATGTTCTGGCGTTCCTCGGAGCGGCCAATTCGATCATCAGTTCGGAACGCGATCGGTCTAGCCAAGGAGAGAGGATTTGGTTCAATTGCTTTTCCTTTGATTGGTGCCGGCACAGGTGGGAGCAAAGCAGAAAAAGTTATTGACATCATACGGTTTGAACTGTCTCGGCTTGAGTTTGAAGGGGAGGTTCGAATCGTCCAATATAAGAGGGCAGGCTAGGCATTTGGAACTGACGAGAGGATCAGTGGATCTGTTTTCCAGGTCAGCGAGTCTCAGCTGCTAGCGCTAAAAATCGAGTACGCAAAGATGCTCGGTTGTAAAGGAAATTCAAATGAACACTTTTATACATTATTGAGGACCTGGATCCCACAGGCACGAAAGGATTATACAACCTACGGTAATCAATATCTTCAAAAAAGAGAAAATCATCTGAACAGGCTTCTCACCAAGAATGGTTTCGACCGGATTGAACTAGATCACCTTTTAGTCAGTGGTAAACTGAAAGAGGCAGAAGAAGTAATCAGTCATTGTTATTTATCCGATGATACCGTGTCAAATACCCTTGTTTCCTATTTTCAATCAAAAGGTCTAGAGTACATTGATCCATCATCACTCAATTCAGTTTATGAACTGTTTGTCGCAGGAGACTATTCATTTTTCTGGACCTTTGGAGCCCTATTGACAAAAAGAGCTTTAAGTGAATGTGCAAATTATCGTAAAACAGACATTGATACGATATTTAGTAACTCAAGATTCGAAAAACTCTCGCATCGAGTTGCTATAAAAGAGAACTTGTTTAGAATTTATGCTACAGGAGTAATTGCACCGACCCTAAATGTCTTTCCTCATCCAGAGTTCTTAATACACGGTTCGCGTGTGTGGTTTTTCAAGGGATGGAGAACAG
>JABAOH010013496.1_pt2 | contig 20076 bp, 15 predicted proteins | sample 7062181 | NCBI WGS metagenome assembly JABAOH01 (sample SAMN14538630, study PRJNA623070) | marine sediment metagenome | biome: marine biome [ENVO:00000428]; feature: marine pelagic biome [ENVO:01000023]; material: deep marine sediment [ENVO:00002113]; isolation source: pool of 5 deep marine... | reverse complement strand
CTCGCAGATGTGGTTCTCATGCCCCCGGTAATAGTCCACCAGCACGTGCAAGTAATGGGGACGGCACTCAGGGCAACCGGTGCTGTTCAATTGAAAGGCCAGATTCTGGAAGCCCAAATCCTCGTACAATTGCCAGGCCACGGACATGATCTCCAGATCCACAGCCGGGTCCTGTTCGCCGATGGCTTCCACGTTCCATTGATAGAACTGGCGGTAGCGTCCAGCTTGGGGCCGCTCGTAACGAAAGGCCGGGCCGATGGAGTAGAGTTTGACTGGTTGGGGCAGGGTATGCATCCCGTGCTCGATGTAGGCGCGCACCGTGCCGGCGGTGAACTCGGGGCGCAGGGTGATGGGATCTCCGCCCTTATCGGTGAAGCTGTACATCTCCTTCTCGACGATGTCCGTGGTCTCGCCCACGCTGCGCACAAAGAGGGACGTCTCCTCGAAGATAGGCGTCTCTATCTGGCGGTAGCCGTAGAGGGCGCAGATGTGGTGGATGCGGTCGTAGATGTGACGCCAGTAGGGCTGATCCTCCGGCAGGATGTCCAACGTGCCACGCGGTGCTCGGTATTGCATCTTCTCCTCCTAAGTGTTGACCCTTCACATTATAGCGCATTTCGGCCCAGTTGTCTACTTGCTTTTCGATTCAAACTGTGGTATAGTAATATTGTCAAGCATTTGCCGGTGTTCAAGATTTCACCATCGTTGCTCACACCGCAGCAGATAGTCAAGGTGGGAGGTAAGAGAAAGAAGACATAAGGAGCCGATCTTTTCTGCAGGCTGGGAAGGGATTGGCTTTTGTTTTTGGGCATATTCTGATGCGCGTGCTACGCCCGCGCAAAGTGCGGCCTGTCACGTGGTTCGTTCTCAGCTCTCTATCTCTCCTCTCTATCTCGTCCGAGGTGGTCAGTTTGCTGGTGATGATCGGCAAAGGGCTGAGCGGCAAAGAGATCAGCCATCTGCTGGGCCGAGAGCAGAAAGTGGTGCAACAGTACATCGAGATCGCCATCCGCTACCACCCGGACCTGCCCCCAGATACGGATTGAGCAAGCTATACGATGGTGAAAAATATCCCTACGTGACTTTCTTGACAAAATGTGGTATGATAGATAATGGTGACAAATGTCCCCAGTGTGACTTTCTTGACAAGATGTGGTATAATAGAATTAGTGAGTTTAAGCACGAAGAATTTCCTTCAGCATCTGCTTGCGCTTTGACATGATTGACCTGCTTCAAAGTTTGGTAGGCGGAATGATTCTCTGTCCCTTCAGTAGAGTCAATCATGTTTATGACTGTTACTGAAACTGAATAAAGTAGGCCCACATATTCAACCGAGGAGGAGGGGGGACCATGGTTGACTACAATCCGGTAAACTCGAATGCCAGTGATGACGCAAAAAGGCTGCTGAATTGGCTGGCGGGTCGTCACGAGCGGGTCGTCTGCGGCCAGCAGATTTGCTGCGGTTGGGATCTGCCTGCCGCCTACGCCACCTACATCACCGCCCTGTACAACGAGACCGGCAAGTACCCGGCCATGCTCGGCGCTGATTTGGCCTATGGCGATTGGAGCGAGTCTGGCCAGAACTCTACGCTGATAGACTATTGGAACAACGGGGGACTGATCACGCTTAACTGGACCGCCTGGAACCCGTGGACGGGAAACGGCGTCGAATGGTCGTCGGAGGGCCGTGCCAGCGACAGGACCATCGGCGACATGGCTGACCTTTATACGCCCGGCAATGACGCCTACGATATGTGGCACGCCGACATGGACCGCAAAGCGGGATGGCTTGACGAACTCCAGGACGCGGACGTGGTCGTTTTGTGGCGTCCTCTCCATGAGATGAACGGCTGCTGGATGTGGTGGTGTTGCAGGGATCAGACAAAGTTCGTCAATGTCTGGAGACACATGTTCGACTACTTCACAGACACCAAGGGGTTGAACAACCTGCTGTGGGTGTACGCTCCCAATAGGGGGCCGGTGACCTACGCCGCAGAGTATTACTATCCGGGTGATGATTATGTTGATATAGTTGGATTAGACTATTACCTGGACTCAGGCGACTTGGATCTGATCGGGGAGCGGGGCTGGCCCGAACTCAAGGCGCTGGGCAAGCCGATGGCGCTGACCGAGTTCGGCCCGACGGGATGGCTGCCCGGCTGCGGGAACGGCGGTCCGCACATCCCCAAGGTGCGCTGCTACGACTATGGCAGCCTGATGGACAAGATACGGGAGCTTTGCCCAGAAGTCAGGTATTTCCTGGCGTGGGGAGAAGACTACTCCATGGTCCGTCAGAACAATGCCGATGAACTGCTGGATGATTCCTGGGTGATTACACGACAAGAGGTAGATTGGAGGCCCGGCCCCATATCCAGCGAAATCATCATACCCAGCGAAATCATCATTGACGATACGGATGCCGGGTTCTCTACCAGTTTTTCTCAGGATGCTTGGCGACAATACACTAAAGATGAGGGACAGCATTACGGCAATTCCCATTACTACAACAGAAGAACAGGGAGTGGTCAGGATATGGCTACTTGGTCTTTTACCGTTCCTGAACCGGGCAACTATGATGTCTACGCCTGGTGGTGGGAGGCAGATTACAGGCCGAGCGACGTTCCCTATACCGTCAACCACTTTTACGGCAGTAGGACCGTGAGAATGGATCAACGAGTCAACGGAGGCCAATGGAATCTGTTGGGAACCTTTTATTGGCGGGATGAAGGTTCGGTCGTCGTTTCCGACGATGTTTCTTCGGGGGGGCGGGATATTGTGGCCGATGCGATACGACTTGTTTACCGTTCCGAGGGTGAGAAAAAGACATGGCGAGAAGAACTGGAGGCATTGAGGGCCAAACTGGAGGCGCTCGATGTGGTGGGCGTGACAGCGATGTTGGTTCATGTGGACAACGCACTGGCAAGGCTGGAAGAACTTGGCCTTGCATGAAGCACCACAGGAATAGAGTGATGAACAAGTAGCAAAGAATCCCCTTCGGAGGGACTGAAACGGACAAGAGGGGAGAGGGGAGAGTTGAGATAGAGGGAGGGGATCAAGACGTTCAAGTTTGAACGCTTTGAGACGTGGAAGCGAGCGATAGACTTCGCAAATGCGATGTTTGAACTGGCGGGCAGGCTGGCGCTAGTTTCACCACCAAGAATCCCGACTGAGGGATTGAAACGGCTACTGGATCACCGACGATCCACACAAGCTCTATGTTTGACCACCAAGAATCCCGACTGAGGGATTGAAACCCGGCGCCATCATAAGGTAGGCAGGCTGGTCGAGTAGTTTGACCACCAAGAATCCCGACTGAGGGATTGAAACCAGTCGGGTGGAACGTCGGGCAACGAAGGGAAGTGGTTTGACCACCAAGAATCCCGACTGAGGGATTGAAACAATTCAATTTCATCTGCCATTGTCCTCCCCTCCCGGTTTGACCACCAAGAATCCCGACTGAGGGATTGAAACTCCAATTACTCGACCGACCTGATCGCCATAGGCGAAGTTTGACCACCAAGAATCCCGACTGAGGGATTGAAACATTTCATCCTCCTCGCCCGCCGGGCCGCCGGGCCGTGTTTGACCACCAAGAATCCCGACTGAGGGATTGAAACGGCGCTCTTTCAGCCGCTTCGTCGTTCGGACCATGAGTTTGACCACCAAGAATCCCGACTGAGGGATTGAAACAGCGATATGCCGGAGATGGAAAGGCCTACCAATCGGGTTTGACCACCAAGAATCCCGACTGAGGGATTGAAACGGATCCAATTGTGACCATTGAGGAGGTGGATACGATTGGTTTGACCACCAAGAATCCCGACTGAGGGATTGAAACTTGATTATGGCACTGGGGGCGTTGGAGGATTTTTTGGTTTGACCACCAAGAATCCCGACTGAGGGATTGAAACATGGTGACTGGTTTGCGGCCTGGGGAGAAGGTTGTTGTTTGACCACCAAGAATCCCGACTGAGGGATTGAAACTCAACTGTGGAGCAACGGAATTGGATACTGGCTCTTGTTTGACCACCAAGAATCCCGACTGAGGGATTGAAACAGACCAGGGCTTGGCGCGGTCATCCTCGATCCCTGGTTTGACCACCAAGAATCCCGACTGAGGGATTGAAACCTGTTTCCAAGCCACGTCATATCTATCACGATGAAGGGTTTGACCACCAAGAATCCCGACTGAGGGATTGAAACTAAATGAGGGGTGTGCATAATTGTGCACACCCCTGAATTATCTCCTCCTTAAGCAACCAGCAACTGACGATTAGCTTGAGCAGGATGAATCCTTCTAGCCAACAGCCGGTAGCTAACCGAGTATTGGCAAAACCAGCCCGGCATAGGGCATTATTGCTATAGAAGCGTTGCTCCTATGGTAACTCAGGGCCTCGTCAAGGGCTTCCTGCACGTGAGAGGCATGTCCGAGGTGAACCTCTTCCAATTCGTCCGCGGTCATGTTATCCGTCACGATGACGATCCGACACTTCTTCTGATGAATGAGCCAGGAGAAGGTGTGGAGCACGCAGCCCTTCTCCCCCCCGATCTCCATATTCTCCGTAAGCTCCCTCAGTTCGGCGGGGGTCGGCATCCGGCGCATCCATTCACGGAACTCCCGGTGCTCAAACCCCTCATAGATCCCTTCCCGGCACTCGTTGACCATGATCAGGGTGCCACCATCCTTGAGGTAACGGTCCACCCCGCCGCAAACACGGGATCCTCCCTGGAACAGGCTGACCTCGTAACCCAGTTCCCCAACCCCGACGACCATGATGTCCACCTTTTCAGGAACGCTCACATCAACGTAGGGACGCATTTTCTCCACGGCGGCGCGGTGGGCGGACAGATGCCCACCGCTGAAGACATCCACGATATGCCTCTCGAAGTCCAGCACCGTGTTCACAATCATGTCCAGTCTGCTTATCGTGGCCGTCTCTTCGATATCGGCGCGGACTATGTTCTGAGGCGGCATGACCTCCATCAACGAGGCACATTGAAGCTCGGCCAGGGTTCCGGTAAAGCGTTTGTGGTTTTCGTAGATGCACCTGCGGCTTGTTACTCCAGGCAGTACAATCTTCCCCCCTCCTGACCAGCCAGCCAACATACAGGGAGTGACGTTGCCCGTCCCTAGCTTGATGTCCGCCTCGGCAAACCGCTCGTGGACCTCTATCGGGGTTCCAAATGACGTCTCCCCCAGGTGAACCATGGCCTCCTCGTTATCCGGCTCGTGGTTCATTACATTGACCCGTCCTACCACTGCTTGCCCCAAATTGTTGACGATGGCTTCGGGGCTATCCTTGGCGTGCATCCCGAGGCCGATCAAGATGGTGATGCGTTCGTCGGGGATGCCGTAGGAATTGAGCTCGTCCAGCAGGAGGGGAACGATCAAGCTGTTCGGGGTCGAGCGAGTGCGATCCGTCACTATGATACAGGCTCTGGCCCCAGGTCTGACCCTATCGCCTATAGCGCAGGTTTCCAGCCCCTGTTGGATGGATCGCTGCAGCAACCCTTCAGGGTCCGGAGCAACCGGCATCCTTTTGGGCAGGTAGGTTCCAATGACCTGCCCCTCAGGGACACTCAACTGCTGTGTCGTCGAGCCATATGGGATGTTTACCATCAGTCTTTTGCCGCTCACGGTCAATCTCCTCATGAATTCAGTACATCACAATCTGGGGAAGAAGGCGTTCTCTAACGCCCCTGTCGGCGCCAGAGAGCGTCGACTCCTCTACAAATTGTGAGCCACCGAAATTAGTACTCGGCCACACTGATTTTGATAACCTGTCATTCTGAGGAGCGAAGCGACGAAGAATCTCGTTTTAGGCAAACAAGCGTTTTTCTATGCAAACAACGAGATTCTTCGCCTCCGCTGCGCTCCGGCTCAGAATGACGGACATATCACTTTTACTGTGGTAGTGTATTAGTTTAATGCCGACCGCTCAGGAAGCTGGTGCCCTTGAGGGCGAGCCCTTCTTCGTAGCGGCTTGGGCGAAGGGGGTTCTCCTTAAGGTCCATCTTCCCTGTGACCAGGTCGGCCACCCGTCTGCCCGCCTCAGGTGAGAGCATCACCCCGGCCCAATAGCCGCAGTTCAAGTAAAAGCCAAGCACCTCGGACACGGGACCGATCAGCGGCTGATCGTCGGGGGTGTAGCAGTACTGACCAGCGCTGATGTGGACATCTGCGTCCTTCAGCCCATCGGCTACTTCCTCCCAGAAGGGGCTGAGCCGGGCCGATTTCTCCAGCACGATGGCCGGGAAGAAATAGTCGGTCGGCAGGTTCACCGCTGGCTCGCCGACAGGCTCCTCGGGGTCAACCCAACCAAGAAGCCCCCCCCTCACCTCGGGTCGCCAGTAGGCTTCGTTGACCAAGTCAATTGTCATGGGGGCGTCCTGGGGGATGCGTTCATGGGGGCCGATGATCACCTTCTGACGACGCACTGGCTCAATGGGAACCTCGACGCCGGCCATCTTACCCACCACGCCCGCGAAGGGGCCGGCTGCGTCCACCACGACGCGTGTGGAGATGGTGCCCCGGGTGGTCTCAACTCCGCAGACACCCTGTCCATCCAGCAAGACATCCGTGACCTTGGTGCGCAGCAGGAAGCAAGCGTTGCTCCCCTTGGCGAGGCCGTAAGTGGCCTCGTGGGAGGCTAACCAGCCGTCGTGTTGGCGGAAGGTAGCCGCCACAACCTTTGGCGAGAGGAAGGGGAAACGGACCCGCAACTCGTCGCCAGTGAGGAACTCTACGTCCTCCACTCCAAACTGACCATACGTCTCGACCGCCCCCTGCAACTCGTCTACCATATCCAGGTCATCGGTTACAAAAAGATAGCCCTGTTGATGTATAGAGATGTCATAGTCGGGGATGCCGACCACCTCGGCAAAGTTCTCGAACACCTCGATGCTCGGCTTAGCCAGGGCTGCCATGGCCGGCTCAGTGAACTGGGCGCGGAAGCACTCGGCCGAGGCCGCAGTGGTCAGTGTGGACAGTCCATCGCGCATTTCCACCAGCACTGTGTCCAGCCCGGCCCTCGACAGCCAAAAGGCGGTGGCTACGCCAACGATGCCGCCGCCGATCACTACCACATCGGCTGTCCTGGGGAAAGTCTCCTCATTTGGAATAAAGATCTCACCCATAGCTTCTTCACCTCACCAATTCTTATTCGGCCTCCTTCCAAGGTACGTTCAACGTCATACGCAACAGAGGGCGGCCAGGGTTCCACTTTGATGTGTAGCCGTGTCGCCGGTGTCTTTCGAGCATTCACACTTCGCCAACTTACAGATGGGCCTCTACGTATCTCTCCAATTGGCGCGCCGTCGTCGTATCCAGGGCCGGGACCTTGTGCTCGGCCAAGAGTTTCTGCCAACGCTGGCGGGCGCGATGGGCGGCGTCCAGGCTACCCCGGTTGAGCCACTCGCTCAGCCCCAGCCGACTGGAAATCGCAGGCCGCCAGAAAGCCGTTCGACACAACCGATAGGTCTGCTCCTCGGTCATGTAGTTTCCGCCTGGGCCGACTCCACTGATGACCTCGTAGGCCAGTTCCTCCGGGGTGACCGTCAGTCCATGTCGGAAACGGCGTACCATGCCGCAGATCTCATCGTCAATGACCATCTTCTCGTAGGAGAAAGCGAGAAAGGAGCTCAGGATGCCACAGGCGTGGAGGACGAAGTCAACGCCGGCATTGACGGTTGTGAGCAGGCTCCTCATGGATTCATAGCCAGCCTGGGCGTCTGGGAGATGGGAATCGGTGAGACAGCCCCCGCTGCGACAGGGGAGGTTGTAGTAATGGGCCATCTGTGCCGTGGCCACGATGAGCACGGCCAACTCCGGGCTGCCGACGGGCAGAGCACCGGTCTTCATATCCGTGTTGGTGGAGGTGGAGCCATAGACTACCGGCGTACCGGGGCTGGCGAGCTGAGCTAGAGTGATGCCGGCCAGGACCTCGGCGTTCTGCTGGGCCACCACCCCGGCCAGGGTGATGGGCCCCGTAGAGCCAGCCCCTACCATGGAGGCGACGATGAGCGGCTGCCGCCACCGGGCGTACTCCATGAGGGCGGCCAGCATCTCGTTGGAGAAAGACAGCGGACTCAGGGGGTTGACGAGGCCGATGAGGGCCGGTTTCTCCCTGAGCCCTTCTTGATCCCCGAAGAGGATACCAGCCATCTCCACCGAGTGGCGTGCCCCCGGCATACCGTCGCTGCCCATGAACGGCTTGTTGGAATGGACGATGTTAGCCTGTAACATGTGAAGGTGTGCCTTCTCAGGTGGAACGTCAGAAGGCTTCACCAGCATGTATCCGCTCATATCCTGATTGGGCAGGGCATCGGCCAGGCGGACGAGGTTGCGGTAATCCTCCATGGTGGGCTTCCGCTGGCCCACATCCAGGTCAATCAAGAAGGGTGCGCCGTAGCCGGGGGCGAAGACAACCTCTTCACCGCCGACGACCACGCTCCTCTCCGAGTTACGAGCGTGGATGATGAATTGGGGCGGCGCCTGTCGGACTGCCTCTTCGACGGTCCGCTGGTCCAAGTAGACTCGCCAGCCCTCCGTCCGAACGTCATGACGCTTGAAGACGTCCACCGCCTCCGGGAGGGGAAAGTCAACGCCAACGTTCTCCAACAGCTTGATGCTGGTCTCGTGGATAGCGTCTAGGTCTGCGGAGGAGAGGAACGCCTGTGTATCGTCAAACATTTTGCTCTCTTCATTACTCTCTGGAATAAATCGGCCAGGCCTCCCGGATAGAATATCATCAGCACTATCAAAAGCAGGCCGTAGATTATCAGGCGGACTTCCATCAGGGGTTTGAGATATTCGAAGATGGGGATGAGAATGAACGCGGCCGGCAATCCACCCCAGAGGCTACCCCTTCCGCCGATGTAGGATAGAACCAATACCTCGACCGTGTGTTTGGTGTGCATTAGGTCGGGGGTCAGTATGCCCAGGAAGTGTGCGTAATAGCCTCCGAGCAGGCCAGCAAAGGCGCACGAGAGGGTGAAATTTATCACCCGATACCTGGTGGGGTTAACTCCGGAGGCCCGGGCCGCTTCGATATTCTGGCCGATGGCCCTGAAGGCCAGCCCGATATGGGACCTGGTTACCGTTCTCAGGACTACAAAGATCAGGACCGCTAGCGGGAGCAGGATGTAGAAGTAGGGGCGCCTGGCAGCCGTATCCAGAAAGAGGGGGACGTTCAGCCCCCGATACCCCCTGGTAAAGTCCGCCAGGGCGGCGGTGAGGGCGAGCAGGGCCATCCCCACAAACCAGGCCATGACGGCGGCGAAGATCCCTCTCAGGCGCAGGGTCAGGATGCCGGTGAGAAATCCCAGCAGGCCGGCGGCAACAGTGGCCGCCATCAGGCCAAGCCAAGGGTTGACTCCCAGCTCAGTTGCTAACAGGGCCGAGGTATAAGCGCCCAGACCCAGGAAGGCCGCGAAGCCGAAATTGACGACATTGATGAACCCTGCCGTGAAATCGAAGGCCACGGCCTGGGTGCCGAAGAACAAGCTGGTCACCATGAGTTGGAGGATATATTCATCCTCGATGAAGAGGGGCGCGATAGCTAGTATCGCCAGAAGGGATAGGCCAAGCGGGGAAACGCCTGCGAAATCTAGCGCGGCTCTTATACCGTTTACCATCCTGCTCCTCTTCAATGTTTCTACCTTTCCCATATGCCCTTTACCTCGCTTCCGAAGAGACCCGCTGGCTTTAACAGCAGTATCAGGATGAGAATTGACAGGCTGGCCACATCTTGCCACCCTGCCCCGAGGAAGTAGTAAGAAGCAGTCTCAAGCATCCCTACAATGAAACCACCCGGTATGGCTGCGGCCACATTCCCCAGACCCACCAAAATCACAACATACCAAGCCCTATAGAGGGGGCGTGACCCCATAAAAGGATAGCTCGGGTTGACAGATAGCAGGGCGGCCCCGGCTATACCTGCCAGCATGGAACTCAAAGCAAAGGTCAGAGTCTGTATTCTGTCCAGGTCAATGCCGACCAGCATTGCCCCCGTCTCATCCTGGGCCGCGGCCCTTATCGCCCTACCCGTCCTCGTCCTACCCAGGAAGAGCCAGAAAGCCAAGATAACGACCATAGCTATCAGAAAGCTTACTGCCCTATCAATTGAGATGCCCACCCGCGAGATAACCTGAATGGACCCCTCCCAATATTGGGTGATTCCCCTGAACTTGACCCCCCAGATGGCTTGAGCGGCGTTTTGAAGGGCATAGGACAGCCCCACTGTGAGCAGGAAAGTGTTCATCACCCACGCTTCCCTGGTCTTTTTCCGTAGGGGATAGAAGATGCTCTTCTCGGCCAAGGCTCCCGCCACAAGGCCACTCAATGCCCCGGCTAGGATTGCTAGGAGAGGGTCAAGACCGAAGTGGGCGTAAGCAAAATAGGCAGCATAGGCTCCAAGCATATAGAACTCCCCATGAGCGAAGTGGGGAATGTTCATAACCCCAAACACCAAGGAGAGCCCTACCGCCATCAAGGCATACAGTCCCCCTCTCAAGATGCCGACGATAAACAGATCCCACATTGCCGGTATATCCATAGTTCTCTCCTCTACAACCTGGGAAAGCTCCGTCTCAAAAACTAGAGACCCAGATATGCATTCTTCACGTGCTCGTTTTCCAATAGGTCCCTGCTCACACCTTCCAACACGATCTGTCCCTGCTCCAGGACGTAGGCTCTGTCGGTGATGTGCAAAGTGGTGTTCACGTTCTGCTCGACGAGCAGGATGGTCACCCCTCTTTGCCTCAGTGTCTCCAGAGCATCGAAAACGGACAACACCAGCTTGGGGGCCAGGCCCAGAGAAGGTTCGTCAACTAGGATAAGAACCGGATCCGACATCATCCCCCGGGCGATGGCCAGCATCTTGCGTTCGCCCCCGCTCAAGGTGCCAGCCAACTGGTTGGCTCTTTCCTTCAGGCGTGGAAAGAGGTTGAAGACGAAGTCCAGCGAATCCCGTTGTTTCCGCCTGTCCCGCACGGCATATGCCCCCAGCAAGAGGTTCTCACGAACCGACATCCCCGTGAACAAATTCAGGGTCTCCGAAACAAAGCTGATGCCCATCCGACTGATTTGGTGGGCAGGCAAGCTGCCTATCGGTCGGCCTGAGAAAGTGATTTCACCGACCATAGGAGAAAGCAGGCCAGCGATGGTTCGCAATGTCGTGCTCTTGCCAGCACCATTGGGTCCCACAAGGGCCACGAATTCTCCCTCCGATATGTGGAGGCATACATCCCACAGCACCTGCAAAAAGCCGTAACCGGAGTTGAGACCTTTTACCTCCAGCAATCTACCCCTCCCTCAGAGAATGTACTTCTCTCCCAGGTATGCTTCAGCGACCTTTTCATTCACTGCAATTTCATCAGGGGTGCCCTCTGCGATCTTTTCACCGTAGTGGAGCACCGCTATCCTATCGCACACCCCCATGATCACCCTCATGATATGCTCCACCATGATGATGGTGATCCCTCTGTCCCGGATCTTCCGCACCAGCATCATCAGATCCGCAAGCTCGCCGGTCGTCAAACCCGCCGCCGTTTCGTCCATCAGCAACAATTCAGGATTGCTGGCCAGTGCCCTGGCAAGGTCGAGCCGCTTGAGCTGAACCGTGTTCAAGTTCATGGCCAGTGTCTCCTGGGGCAGGGGGAACTCGACGAACTCGAGCACCTCCTCCGCCCATGCCCGTGGATCCGCTATCGTCCCACGCTTGTTTCCGAAGGTGACGGCGACCATTACGTTTTCCAGAACACTCATCCTGGCAAAAGGCTGAGCAATCTGAAACGTTCGGGCGATCCCTTTCTTACAAATTCTCTCCGGGCTTAATCCGGTTATCTCTTCATCAGTGAATCGGACAGCCCCGGCATTTGGCTTGTACACGCCAGCTATAACGTTGAGGAGGGTCGTCTTGCCGGCGCCATTTGGCCCTATAAGACCGAAGATCTCACCCTCTTCTACGTTCAGAGATACATTGTTTACCGCTACTAGTCCGCCAAATCTCTTTACAGTGTTTTCCAGCTGAAGTATCATGGCCTGCATTCGGCACCTCTGATTTCGTTGCTTATTGTCAAGCCAATTCACATCTAGTAGTTGATTGAAGAAAAACCGCGGCGAACCACGCCGCAAAGCGATAGATGGGCGGCGAGCGCATCCTCGCCGCCCATTCCTATCGCGACTCCTACCGCAACTCAGAAGGTATCTCCAGGTCTATCTCCTTCCATTCGAACGGCCAGACTACCTTGGCTTCCCCACCAAAATACTGAACTATGGGGAAGATGTAGTAACCTTTGCCGACGACCGGGTCAGGGAAGGTCTCCCGTGTGTATTTGTACTCTTCCATGAGGATCCCGTCGGTGTATGTGAACTCACCGGTGTACACTTTTTCCCGACCAAACTTATAGAGGGTCTCACTGGTCAGTTCGCCGTATTCTTCGAGGGTTGCCTGGCACACCTTGATGAAGAAATTCGCGTTGTCATAGGCGAGCCCGGCAGAGGAAGGAGCCGGTTTTATGCCCCACTTCTTCTCGAATTCCTCCGCGAAGGCCTTTGCCTCGTCAGTAGCGAACTTGGTCTGCATATCGAGAACGTAGTCTGATGCGTCGCCGGCGAGTTCATACCATTCACCCACGCCGTATCCTATTCCGTCCACCACAAACATGCTCTCGAGCCCGATGTCCCTCGCCTGCTTGATGAACGAAGAGAAAGCAGCGGGGAAACAAATGGCCCCGGCGACGAGGTCAACATCCAGGTCCTTGAGCTTGGTCAGCAGGGGATAGAATTCGGTCTCCTCCATGGCGATGTACTCCTCGGCCAACACCTCCCAGCCGGCTTCTTCGAGTTGCCCTCGAATGGCCGCTCCGAAGCTCCGACCCCAGTCTGTATCCTCATTAACCACGGCGGCCTTCTTCTCAGGGGCCCAGCGGCCCGCCTCAATCGCCTCCTCGAGGGCGACGACGTAGCCGAGGCTCAGCTTTTCCGGGACTGGCCACCACTTGCCCATCCAGTAGCTGTATTTCTCTGGATCGGACTCGTACTTCTCGTTGACCACGTTTGTGGCTCCAAAGGGGAAGAAATGGGGGATCTTGTGCTTCGCCGCCACCTCCATGCAGGCGACTGCCACAGAGCTATGCCAGTTTGCCAGCCCTGCTTGGATCTTATCCCTGATGACGGCCTCCTCATAGGCCCTAGTGGCCTTCTCCGGGTCCGACTCGGAGTCGATCCAGACGAGCTCGACCTTGTAGTTGCCTATCTTATAGTCGATGGCATCGAACGCCATGGTGATAGCATTCTTAAATTCCTCGCCGGTCCTTGCGGCGGGCCCGGTGTAGGGAGCCATAACCCCCACCTTGAGGACTTCTGGTGGAGGCGGTGTCGGTGTCGGGGCCACCGGCTCTGGCGTCGGGGTGGGCGCCGGGGCAGGCGCACAGGTGACGGCGGTGAAGACGAGCCCAGCGGCCAGAGCGACGAGTAGAAGCGTCTGGGCTAGCAGTCGGCTCAATGCTTTGTCTATCATGTTCTTTTTCCTCCTTATTTGAATTCTTAGCCCGGATCTTCCGAAATCACCACAATCAATCCGCTCTATCACCCCCCCTCACATCTGAATTGTCTCATCATATCCAAGCTGACACGAGATCCGTTGTGCTCACAGAAGTATCCACAAGTCTATGTGTTGCATAAATGGTGCGCACCCCAGGGGGCAACAAGGCCAACAGTTCGTCCAGCCTCACGTCAGCCAGCCGTCGGCGACGAACCACCAGCCGCACCCACCAATGCAGCCAAGGGAGGGGCGGCACTCATAACACGGCTCTAATGGTCCTTTGGAAGCCGGCAAGATGCTTCTGCATGAGCGCTTCTGCCCACGCTCCATCCCCAGCCTTCAATGCTGGGATGATCTCTCGGTGCACCGCAACTTCCCCCCGCACATCCTCAACGCCATCCAAAACAAGGTACCAGAGGCGCAAGCTCAGCGCGTGGAGGCGGCTTAATGTATCAGCCAGAAATTCGTTATCGGCCGCCAGGTAGATCAGTTCGTGAAAACGCTCGTCAATCTTCATCACGGCCCTCCAGTCCCCGTCTGGCACCTGCTCCAGTTCCTGCAGAGTTACTTCTATCTGAGCAATCCGCTCCTGAGTAATACGTTGAGCAACCAGCCGGGCGCAAAACCCTTCCAGAACCATACGCACCTCGAAAATCTTTTGCAGGTCGGTGATGCTGATCTCAGCCACGAACATCCCCCGCCGAGGGGCAATTAACACCAAGCCCTCGGCAGCCAACCGATGCAACGCCTCACGAATGGGCGTCCGCCCCAGATCCAGCTCTTCTCCCAGAGCCTGTTCGTCAATCACTGAGAGGGGCGAAAGTTCCAGGGTGATGATCTTCTCTTTGATCAGATGGTAGGCTTTCTCACTGAGTCGCACAACAGGCGCTCCTTTTCATCAATGGTCTGCAACTCGGGGGATTTCATACTCAGAAGGGCCCTTTATCTATTTGAAATATATCTCTAATATATCTCAATTATACCAGATTTTTCTTGATTTGTCAAGTCCCCCAAATCCCCGCTTCATGTAGTTGACAATCGGGAGAGAAAAGAGTATAATTATCTTGTATTTCGCAACATAGTTGTATAATGAGAGACAAACACATCTGGCCCCCTTGAGCAATACCTATTGCAGAAAGCTAGCTCAGAAAGGTGACAAGTTGGCAAAGCAAGGTAGCTCTACCGTGCAATCCGTAGAACGGGCTATCGCCATCCTGAAATCGTTCAGCCAGGAGAAACCTGAGCGAGGCGTCAACGAGCTAAGCCGGGAACTGGGGCTGCACAAGAGCACGGTCTCTCGATTGATGATAACGCTGGAGCGCGGTGGGCTGCTCTCCCGCAATCCAGAAACCGAGCGCTACCGACTGGGCGTTGACCTGATCGGCATGGCCGCGCAAGTGGTCAGCTACATGGACGTCCGGCAGGTAGCGCGTCCCTTTTTACGGCAACTGGCCGAGACTTGCCAGGAGACGGTGAACCTGTCGGTGCTGGATGCCGGGCAGGTTGTCAACCTGGAGCAGTTTGTTCCCCCAGCGCGCCAGGTGAAGAACATCGGCTGGGTGGGACGGCGCATGTGTCCTCATTGCACAGCCGCCGGCAAGGTGTTGTTAGCTCATCTTTCCCAGGATGAACTCGACCGGATCTTGCAGGCTGGGCTGGAAAGGTTCACACCCCATACGATCACCGACCCCCACGAGCTACGACAGGAACTGATGCGAGTCCGAAAACAGGGCTATGCGGTATCGCAGGAGGAACTGGAAGAAGGGTTGAACGTGGTTGCAGCGCCCGTCTATGACCACACCGGCCAGGTGACAGCGTCTGTCACCGTGGCTGGTCCGGCCTATCGCGTCACTCCAGAGCTCTTTCCCCAATTGGCAGCCCGGTTGACGGATGCGACGGCCAAGATTTCCGAACGATTGGGGTATGGAAGGAGTTGAAATGGAAACGATTCTAAAGAGTGCACACAAAACGGTCATCATCAGCCCCGAACAGCCGACAGTGCTCATCGGTGAGCGGATCAACCCCATGGGCAATCAGCGGCTGGCTGCCGCTCTGGGCGAGGGCAACCTGGAAATCGTCGGCATAGAGGCTGAAACCCAGGTGGAAGCTGGCGCCGACGTGCTGGATGTCCACGTGGGGGCCACCGGGGTGGACGAAGTGGATTTGCTACCCAGGGCCGTACGCCTGGTGATGGAAACGGTCCAAGTGCCGGTATGCGTAGACAGCGCCAAGGCCGAAGCGCTGCGGGCCGCGCTGGCCGTGCACAAAGAGTTGGCACCAGAGGGCAAGCCCCTCGTCAATTCGGTCAACGGCGAAGAGGCCAGCCTGGAGCGGGTGCTGCCCCTGGTGGCCGAGTACAAGACGGCTGTCATCGGTTTGGCGATGGATGACGACGGGATCCCGCCCACAGCGGAGAAGCGCCTGGCCGTGGCCCGCAAGATCGTCGAGCGCGCCGAGGCGCTGGGCATCCCTCGTGAGGACGTGGTCATTGATTGCCTGGCGCTGACGGTGGGCGCTGACTGGCAGGCCGGCCGGATCACCCTGGAGGCGATCCAGATGGTACGCCAGGAACTGGGGGTCAACATGGCACTGGGGGCCAGCAACGTCTCTTTCGGCTTACCGGAGCGGGAGGTGGTCAACTGGGCTTTCCTGGCCATGGCCATCCAGAATGGCGTGAACTGCCCCATCGTGGACGCGGCCAAAGTACGCCCGGCCACCCTGGCGACCGACCTTCTTCTGGGGCGCGACGAGTACGCCATGCGCTACATCAAAGCCTACAAAAAGCGGAGCAAAAAAACCGATAAAGCTCAGCGAGGAGGATGAAGGATGACTTCAGGTGCCGGGCACTTGCAAATCAACTTTGGTACGGAGGACAAATCTGGAAGTGGATTACGCTTGCTCGAAATGCTCCATAAGAAGTGCCCGGCACCTTGCTGGCCGGAGGATGAGGCATGACGGTTGCCCTGGGTATTGATACAGGAGGCACGTATACCGATGCCGTGTTGGTAGATCACGACAGCGGCAAAGTGCAGGCCAGTGCCAAGGCCCTGACCACCCGTCACGACCTGTCGGTTGGGATTGGGCAGGCTGTGGCCGCGGTCTTTGATGGACAGGCCATGTCCCCCACTGAGGTGGACCTGGTGGCCCTTTCGACGACGCTAGCCACCAACGCCATCGTCGAAGGACAGGGCAGCCCGGTTTGCCTGCTGCTCATCGGCTACGACCCGGCGTTGATCAGACAATACGGTTTCGAGCGCGACCTGGTGACACGAGACGTGGTCTACCTGCGCGGCGGCCACGATGGCATGGGCAACGAAGTTGAGCCGCTGGATGAAGCGGCAGCGCGGGAAGCCATCCTGGCCCGGCGCGACCGGGTGGAGGCCTTTGCCGTATCGGGTTATTTCGGCGTGCGCAACCCGGCTCACGAACTGCGGGTGCGGGCGCTGGTGGAAGAACTGACTGCCCTGCCGGTCACCTGCGGCCACGAGCTGACCACCCGCCTCAACGCCGTGCGCCGGGCGACGACGACGGCCCTCAACGCCCGGCTCATCCCGTTGTTGCGGGAGCTCATCGCCACCGTTCGCCACACCCTGGACGAGCAGGGTATCGTGGCCCCCTTGATGGTCGTCAAAGGAGACGGCTCGCTGGTGCGGGCTGAGTGGGCCATGCACCGGCCCATCGAGACGATCCTGTCGGGGCCGGCGGCCAGCGTGGTCGGTGCCTGGCACCTGGCGGGCCGTCGCGACGTGTGGGTGGTGGACGTGGGCGGCACGACGACCGACATCGCCGTGCTGCACGACGGTCGCCCCCGGCTGAACCCCGAAGGCGCCCAGGTCGGCCAGTGGCGGACCATGGTCGAGGCAGTGGATGTCCACACCGTGGGGCTGGGCGGCGACAGCCAGGTGTACCTGAACAGCAAAGGCAGTTCGCCAAGTTCGTTGTCTAGTTCGCCCAGTTCGTTGTCCAGTTCGCTGTTATTCGTCATCGGTCCCCGGCGCGTGGTGCCCTTGTGCCTGCTGGCGAGCGAGCACCCTGGGGTGGTTGACGAGCTACGGCGGCAGGTAGGGACGCGCTGGCGAGAGAGTCTGGCCGGGTTATTCCTGCTGGCGCAGCGCCGGGCAACCCACGCGCTCTCGGACAGAGATCAGGACTTGATGAGTCACCTGGCCGCAGGCCCCCAGTCGTTGAGCTCTCTGGTCAAGAAGCTGCACTACGGCATGCTGGTCACGTGGCAGATCGAGAGCCTGGAAGCGCGGGGGCTGGTCCTGCGGGCTGGCTTTACGCCCACCGATGCCCTACACGTCCTGGGGCGCTTTGAGCGTTGGGACGCCGAAGCGTCACGGCTTGGCGCTGAGCTCCTGGCAGCGCACACAGACCTCTCGCCCGAAGCATTTTGTGAACGCGTGGTCGCTGAGATGTCGAACCGGGTGACAACGGAGCTGATCAGCAAGGTGCTGAGCGACGAGGCCACCCTGCCAGACTGGGAGCGCGAGCCCTCAGCGACGGCGTTGCTGGCCCGGGCGCTGGGGAGTGTCCCCAGCTCTGACCTGGATTGCCAGGTGAGGCTCCGCCAGCCGGTAGTCGCCGTCGGCGCGCCGGTGGAAGCCTATCTGCCCCGTGTAGCCAGCCAACTGTGCACCGAGTTGGTCATCCCCCCTTGCGCCGAAGTGGCGAACGCCGTGGGTGCTGTGGCTGGCGGTGTGGTGCAGCGACTGCGGGTGATGATCCGCCCGCTGAACGCCGACCAAAGCTTCCGCTTGCATCTGCCCGACGGGGTGCGCGACTTTTCCACCGTGGAAGAAGCCGTGGCTTACGCTCAAAAAGTTGTACCGGTCCAATTAAGGGCTCTGGCCCAGCAAGCGGGCGCCAGCCAAGTCGAGGTGCAGACGAGCCGCGTGGATCGCAGTGCGCCGATCGCTGTGGGATGGGGACAACAGGTTTACCTGGGAACGGAATTGACGTTCACGGCAGTGGGGCGGCCCAGCCCCGCGCAGCGTGAATAGGAACAATCACAATCACAAACACGACAGGAGGTTGTAGAAAATGGCCGACATTCTGCAAAAAATCGCTTCGAACCTGTACGAGGGCGAGGACCAAGAGGTCGCCGCATTGGTCCAGCAGGCCCTGGACCAGGGCATGGATGCCCACGAGATCCTGCACGGTGGTCTCATCGCTGGCATGGACGAAGTGGGCAAGGATTTCAAGGCGGATATCCTTTATATGCCTGAGGTCCTCATCGCCGCCCGAGCCATGCACGCTGGCATGGACGTCCTGCGACCGCTGCTGGCAGAGAGCGATGTGACCGGCGCGGGCAAGTACCTCATTGGCACGGTGGAAGGCGACCTGCACGACATCGGCAAGAACCTGGTCAGGATGATGCTGGAGGGCGCTGGCTTTGAGACCGTTGACCTGGGGAAGGACGTGAAGCCAGAAACTTTCGTGGCTGCCGTACGCGAGCACCAGCCCAAACTTCTGGGGCTGAGTGCCCTGCTGACCACGACGATGCCGGCCATGAAGGACACCATCGAAGCGTTGGAGGAGGCCGGACTGCGCGACTCGGTCAAGATCATGGTCGGCGGCGCGCCGGTGACGGCCGCCTTTGCCGAGGAAATTGGGGCCGATGGCTACGCGCCCGATGCAGCGACAGCCGTGGATGTGGCCCGGAATCTGGCGAGTTCATAACGCGTGAAACGTAAGACGTGAGCATCACGCCTCACGTTTCACGTTTCACGTCTCACGTTTCACGCCTCACGTTTCACGTTTCACGAGACATTGCTGTTTGCAGGAGGCTAATTTGTGACCAAGCAAATTCCTATCGAAACTCTCCATCCCACCATACGAATGCTGTCCGACGAACAGATTCAGGCCATTCACCACACCAGCCTGGACATCCTGTCCCGGACCGGCATTGAAATGAAGAACGAGGCCGGACGCCAGTTGCTTCTGGACGCTGGGGCCTGGGAATCCAACGGCCCTTCGACAAGCCCTTCGACAGGCTCAGGACAAAGCCGGATCAAAATTCCGCCACACCTGGTGATGGACGCTATCGCCTCCGCCCCATCGCGCATCCCCATGTACAATCGCCTGGGCGAATTGACCCTGCCTCTGGAAGCAGGCAAGGTGTTCTTTGGCTCTGGCTCCGACTGCCCCTTCACTATGGATCTGGAAACCGGCGAACGGCGCGAGGCCACCGCTGAGGACGTCCGGCGTATCGCCCATCTGTGTGACGGCCTGGATCAGATGGATTTCATCATGTCCATGGGCACCCCCTCCGACGTGCCGACCATGGATCACTATCTCCACAGCTTCATCGGCATGATCCGGGGCTCGGTCAAGCCCAACGTCTACACGGCCAAGGATCGGGCGGACATGGAAGACATCTACCGCATCGCCTGCGCGGTGACCGGCGGCGAGACCGCACTGCGTGAAAAGCCTTTCATGCTGCATTACGCCGAACCGATCTCACCGCTGCTCTACAACGACGAATCGGTGGACAAGCTGTTGTTCTGCGCCGAAAAAGGCATCCCGG